>OIEI01000556.1_pt1 | contig 13409 bp, 9 predicted proteins | sample 1581781 | NCBI WGS metagenome assembly OIEI01 (sample SAMN01760935, study PRJEB22395) | human gut metagenome | reverse complement strand
AAAGCACACTGACATCAGCCGTTCCCTTCTGCTTAAGTTCGACAATCCGTAAACGTTCGCGGCGCACGTCTTGTCTCTCGTTCCGTGGATAACGTCCGGCGCAGCGCCAAACACCTCCGACGAGGACATCAGCATCAGCTTCGCCCCGATCGCCAGTGCCGCGCGAACCATGTTCAGCGTGCCCATCGCGTTCACGTCGATGCACTTTGCGGGTTCCGTTTCCGCTTTGAGCAGGTCAGTATACGCCGCCAAGTGGATGATGGCATCCGGCTGCTCCGCCGTCACCCATTCGTGCACTGCCGCGCCGTCCGTCACGTCGAAATCCGCCACATCCACGCCGCGCGCATTCACATGCTTCTCGCGCAGTGCACGCATCACGTCGCGCCCCAGCATTCCGTCCGCGCCCGTCACCAATACCTTCATCATATCCACCCTTTCGCCATTTCCGTCCATCTTTTTGCCAGATATTCAAGCTGATTATACCATTTTTTCTGCCTTTGCGCAACTGGTGAGGGGGATTTTTCATTGACACAAGGCGCCATTTCGTGTATAGTGAATAAAGAAAAGGAGGTCGATTTTATGACACGCAAACGTTTCTCTGCGTTTTTACTGGCATCCGCGCTTCTCCTCGTCTTTCTGACAAACGCGGCTTTTGCAGATGGCGGCAAGAAAAAGCAGACCATCCTCACCTCCGGGGATTATCAGTACGTCCTGCTTGAGGATGGTTCCGCAGAGCTTCTCTACTGCCTAAGCGACGACGCGGAAATCGTGCTTCCGGACATGCTGGACGGTCATCGCGTCACAATCATTGACACCATCTCTTTCTCCCTCTCCCTAACAGCCGTAACCCTTCCCAATTCTGTTGCCGACCTCGACCATAACCCCTTCGGCTGCTGTCCGCTGCTGCAAACCATTTCTGTCGCCCCGGAGCATCCGTCTTTTTATACATTGGACGGCGTTTTGTTCCGTAAAAAGGACGATGCGCTTGTTGCCTATCCGCGGGGAAAGGCTGCTTCCAGCTACACCGTTCCGCAAGGAACATCGGCTGATGAGCGCGCCTTTGACAGCTGCTCCTTTTTGACAAGTGTTTCTCTGCCCGCTTCCGTTACAGAGATTGACGATTACGCTTTCAGCGATTGCTCCGCCCTCGTCGAGGTTTCCATTCCCTCCTCTGTTGACGAGATTGGTTCATGCGCTTTCAACTACTGCACCGCGCTGTCTTCCCTCGTCATTCCCGATTCCGTCACAGAAATCGAGGAGGGAGCCTTCTCCGAGTGCCGCGCTCTGACTACAGTTGTGCTTCCAAACTCCCTTACAGAAATCAGCGACTATCTGTTTTCCTACTGCGCTTCCCTTTCCAGCATTCTCATTCCTGATTCTGTGACGGAAATTGAAACAGGCGCATTTCAGCGCTGCACGGCGCTTGTTTCCATTGTCATTCCCGATTCCGTCACGGAAATCGAGGACATTGCTTTTTCCGAGTGCAGCGCCCTGCGTTCCGTCCTTCTCCCCGCTTCCGTAACGGAAATTGGCGTTGGCGCTTTCGACAAATGCCCCAACCTCACGCTGACCGTTTTCCGCAATTCCTACGCTGAACGGTACGCGCAGCGAAATCATATTCCCTACACCTATGCCGACTAATTGAAAAAGAATCATCCCCTGAAAATGCAGGGAGGCCGCCTCTCATCAGGACGGTCTCCATTTTTGTATTGATAAGTAAAGCAGCAAGCAGGGTCATTTTGCTAAAAATGACGATTAGCTTGTTGGAAACACATTTCCCAAACCCTATGAATGCAGCACGGGCACTGCGGTTGTGAAGTCGTGAGAAATGCAGTCAGTGTCCAATCACATTGCCCCCGCGCGAAGATTGAGGCGACCGCCAGTGACGGCGCGGAAAATGCGAGTGAGCATTTTGTCACGTCCTTTCTTGTTTTTGGGGCATAGAAAAGGCGGAGCTTCGAAAAGAAGTCCCGCCAATTTTGAGTAATTAGAGAATATTAAGTTGCTTTTTTATTTCGGCGATACTCTTGCGAATGGTAAATAGCCGATCCGAATATACATCTTTAATCCATATTCGATCGTTGCGTGTGCAACATTTTGAAAGACTCTTCTCCATATCTTCAACAGTAAGTGCTTCAAATTGCGTTAGCTTATCAAGAACTTGTATTGAAGGATAGTAGCGAAGACATATAATGACTGTGTATTGTCCGTGTGAATCCCACCTGCTATATTCACGTTGCAGGATAGAAGCATCATCAGCACTGCGGCCAAGAGACATAGCAATTTGAGTTTTGACAAGCCCTGGATTTGCGAAATAACCCATGATAACCTTTTCCATTGATGGATCTCTCCAGCGAGCAAGCATTTTCATCGTCTGAGGAAAAAATGAAAAAAGGTATGGATCTTGTGCTAATGAAACTAACTGATCAAGCAACTTCTTAGATTTCAACTGAGCAAATGCAGAGTCAAACTCCATCATGATGGAATTGTCCACAAAAGGCACTGAATTACGGTACTCATTATACAAATTCCAGATGATTTGTTCACAACCATTTACTCGCCCGCATTCATGCTTTTTGCTTCCGACCAAATGGAAAACCAAGGCAGAACGTATGAGATGCGAATGAAAGCAATTGATGTGCTTTGCAATAATCGAGCCAACACCCTTGATGTATGAATCACACAAATCTGAGAACCCACGAATCTTTACATGACAGGTATTGTTAATTTCGCAAATTAACTCATTCATAATCAACTGATCATCGGATTCCATCAGGGGAGCAACATTATCCAAATGAGCCTCGTAATCCTTGATCTTGGAGAGAACAAAATGCTTGTCCATACTATCCTCCTGTTACAAAATTTTAATAAGCTCCCACCCAGCTTCTTTTAGCGGATTTGACAGTACAGTATTTGTTCGAGTAATGAGAATTTTCCGGTATTGGTTCTCACTTGCAATTCTTGCAAAGTCTCGAAGTTGCCGGGTATTGCTCAGCCGCTTAACATTTTTGACCTCTACAATAAACTTAAGCTGGGTATTGGTGTAGTCTGGAATTCGAGAACGTCCATTTGATAGAGATCATTTACTAGGAAAAATATCGCACAGCAATGTTTCAAGATCGAATCGCACTTTTTTAACCATGCATCTGGCGTGAATTTCTGTAAGGGACTTCTTTATGATTTCCTTACAGATTGACAGTTTTTCTTCTTTTGATGCTTGGACAAAAGGGATAAATGGAATAAATAGTCTGATATCTGCTTCTTTTCGCTTCCAGCCAATATACTTTCTTTCCTTACAAGCAAATGTGTTTTTGAACTCTTCATCAACACAGAAGGGAATAATACTGATTGTCGATATGGCATCGGTATATTTATCTAACGATACTATATCCATGTTCTGCTGGATTTCTATAAAGCAATCAATTATCATTTGAGCCGCAGGAGACTGCGACTCTGTTGAAAGAAAAATGGCACTCATGAAATAACCTCCAATCAATTGAGCGGTTACTCAATCGACATTGAACGTAATGTCTGTGAGGACCCCCTCTACTACATCGACTAATTGATAGTCTCCATTTTGAAGTTTGTCCAAGTATTTTTGATGTTCGCTGTACAGCCACTCTTCGAGAGATGGCCACTCTGCAATGATTTTGTTGCTGCCATATCTTGCTGCATACACACGCATTGCATCTTCAGGTTCTTTTGTATCAAAAAAAACCTGAATCTGTGGCTGAGTATAGTAGGAGGCAAAGAAAAGCCTGGATTTTGGACAAAGCACTGTCCGATGACCATCTTCAAAGATAAGAGAACAAGGTTGCTTGTAGTCCGCTCCCCATGCTGGTATACCGTTAATACGAATAAAACGACCAAAGAGATTTGCACCATTTGTGATCTTGTAAAGTTGCGCAAGCTGTTTGGGAACAGGTCTGCGCGAACTGTCACTTACACTTTTGATTTCTTCATCCGTCAATGGCTTAAAGAATTCATAGCGATATTGAACTGGCTTGGTTCCAGGTATAGTTCCTGCTAGAATCACCTGGCCATTGTTTTCGATGCTTGTACTAGGCATATTCACTACCTGCTGGACCAACTCTGCAATGCGCTGCATGATATCACTCCTTAATGCACTCGAAGTTCATGAGTTACTGTTTCCACCGTGTGAACCAGTCCGCTGTCCGCATCCACACCGATGTGTTCCTTATAGCCGAAATACCACTGGTTGCCCTTTTTGACGGAATGAGCTTCCGGATCACGCTGCTTTTCCTTGTTTTTCGTCGATGAAGGCGCGGCTATCAGCGTCGAATCCACAATCGTTCCCTTTTTCAGCATCAGATTGCACTTCTGCAAACTTTCGACCACATTCGTGAAAAAAGCTTCGCCAAGCTGATTCCGTTCGAGGATATGCCGAAAACGCCCGATGGTATCGCCATCCGGCACCTGATTGCTGGAGTCCACACCGCAGAACTGCGAGAACGCACGGCTGTCGATGATTTCATTGCGCGCCGCGTCATCCGCGAGGTTGTAGAGGTGCTGCAGCACATAGATTCGGAGCATCAATTCCAAGTCGTAGGGCTTATTGCCGCGCTCTCCTTTGTAATAGTGCGGCTGCACGATCCCGACCCATTCCGACCACGGAATCAGTTTCTCCATGATTCCCAGAAACTCTTTCTTCTTCGTTGATGCCTGCCCCAGCTCGTCGCTGATCAGGCTCATCGTCAATTGCTTCTTCACCTCTTTATTATACCTCTTTCCCGACATTTGGGCTGTTCTTTCTTTGTACGGGATTGCCTTAACGTTTTTTACGCGATTTGCAAAGATTCCAGAAAAATTTTTGATGAAGCGGATTGAAATCATTTCATCCTGAATCGTTGGGCGCTTGGTGGAAACATAGCAGCAAGTATGAGCATGTCATTCTTGATAGCAACCTCCTTTCCGTTCTTGCGAAGGGAAATTTATAGCCTTCTTCACTCTTGAACTGTAAAGAAAAGATCGTTTTGCGACACGATTTGAAGCGGATTGCAAAATTTTTTTCTGGAACTGCTGAAAACAAGAAATCAGGGGAGTGCTACAGCGCTAATTCATTACATTCCTAAGCTGAATGTGACCGTATCAACAGGCATTCTAAATTTAAGCATACGAAAACCCTGCTTGCTAAATTCCTCCTCCGTTCAAGAAGAAGTAGTAGCAAGCAGGGTCATTTTGCTAAAAATGACATCTTGCTTGTTGGAAACACATTTCCCAAACCCTATGAATGCAGCGCGAGCGCTGCGGTTATCAGAAGTTCTGTACTTGAAGAAAAGCTTGCAAATTACTTCTTCCGCCCCGGCTTGCGCATTTCCCGGTACAGCATATCCGCCAGCGTGCTCATAATCGCGTTGTACTTTCCCTGATTCTCAAACAGGGACGAGTATGTTTCCTGCGATTCCATATAGCTGTCCTGTGCAGCAATGTTGAACGCCTGCGGGAAGATGCTTTCTGCAAAGATTTTCGGGTCAGAAGAAATGGCCATGTTGGTTAACTTGGTGTCGCTGCGAAGCTTGTTTGCCAGTGCGCCGATGACTACGCGGTCTGCTTCGGTGAATTCGCCTTTGTAGCGCTCATTGATGCGTTCGATGATTTCGTCCAGCGGGTCCTTGGCTTCCGGCTTGCTGCCGCGCTTGGGCTTGGCCTGTCCATAGGTGCCGCTTTCATCATCAAGGCTGATGTCGCCGTCGAAAGTCTTTTCCAGCTTGTACATTTCCAGCGTCAGCAGCTCTGCAATGTTCTCCATGGCAACCACCTGCACCGGGAGAAGCCCCACCAGAAAAGCGCAGTATACAAATTCGCGGTGCAGTTCCTTGTCAAACATGCGCACAACCTGCGAAACGTACTTGTACCACTTGCAGAAATTGCGCATACTCCGCCGAATTTGATATTGCTCATCCTGCGCTTTCTCTTGATAGCGCTGCACGGCAGGCAGCATCTCGCTGACAAGCAGACCTTGCGCACTGCTATCCTGACAGCCGTTGGCGAAGTAGACATTGCAGAACTGGCTGATGTCGCTATCATCGTAAATATGATAGGCACGCAGCTCTTTTTCGACGCGGTAGATGAGGTCGGTGTTGACTTCTTCGGACAGAATCGTCTGATGATAGAAGGCTTGGAAGTCCTCCTGCACATCGTCCTTTTCGTTGGCGAAATCCAGCACGAAGGTGTCGTTTTTGCCGGGACAGGTGCGATTGAGGCGGCTAAGCGTCTGCACGGTCTTGACACCGCGCAGCTTCTTGTCCACAATCATGGTGTGCAGCAGGGGTTCATCGAATCCGGTCTGATACTTTTCCGCCACAATCAGAATGTTGAAATTGTCGTGAAATTCCTGCTTGGTCTGGTTTTCCTGAATATGACTGCCATCAGGACGCACGTTCAGCCCCGGTTCGGTGTAGGTTTCATCGTTCAGGATGACTTCGCCGGAGAAAGCAACCATTGGCTTTACATCATCATACCCCTGTTCGGCGGCATAGCGCTGCACTTCCTGATAATAGAGCACTGCCGCGGGCCGGGAAGCGGTAACGACCATCATCTTCGCTTTTCCGTTGATTTTCATGCGGGTTGTGCTGCGGAAGGTTTCGACGATGATTTCCGACTTCTGGCGAATGTTCTCCGGGTGCAGCTGCTCATATTTTTTGATGACCTTGCTGGCGCTGGATGCCGGCACTTCCGGGTTATCCGGCGCATTCTTGGCAATCTTGAAGCAGGTCTTATAGGTCATATAGTTTTGCAGCACATCCAGGATAAAGCCTTCTTCGATGGCTTGGTGCATACTGTAAATGTGGAACGGATGAAAGCTGCCGTCGCTCATCGGTTCGCCGAACATTTCCAGCGTGGTGTCCTTGGGCGTGGCGGTGAAAGCGAAGAAAGACAAATTCTTGTGCTTGCCGTGGGTGACTAATTCGCGCACTAATTTGTCCTGCGGATCAACTTTATCTTCGGCAATGCCCTCAATTTCAGCGTACTCCTTCAATGCGTCGCGAATATCCGCCAAGGCGGTTTTGAGCTTCTGGGCACTGCTGCCGGTTTGGGAAGAATGAGCTTCGTCGCAGATGATGGCATAGTTGCGTCCGTTCGCGGCATCCACTTCTTCGTAGATAACCGGGAATTTTTGCAGCGTGGTGACGATAATCCGCGCACCGTTATTGATGGCGTTTTTCAAATCCTGCGAATTTTTGCCTTCACCGATGGTTTCGACTGTGCCGAGCGTGTGGTCGAATCCAGAAATGGTCGCTTGCAGTTGCGCATCCAGCACGGTACGGTCGGTGACGACAATCACGCTGGAGAACACGGCTCTGTTCTCCTTGTCATGCAGGGACGCCAGCCGATACGCTGTCCACGCAATGGAGTTGGACTTGCCCGATCCGGCAGAATGCTGAATCAGGTAGTTATGCCCCGCGCCATTCGCACGCACATGGGCAATCAGCTTGCGCACTACGTCCAGCTGATGATAGCGCGGGAAAATCAGCTTATCCCCCTGCAAACTGATGAACTTCTGCACGATGTCCATCATACTGTCCGCCTGAAACACCTGTTTCCACAGATAATCCGTCGGATACCCATTGGGATTGGGCGGATTGCCCTTGCCGCCGTCGTTGCCAGCGCCGTTGCTGCCCTGATTGAAGGGCAGAAAGTACGTTTTGTCGCCCGCAAGTTTGGTGGTCATCCATACTTCGCTGAGGTCAACGCAGAAGAACGCCAGAATGCGGCGATTGAACTGGAAGCACACTTCTCGCGGGTCGCGGTCGTTCATCCACTGCTGTTTGGCATTTTCCACGCTCTGCCCGGTGAACTGGTTTTTCAGCTCAAAGGCAAACAGCGGAATGCCGTTGACGGTCAGCACCATATCCACCGAATTACGGTTGTCGGCGCTATAATGCCATTGGCGGATGCAGTGGAAGATATTCTGCTGATAGTGGGCGGCATCGGTTTCGTTGAGGGCGGATTCCGGCTTGAAATAGCAGGCGCGGAAAGTGATGCCGCGATGCTTGAAGCCGTGGCGCAGCACAGCCAGCACACCGTCCATTTCGCAGGCATTGGCAAAAGCGGCGCAGAACTTGCGTTCCGGGTCGGCGGCATTCATGGTCACGAAGCGCTGCCACGCCTTGGGCTGGGTAGCCTGAACGAAACGAATGAGCACATCAGGGTACAGCCCTAATTTAGCATCGTAGGCATCCGTGCCCTTGGTGTAGCCGCCGGCGGGGGAGAGGAAGAACGATTCGATGTCGCTTTCAAAGCGTTTTTCGGTGGTGTCGATTACTGGCATGGAGGTACCTCCTTTATGGATGATAGTCCTATACCAAGTTTCTTGACAATTGCTAGCAAAGTAAAAGCGTCACTTTCTTTTACAACCAATCTTTGCCCCAAAACATAAGAACTATCACCCGATTTACCAAGGTATTGCTGATCAACCATACCGTTGTTATGTTCAAGCAAGTGTCTGCGCTGAAACAGTATGTTCATTTTATAGAGTTCATTATCAGACAGCCAATCGTCATAACCTTTTCCAGTAGCAGCTTTGAATAGCCGACTACCTTTTTCAACAATTTGAAAGTCGTTTACTCTGGAAATTTTACCAGTTAGTTTATCGTACTGGCAAGCTGCATACTTTTGAAATGCAGAAACAATATCTCCGATTGCGCTTTCTAAGAGCCCACGACACATTGTTTCTGCTTTATCTCTACCATAGGAAGTGGTCAACATTTGTTTCATTTCAGAAAGAGAAGATAACATCTTTTCAATGCTGTCCATTGATTCGTTAAATGCACTTGCTGCAGAATTGTGACCACAGCATGGGCAGAAATACGCAGAACCAATTACACTGTACCTTGTACCGCATGCTTCACAAATAATATCGGTTTCCCATTCCTCACTCTGCCCAATGGGATTGTTTTTAAACGTGATTCTGCGTCCGGGGTTATAAGTGATTTTTACATACTTATTGTGTTGCGCAGAACGCGCTAAACCGCCAAAAACTTTGTCCAGTTCACCAGAAATTAAGGACATAGCATAACTTTCAACAATCTCATGCAAAGCAGCCAACTGAGATTGAGTACACCAATTATCGGCTGTGTCCACATAACCGCACATGGGGCAGTGAACTTCGTCATCGGAGACTTTCTCTTTCCAGTCCTCCATGTGGATTTTGAAAGTATATTGACAGTTCTCATTGGGACATTCCCGGTCAAAGTATCCCTTTTCATCTGAGAGGAAAGTTATCGGAATATCCAAAGTTACTGCACCTCCTTTTTCCCGGTAACATACTCATAAATCACGGACTTCTTGTAAGATTCCAGCTCGGTGAGAAGCTGCTGCTTGGCGGTAATTAGGCGGTCGATTTCGGCACACTTACGATCTATCACGTTGACGATTTCTATTTGTTCATCGTATGGTGGGATCAAAAAGGGAATATTCTTAAAATCATCAAATCCTAAATCCCATTGACCAATTCTCATGCCGGTTGAGAGACGAAGGTATTCAGGTATATATGTTTGATTGCGAAGCAAATAATGAAAATATTTTTTGTAAATATCTTGATTTGTAATTTCACAGACATGATATGCAGGAGATACAATCCCAGCATAATGCGAAATTGCCATAGAACCTTGCCATGCTTTCATTTTGTTGATAACGAAATCACCAACATTGACGACTTTATATCCGCTGGTATCTAACGATGTTACATTGTGATTATCGTCTCGACTATTCTTGGGTACAACGCCTAAATCGCGATATAGCGACAAAACTTCTGCATCTGGTTGTCCCTTTTCACTTTTCCATTTGATTGAGAATTTTAGTGAGGATACATTCCAATTAGCCGGCACCTCCCCAATCCACTCAATCCCGCTATCCTTCATCTTCCTTTCGCCACGCACACCCTTTGTCACAGCCTCCGTGATAATCGACTGTTTCAGCGCCTTGTACTCTTCAATAGTTTTCTGCGTGTCAGCGATGACGGAATCAATTTCGGCGCATTTGCGGTCGAGGAAGGCGGCGATGCGGTGTTGGTCATTAATATTGGGGTTCGGAACAAAAAAGTTAAGTAGCTTGTTATTGTTTATGCTTGGAACTGTACTATTATTATCGAACCATGCCATATCAATACACTTTGTCAAATAAAGTAAGTATCGAATGAAGTCGTTGCGAATAGGAACTAAGGCTTGCGTATTGTTGTCAATACAACACGGAACAGAGTTTACTTTTCTGTGATTTTTATGTAATGCGGCACCAATCTTAGCAACAATAATCGAATTAACAGGAATGATGTTAAAATGATGGGATTGTACAATATCTGCGGATACATAATTGGCAGCAGTATCTACATAATCGGAATCGCCATTTATATCACTTACTTTACAAAAAGGATATTCTCCCGATTCATTTCCCTGCAAAAATTCAGGGAATCCATTGCCGCCAATTAAAGAGAAAATGTATTTAAATTTTATGACATTCCATTCCTTTGGTATTTTCCCAACCCACTCAATCCCGCTATCCTTCATTTCCCGTGCCATGCTTATCCCTCCCCAAACAAGTTTTTGAGGGACGCAGAAATGCTCTCCTCCAGACCGATGATGCGGTTCAGAATATCTTCGCTCTTCTCCGGCTGCTTGTATTCGTAGAAATACCGCGTCATCGGAATTTCGTAGCCCAGCTTGGTTTTCTTCTCGTCTATCCATGCATCCGGCGCATACGGAAGCACTTCGCGGGCAAAGTAGGTGGCAATGTCCTCCGTCAGGGGAACATTCTCCGTGTCGCGCAGGTTCGCATCAGGGACGGGCTTGCCCTTTTTCCGCACAATCTCGCCGTTTGCGTCGCGCTCCGGGCGTTCGACAACAATCTTGTTGTAGCCAAATTCTTCGGTGGCAAAAATCTTGCTTTCGCAGTATACGCCCGCTTTGTCGCCGTAAATGCCGCCATCCACAAAAGCCGTGTACGCCGACACAATCAGCTCACGGTCTCTGTCGGCAATGTCGTTCCGCTTTGTGCCGATGGACTTGCGGCGCGGCGTGAAGCAGTGGGATGCGTCGATCAGCTGCACCTTGCCCGCACGGGCAAGCGACTTGTTCTTGTTCAGCACCCAAATGTAGGTGCTGATGCCCGTGTTCATGAACATGTCGGTGGATAGCTGGATGATGCAGTCCAGCCAGTCATGCTCCAGAATATAGCGGCGAATCTCGGATGGCCCGCTGCCTGCGTCGCCGGAGAAAAGCGGCGAACCGTTCTGAATAATCGCCATTTTGCCGTGCTCATCCAGCTTCTTCAAGCCGTTGAGGACAAACAGCTGCTGTCCGTCGCTGATTTTGGGCAGACCGGGCGCAAATCGCCCTTCGTCACCCTTTTCAGCTTCCTTCTCCACGGCTTTTTGCTCGCGCTTCCAGTCGATGCCGAATGGCGGGTTGGAGATAATGTAGCGGAAGGTATAGTCGGGAAATTTGTCATCGCTGAGCGTATCGCCAAACCGCATGTTGTCGGGATTGCCGCCGCGAATCATCATGTCCGCCTTGGCAATGGCGAAGGTGGAGGGGTTGAACTCCTGCCCGAAGCAGGTGACTTGCATTTCCGGGTTCAGGTCATGAATGCGCTCCTCCATGCAGGAAAGCATCTGGCTCGTGCCCATCGTCATGTCATAGACTGTGATGTTCTCCTGCCTGCTCATGTCCGCGCCGGACAGCAGCAAATCTGTCATCAGGTAGATAATGTCGCGGCTGGTGAAGTGCGCGCCGGCTTCCTCGCCGAAGGACTCCGAAAACCGCCGCACCAAATCCTCGAAAATATAGCCGCAATCCACGGCGCTAATCTTATCCGGCCCAAGATAGCCCTTCTGACTGCCAAATTCCTTGATGACGAGATACAGCGTGTTGCTCTCCACCATGCGCTTGATGATGCTGTCGAACTCAAACTTTGCCAACACATCCTGCACATTTGCAGAAAAGCCATTGAGATAATCGCGGAAGTTGCTCTCGATATTCTCCGGATCAGAAAGCAGACGCTCGAAAGTGAACTTGCTGGTATTATAAAACTGGTAGCCGGATGCGCGGCGCAGAAAGCCGTCCGTCACCGCCAGCTTTTGCACCTTCTCCCATGTGTCCAGCACGGCCTGATGCGTTGGCAGCAGACAGTCATGAAAGCGCTTCACGACGGTCATGGGCAGGATAACCAGCCCATATTCGTGGGGCTTGAAAGGCCCACGAAGCAAATCTGCGACGTTCCAAATCATCGTCGCTTTTTCGGCAATATTCGTGCCGACGGTGGAGAATCGTTCGTTGCTCATAAGTGCGCTTCCTCCTGATAATGCGAACAGCCATCCAGCAAAGCGGCATGCCGTTGCGTGCGATACCGACTGCGGTAGAGAAAAAGACTTCTTTTAGTATAGCACAAATGCGGGAATTTGGCTACTGATATTCAAAAAACTTGATTTTCTTAGAAAATTGCTAAAAAGTGTGCTGAGTTTTTAATTCTTTTGTGCTATAATAGAAGCGCCACATTTCGATTTTCCGTCGGAATGTTCGCTGAGGTAGTAAATTTGACGTTTTCGTAGGCAGCGAAGGTGTACTTGGACGATGAAACGTGGGGCGACAATAAGTGCCTAATCATCAGGCTTCCGAACAGATGCTGGGGTATTTGTTCAGGTGCGCTATGCGTTATATCTATTGCTGCGCAATAGGGAACCTGATTGCCAGATAAGCATAGAAAAGTTCGACGACGTTGCTTTTAGCAATGATGATACACCAATACAATTGATTCAGGCATCCATCTAATCACTTACTTTGCGTTACAACATTTCTATATTAATGCGAAGCGTCCTGTACCAAGTTTTATGTTTCTCGATCAGCCTTCACAAGTCTACTTTCCATCTGAACGTGATGAACAGAAAGAAAAATAGACAGGCTTTTTTCGTATGCCTTTCGGGAGATGCGGGAAGTAGGGTGTTTCAAAGAAAAAGAAACAGTGCGCTTTATATGCTGATTTTCTCAAAATTTTCGAGTGCTCAGGCAATAGGGTGAATTGGAATGGAATTATGAGGAGTAGCCTTAATATGTCCTGATTTGCCCCAGATACCCCTGCCAGCGGTTCGCTTCGCAGCCGTAGCCGTCCCGGTAATACGCGTACGCCGCATACGGCACGAGAATCTGCACATCCTCCGCGCCATCCAGCGAATGCTCGGTGATGCCGCACGGTGCAGTGGTATGCGCCAGCACCAGCCGTTTGAGCAATTTGCACGGCAGCAGCACGCCGTCCGGCAGCGACAAAATGCGCTCCGGCACATGCAGCTCTTCCAGTGCATCCGCCCCGGTCAGCGCCTCCGCATCCAGCGCAATCACGGGCTTCCCCTGATACGACGCGGGCAGCATCAGCGTGCCCTTCGCCTTGCCCTGCTCGGT
>OIEI01000555.1_pt1 | contig 13425 bp, 10 predicted proteins | sample 1581781 | NCBI WGS metagenome assembly OIEI01 (sample SAMN01760935, study PRJEB22395) | human gut metagenome | reverse complement strand
TTTCTCTTGTCTGCCTTGCCTCTCAGCGCAACAGTTGATATTATATCAGCACTTCCCTTTTTTGTAAACCCCTTTTTGACAATTTTTTTATCTTTTTTACATTATCGGCAATTTCTACATTTTAAACTCATTTGTTGTTTATTTTATCCCAAGATTCACTATATACACCCTTTTTAAAAAATAAACTTTATTCGACAGATTTTCAAAACAATTTTCTTGACAAAGAATGGGTATATATATATAATAGTATTAACAAATGAATCCCCTTAAAAACATTGACGGGAACAAGATGCAAATGAACCGGCAAAGAGAGCTGACGGTTGGTGTGAGTCAGCATGGAACATTGTATGGATAGCTCATCCCCGAGTTTTTCGTGTGAAGTGTATATACTATATATATGTAATGCGAAACGCAAGACTGCGTTATCGGTCGGGACTTTGTCAGAAGTCTTTAAGGAGAACACAGTGATGTGTTCTTGAATACGGGTGGTACCACGGATTTTATTCGTCCCTTTGTTTAGGGGGGCGATTTTTTTGTGCTATTTAACAGGAGGTTATTATATGAAACCATCATTTGAAAAGTACATTCCCTTTAAGCAGATTAATCTGCCGGACAGACAGTGGCCAAACAATACTATAACAAAAGCACCAATCTGGTGCAGTGTTGACCTTCGTGACGGTAATCAGGCGCTTGTCGATCCTATGAACCTTGAAGAAAAGCTCGAATTTTTCCACGCACTTTGCGATATGGGCTTTAAGGAAATCGAAATCGGTTTTCCGAGTGCGTCAGAAACAGAATATGAAATCTGCCGTGAGCTTATCGAAAACAACCACATTCCCGATGATGTAACAATTCAGGTTCTTGTTCAGGCAAGAGAGCATCTTATCAGAAAAACTTTTGAGGCTGTTAAGGGTGCTAAGAATGTTATCGTTCATTTCTATAACTCAACTTCAACTCTTCAGAGAAAAGTTGTTTTCAAAACAGATATGGACGGCGTAATCAAAATTGCCGTTGACGGTGCAAAGCTTATTAAACAGCTTACGGATGAATATGACGGAGATACAAACTTCCGATTTGAATATTCTCCCGAAAGCTTCAGCGGTACTGAGCCTGAAAACGCTGTTGAAATCTGCGACAGGGTTATCGAGGCGCTCGGTTCGACTGCCGAAAACAAGTTGATTGTCAATCTTCCGAATACTGTTGAGATGTGTACACCGAACACATATGCAGATCAGATTGAATACTTTGCAAGAAATCTTAAACACCGTGATGCCGCTATTATCAGTATCCACCCACACAATGACCGTGGATGCGGTGTTGCCGCAGGCGAACTTGCATTGCTTGCAGGCGCTGAAAGAGTTGAGGGTACACTCTTCGGCAACGGTGAGCGTACAGGTAATATGGATATCGTTACAATGGGACTTAATATGTTCACACAGGGCGTTGATCCTAAACTTGACTTTTCAAATCTTCCAAAGCTCCGTGAAATCTACGAGCGTTGCACAAATATGAAGATTGACCCTCGTCAGCCATATATCGGCGAGCTTGTATTTACAGCATTCTCGGGCTCACATCAGGACGCTATCAACAAGGGTATGAAGTATATGAAAGAAAGCGGAACTGAGTACTGGGAAATTCCGTATCTTCCGATTGACCCTGCCGATGTCGGCAGAGAGTATGAGCCGATTATCAGAATCAACTCACAGTCCGGTAAGGGCGGTGCGGCTTTTGTTATGAACAACAACTTCGGTTATGACCTTCCGAAGAGAATGCATCCCGAATTTTCAAAGCTTGTTCAGGCAAAATGTGAGGAGCTTGGCAGAGAGCTTATTCCGAAAGAGTTGTTTGAGGTGTTCGAGAAGAATTATCTTGAGCATAAGCAGAAATATGTTCTCTCAAGCAGAAAGATTTATGAAGAGAGCGAAAACGGCAATGATTATGTTCACTTCAAGGGCAAGATGAAGATTAACGGCAACGAAGAGGTTTCTCTCAGCGGTGTCGGCAACGGTCCTATTGATGCATTCTTCAATGCAATCAAAAAGGTCGGTCTTGACAAGTACGAGTTCATCTCATACAGTCAGCACGCAATTTCTCAGGGTTCTGACTCAAAGGCTGTTTCATATATCGAACTCAAAAAGCCTGACGGAAAGAATATCTTCGGCATCGGCATTGATTCAAATGTCAATGTTGCATCGGTACTCGGTGTTCTCAACGCAATCAACAGAGCCGAGGCTTAATCAATTTAACAATTCAATTTTCAGGGCTGTGCGAATGTGCAGTCCTGTTTTTTTATGAAACAAGATGTTAATAATTGACTTTTGAAACGCAGACATATATAATGTAAACATATAATCGCAAATAGAAATGGTAGGTGTTAAAATGAAAAGGAAAGTAATTATAATTATTGCAGTGGTTTGTGTAGCGATTATTGCCGTTGTCGGTACAATCTTCGGTGTAAATGCTTACAACAATTACACCATACAGCAACAGACAGAACAGCAAGTCAAAAGCATTGACGATACATACTCAAAATTTACAAAGGAAACCGACAGAGCCAAAAAGTTAGTTATATTATCCGATTTCATTAAGAACAAGCCATCAACAAGTGATGAAATCAAGGTTGAAGTGTTAAACTCTGTTGAGCCAAAGTACAATGAAACACTTGCAAAAATGCAAAAGTTTTTCACAGATGATTATGATAAAACAATAAAAGATAACACTATTGACAGCAAAACTCTTGAAAAAACTAACGATAAAAAGAAGTTGCAGTCTTGTATTGATAATCTTGAGGCTTTAAAGAAAACAATTGATTCCGAAAAAAGCAATGTATTCTATAAAAAGGATATTGGCAACTACGATAAAAAGCCTGACGAATTGATTAGTTCGTATAATGACAGAATAACTGCTATTGAAAAAGCCGAAGCTGAAGCAAAGGCTAAAAAAGAAGCCGAGGCAAAAAAGAAAGCCGAAGAAAAAGCTAAACAGGAAAAGAAGAAGCAAACCGAGAGCAGTAACACAAAGAACAACGATAACTCCTACAGTGATAATACAGACAGTTACAGCGACAGCGGAAACAATAATTACAGTTCTAACGATAGTAACTACAGCAGTGGAAATAATTATAACTATGATTCAGGCAATTCATCATCAAGCTCATCCGAGAAGCATTATGATAGCTGGTATGAAGATGAAAATGGCAAAAGTTATTACGATGAAAGCACTGGAGAAGCATGGGATGATAATGGTCACAGTTGGAATTATAAAGATCTTTGGGAAAGTACAAATTAACAATTATATCTTAATATTTTTATTTTATTTCTAATTTTTAACAACCTGCTATAAAACTTTTATCGGTCGGATAATTTATTAAAATTGTCCGACCGATTTTTTGCGTAAAGTCGGATGCAATTTTTTGTTTAATGTAAAATTCAAATACCGCTTTCAGAAAAACGTTACAAATCACCTTGAAAAATCAAGAATTTCGTTACAAATGATTGAATATTTTCAAGAATAATGTTACACCGCCTTTATTTGACCTTAAATTGCCCATAATAAGCCTGTGGGCGTAAAATTAGGGACATACAGCTTGTTAGCCATATGCCCCTGAAAATCGGTTTTAAAGCTTATTTCATGCTGTTTTCGTAAGACTCAATCATCTTTTTAACCATCTGACCGCCTACAGAACCTGCTTCTCTTGCAGAAATGTCGCCGTTATATCCCTGTTTGAGGTTTACGCCTACTTCGTTGGCACATTCCATCTTAAAGCGTTCCATGGCTTCCTTTGCCTGAGGTACATTAATCTGATTGTTATTGCTTGACATAATTTGTTTTCTCCTTTTCAAAACTTTTAAATCTCGTTAAATTTATTAATAAAGCGGCGTTTCGGCATCCCGTTTTCATCGCCGCAATAGTATTGTTTGCGGTGAAATTCGTTTTATTATTTGTAATTTTTTCAAGTTTTGAAATTCACAAAAAACATCATACAAAGCAAAAAGCAGCTATGCCAAACGACATAACTGCTTTTTATATTGTGTATGAAAGGGTTAGGGAAATAAGCCTTTCGTCTTGCTGTTGAATATATTGAGTTACTTTTTCTCGATTGAATCGGTCTTGTAGATAAAATCAACCTTACCGTCCATATCATCGGAAATACCGCTGTAGTTGTTGTACTTCTTTGATGCTTTCTGAACAGCCTTGAAACGGTCGATGATATCCCGGACATCACCGTTTGCGGCATCAACAATGCTGTCAATGCCCTCCTCTTTGAACTTCTTCATACCCTTGGACAATGTCATTGCACCGTCATTGAGCTGTTTAACGCCGTCAACAAGTGCTGCACTGCCGTCCTTGAGAGTACCAACGCCCTCGAAGAGGCTCTTTGTACCGTCCGAAAGTGAGCTTGTGCCGTTTTTGAGAGTCTTTACACCGCTTTTAAGGCTTGATGTACCGTCCTTGAGGGTTGAAGTACCGCTCTTGAGTTCGCTTGTACCGCTCTTAAGACTTGAAGAACCGTTCTTGAGCTGACCGGCACCGCTTACAAGTGAACCTGTGCCGTCCTTGAGTGTATATGTGCCGGCGAGAATCTGCTGAGCGCCCTCGTTAGCCTGATCAACACCTGCTGTGTATGAAAGCACACCCTGATAGAATGTGTTGTAGCTGTCAAGCTGAGTTTTGAGAGCCTGAAGTGACTTTCTGCCTGCCTGAGCTTTTGCAACACCTGCCTGAATCTGACTCTGAACCTCTTCGCTGTTCATATTTGTTTCGATAAGGCTCTGAATCTGTGCCTCTGTATTGCTGTCAATTGCAGTCTGAACCGCAGATGAACTCATCTGTGTAGAAACTGCAGTAGAAACCTGAGCCTGAACTTCTTCGCTGACCTGACCTGCGGCAACAGCGGCATCATACTGATCTGCCGTCATACCAAGACCTGCGGCTGCGAGAACCTGTTCCGTAACAGACTTTCTTACTGTTGCCTCAACGGCTGTTCTGATAACATCCTTCTGGCTGTTTACAGTTGCCGTTACTGTTTCAAGTGCTGTATTGTAAGCAAGCTTCTGAGCATTTTCATCGCTGAGTGATGAAATAAGCCCTTCAAGAACGCTGCCATAGTTTTTAATTGTAAGCTTGTCGGCTGTAAGACCTGCGGCGGCAATCTGAGTGTCGGCAGTTGAAAGAAGTGTGTTAAACACCTGTTCTGCACCGCCGTTTAGAGTTGCGCTGTTGGATGAAAGCTTGCCGAGACCGCCCGCAAGTGTTGCAACATAACTGCTGAGACTTGCCGCACCGTTGTCAACCTGTGACGCACCGCCTGCAAGTGTTGCAAGACCGCTGTCAAGCTGTGATGCACCACTGTCAAGCTGTGACGCACCGTTTTTGAGCTTTGCCGCACCGTCATCAAGCGTTTTTGCACCGCTTGAAAGACCGTCTGCACCGCTGTCAAGTTTTTTTGCACCGCTGTTTACCTGTTCTGCACCGTCATAAAGCTTGTCAATACCTTCAATGAGTGTGCCTGACTTGTCAAGAAGTGTGCCGATACCGTCATAAAGCTGTGAAGAACCGTCAACAAGCTGTTCTGCGGCGTCTTCGAGTTCATCAAGAGAATCCTTAAGCTCGTCAACCTTATCGTCAACCTTTGAAAAATCAACATCGTTGAAAATATCGTTCATTGCAACTGTCATTGTTGTTGAAAGTTCAAAATCGGTTGTATCTGCTGTGATTTCAACATAATCAGGGATTTCCATTTCATCCTTGTCAATGTCAAGGCTGTCCTGCATACCCGGAAGAGCAAAACCGGCAACGATTGTTCTTGTACCGTCATTGATAGCCTTGCCGTTTGAAACCTCAACATTTTTGAAGTTGTCATCGTCAAGAATCATACCCGAAAGCATAAGGAACGGAACATTAACTTCTTCTGTCTTGCCGTTAATCTTAACCTTTTCCTTCTGTGTGTTTTCATAGTCAATGCGGATTGTAACCTTACCGCTCTTGCCTGCGATTTCATCGGCAGAAACAGTTTTGCCGTTAAGCTTGTAGCTTAATTTGAGCTTTACGGGAAGTTCGGTTGTGCCTGTTCCCTGATAGTAGATGTCATCGCCATTTGCAGCCCACTCATAAGCATTGTCTTCGTTTACCGTGTATGTTTCGTCACCCTTAACATTTTTAACATCCTTGAGGTTTGAAACATCCTTTACCTTGCCTTTTGCATCTACACCCTTGAGCCAGTCGCTTACAATGATTTTCTTAGCCGCACCGCTTGCGTCGGCAATAACATAAACGGTTTCATTTTTGCTGAGCTTTTTGAGAGCCTCTTTAGTTGTGCTTGCCTTCTTAACAGCCTCAACCGTACTTTCTGTCTGAACACCGAGAGCCTGTGCAGTATTGTCTGCACCGGCGGAATAAGCGGCAACACCTACTCCGCTGCAAAGGATTGTGAGTGCAAGCGCACCTGAAATAGCACCCTTGATATAGTTTTTGCTTAAAAATTTATGATTATTATTTTTGTTAGTCTTTTTCATTATACAGCAGCCTCCGAAATTGATGTTTTTTTCGGCTTAAAACCGAGAGTTGTCTTTGCAATTACCTTGTCGAACAGCATAAACATTGCCGGCAAAATAAGCGTTACGCAGAACATACTGATGACAGCGCCTCTTGCAAGGAGCTTACAGATTGATGAAATAAGGTCAACATCCGAGTAGAATGCGACGCCGATTGTAGCGGCAAAGAGTCCCATTGCACTAACGATAATTGACGGAATTGAAGTTTCAAGAGCCGTAATAACCGAGGTGCGTTTATCGTTTCCGAGATACCTTTCCTTCTTATATCGTGTCGTCATCAAAATTGCGTAGTCAACCGTTGCGCCAAGCTGAATTGTACTTATACAGATAGGTGTGATGAACGGGAGCGACTCGCCCATAAGATGCGGAATACCGAGGTTAATAAAGATTGCAAGCTCAATAACCGCAACAAGAATAATCGGAAGTGTGATACTCTTTTCAACAATCGCAATGATAATAAAGATTGCAACAATAGAAATTGCATTTACAACCTGAAAGTCAACTGTCGTGATGTTTACAAGGTCGTTTGTACAAGCGGCTTCACCGATGAGAAGTCCGTCCTTATCATACTTTGTAATGATTTTATTCAACTCGTCAATCTGCTTTGCCATAGGATCTGTGGCTGTTTTGTACTCAGAGTTGATAAGCATAAGCTCCCATTTATCATTTTTGAGAACGCTTGTGATTGACTCGGGAAGAACCTCTTCCGGAACAAGCGAACCTACAACGCTTTCAAGGCCGAGAACATATTTTACGCCGTCAACCTTTTCAAGCTCGTTTGTCATATTTCTTGCGTCCTTTGCAGAAAGCGAAGAATCAACAAGAACCATATGTGTTGTACCGACACCGAATTCATCTTTAAGCTTTGTGTTGGCAATTACATTTGCCATATCTTCGGGAAGACTTTCCGACAAATCGTAGTAAATCTCATTGTTTGTCTGGCTGTATGCCGAATAGAACGGATAAATAAGAGCCGCAAACATCACGAGAAATACGGGGAAAATTTTAACAAGTCCTGTTGCAAGCTTCTTTGTTGACGGAATAAGCGACTTGTGCATTGTCTTTTCAAGAGGCTTGTCAAGAACAAGAATGAGTGACGGAAGAACCGTTACACAGGAGATAACACCGAGGATAACACCCTTTGCCATTACAATACCGAGGTCAAGACCGAGTGTGAATGTCATAAAGCAAAGTGCGATAAAGCCTGCAACCGTTGTGATTGAACTTCCGATTACGGAACGGACGGTTTCGTGAATTGCAACAGCCATTGCCTGCTTGTGGTTTTCACAAATACCCTTTTGTTCTTCGTAGCTGTGCCACAGGAAGATTGAGTAGTCCATTGTTACCGCAAGCTGAAGAACTGCCGCCAACGCTTTGGTAATGAATGAAACCTCACCCATAAAGTAGTTACTGCCCATATTTACGAGGATAGCAACCGCTATACTTGCAAGGAACACAAACGGGATAATCCAGTTATCCATAAAGATCATCATTGCAATTACCGCAAGAACAACAGCGATTGCAACATAAGTCATTTCCTGTTCCTCAAACATATCCTTCATATCCGTAATCATTGCCGACATACCCGAAACAAAGCATTGTTTACCGGCAACCGAACGGATTTCTTCGATAGCGTTCATTGTTTCATCGGCTGATGTTGAGGTATCGAAGAATACCGCCATCATTGTTGCATTTCCCGAATTGAACGCATCATAAATTTTGTCGGGCAACATTTCCTTTGGAATTGAGATGTCGGCAAAATCGTCATACCAAAGAACCGTATCAACATGGTCGATTTCTTTGATTTTTTCCTCTGTTGCCGCAACATCCTTATCATCCATATTCTCAAAGATGAGGAATGAAAAAGCACCCTTTCCAAAGTCATCAAGCAGATAATCCTGACCCTTGATTGTGTCGAGGTTATCGGGAAGATAACTAAGAATGTCGTAATTAACCCTTGTAAATGCCATTCCCAAGGCTGACGGAATCATCAGCGCAACGGCAAGTATAAGGATTACGAAACGGCTTTTAACAACCGCTTTCCCTAACTTCATATTTCATACTCCTTCATATATGATTTGCAGACTGCACTCTGCATTCAAAGGAACGATCCGAGAGGTGAACCGTATTTCCTTTGTCCATAACATATTCTATTACGGCTTTGTTAAAATTTAAACAGACACAAAAAATGCCGTGTCAGGAATTTAGACACGGCAATAAATTTGTATGGAAATCAGACATTTTGTTTAATTCGTCTGCATTTCAGACACGCAAGCAAGCGCAAATATTCAATTTTAACCAATAAAACAGCAATCAGGCATTGATTTTGGCACATCTGTCCAATGCAGACTCCATTGAACCCTCAAACAGCTCACAAATGCGTTTCATCTTAATTCTGAGGTCATATTTCATACCTCCGCCGAGCCAGTCGATAATAAAACCGACAAGCTGACACTTGTAATACATAATCATTGCGTCAAGGTCATCTTCGGCAATATTTTTTGTAATTTCAAGCTTGTCAAAATAGCTTTTTATAGCGTGAGTACAAATCCTGTTGAGATACACATCAAATGTAGTTCTGTTCGCAGAATTGTAAATGTGCTGAATCACCGACTTGTTAGAAAAAGCATAGTCAATTACAGAAATCAGGCTTTCATAAACAGAGGTATTGTTGTCGGTTTCGGTCGCAACAAATCTGTCAGCCTCTTCAACGAGAATTTCCTCAAGAAGCGACGGAATGTCGTCAAAATGGTAGTAGAAGGAATTACGGTTAATTCCGCATTCTTCAACAATTTCCTTGACTGTAATTTTATTCAACGGCTTTTTATTCAAAAGCGAAATAAATGTCGCCTTGATAGCCGCCTTGGTAAATGTCGGCATAGTGTCCCCCCTGAAAATTGCAAAACATCCGTGTGCAGACGGATATTTCCGTTCCGAATTTTTTCATACACAATATATGCAGCCGATTGCTACACTAATCAAAGTAAATTGTATCACAATTATTTAAAAATAGCAATAACAAGCATATTAACAAAATCAGGGATTTGTTTTGTATTTCCTATGTAAAAAAGCCCCGAAATTGATGTTACCCCCCAAAAAAGTCAGACCAAAAATCTACTGATTTTGGAGGTCGATTCAAAATCGTGGCTTTATATTTATAAAGTTATAAATTCAATATCTTTCGGGAAATCATTTTGCACACTGCAAAGGCTGATTTCATAGTCCGAAAATTTATATTGTTTCATATAATATTCGGTTTGACTTTCAGAGAATTTTCCGCTGCTGACATCAACACTTTTTGCGCCACGGTGAAATCCGTCACCCATACATTTTAGGAGTGCCTCTTTTTTAGTCCACAATTCAAAAAATGTGCCGAGCCTGTCAAAAGCGTTGCCGAGCAATTTCATCTCGTTGTCGCAGAAAACAATTTTGCCGAGCCTTATGCCCTTGAGAAATCGAATTTCTTCAATATCACAGCCGACTTCGGAATCCGACAACGCAAAAAGCACATAGCTTCCGCTGTGCGAAATATTGAAACAAAGTCCGTTGTCACATTCGGGCTTGCCGAATTCATTCACGGTGATTTTTGCACCGCCAAGAAATTTGTTCATAAACAAGCCGCCTGCAATGCAACGCAGTTTATCGTCAGCTCTGCGGCATCTTTGAACACGCTCCGCCCTTTCGGGAGAAAGCTCACCGACTCTGTCAAAAGAAATTTTGCGGATATCGGTTATAAAAAGCCGTGTTTTCATATCAATAGCCACGAAGTGCGTCAAGCGAATCATCGGACATAATCCAATCGTTCACATCAATTTCAGTAAATTCGGTTTTGTTGTTTCTGACAATAACCTTGTCAATACCTGCGTTGATAACCATACGCTTGCACATTGCACACGAAGATGTGTTCTGAACATACTCGCCGTTTGACATCTCCTTGCCGACAAGATAAAGCGTTGCGCCAATCATCTGTTCTCTTGATGCATGAATAATAGCGTTCGCCTCGGCGTGAACGCTTCTGCAAAGTTCGTAACGCTCGCCACGGGGAATGTTGCGTTCCTGACGGATACAAAATCCCAAATCACAGCAATTTTTTCTGCCTCTCGGAGCACCTGTATAGCCTGTTGAAACGATCTGGTCGTTGTTCACGATAATCGCACCAAAATTTCTGCGCAGGCAAGTTCCCCTTTCAAGCACAGTTTCGGCAATGTCAAGATAATAATTAATTTTGTCAATTCTGTCCATATAAAAACACCGTCCGTTATCATAATTTCAAATTCGGTCAAGTATATTTTAGAGTAGTCGAGTAGCCGAAAGCATTATCAGCCTTTGAGCTTTTCAACACAATCTCTGCATACATATTTTCCGCCGAATGCAATCAGATTATCAAGAGTATTGCAAAAAACGCACTTGCTCTCTGCCTTTTTAATCGTAACGCACTCATCGTCAGCCTCAATGTGAAGAATGTCACCCGGCTTAATGTTGAGGTGGTTGCGGATATCCTTTGATATTACAATTCTGCCTGCTTTATCAATTTCCCTAAAGTTTGTATAAATCATTTTAATTCACCATAATCCCTATTTTTTAATTCACCATAATCCCTATTTTTACCTATACTACCATTTTTCGGGATTTTTGTCAACGATTTTATTAAATAATTTGATTACAAAAATGACAATATTGTACATTTTGTCGTTAATTGCAGCAAAAGGAGTAAAAATGCTGAATTATATCTGGAGCGGACTCATTGCCGTGAGCGTATTGTGTGCGTTGTTTATGGGCAACACCGCCGACATTTCAAACGCACTCATCGAAAGCGGAGCGTCATCAATACAGCTTATTCTCACAATGGCAGGCATAATCTGCCTTTGGTCGGGAATTATGAAAATCGCAGTCGAAAGCGGTTTGACAAACATTTTTGCAAAAATCTTTGCACCGTTGCTCCGTCCGCTTTTTCCGAGACTTGATAAAAAAAGCGACGCATTTCAAAGCATCACCATGAATATCAGTGCAAATCTGCTCGGACTCGGCAATGCCGCAACACCTTTCGGACTAAAAGCAATGGAACAGCTGCACACGCTCAATGACCGCCGTGACATTGCGAGCAACGAAATGGTTGTTTTTGTAGTTATGAACACAGCGTCACTCCAGCTGTTACCCACAACGCTTGCCGCACTCCGCCAATCCTACGGAAGCTCTGCACCTTTTGAAATTATCGTTCCCGTCTGGATAAGCTCTGCGTGTGCGTTGGCGGTGGCGTTGCTGATTGCCTGTACGCTGAATATCAGGCAAGGTAAAATTTGAGAAATGTGGTGAGCAAATGGAATTTGTAATGCCGGCATTTGCGTGTATTGTTGTGGTATTCGGGCTGATAAAAAAAGTCCCCGTATTCGATGTGTTCATTTCGGGAGCAAAAGAGGGGGTAAAGCTTCTGTACAACATTGCCCCGACAATTATGGGACTTGTGTTTGCCGTTGACCTTTTGCAGTCAAGCGGAGCAATTGACGCAATATGCGCACTGATTCAGCCGACAGCGGAATTTTTAGGATTTCCGAAAGAAATCGTTCCGCTCGTACTCCTCCGTCCTGTTTCGGGAAGCGGTTCAACCGCACTCCTCACAGCCCTTTACAAAACCTGCGGTCCCGACAGCTTTGCAGGCAGAACAGCATCCGTACTCGCAGGTTCAAGCGAAACAACCTTCTACGCAATCGCAATGTACTTTGGCTGTATCCGTGTCAAAAAAATTCGCCACACCCTCTTTGCCGCCATAACCGCCGACCTAACCGCCGCAATTATGAGTGTTATAACGGTCAGATTGTGGTTTAATATGTGATTGTAAAGTGTTCCCATTTCGGCACACTTTCCCTAAATTCAAGCCTTGTGTTCCCATTTCGGCACGATTTCTTTTTACAAACTGCTGACAAATTTCAACATCATGCAGATAATCTTTCTGTCTGAAATAATCTTCCTTGCCCTTGTGCAAATCAACGGCAAGGTTCTGATAGATTTCCGCAACCTGTTTACCGAGATTTCGGCTGCTCGAATGAATTACAAGAAAATATGTTCCGTCAGATGATTTGTCAACTTCAATAAAGTGATTACCGCCGCCGAGTGTAAGGTCATTTCATTTTCATTACCGACACAACACCCCACCGCAATTGAAAAAACTTTACAATTTCAGACTCATTGCGGTCTCATATTTTCAAATTTTTTTATTAATTCAATACCAATTCCAAATCACTTTTTCTGCATAGAGTGCTACACTGCATAGACTGAATTTTCGATATTTTCTATATTGCTTTTCAGCATCGTAATAATTAACACCCAATTCAATTTTTAATTCGCTGTTATTTGCAAAGCAATCTATAAATTCAGCTGTATAAGCATTATTGATTGCATTAATAAACTCAGCCTGTGACAAGGAAATACCCTCAAATTTTCCGTTTTTATCAGTTGCCGAAACAAAATTAAAATCGTTAAAAGACTCCTCTTTCATTGCCACAATCATATCACAATGCTTATAACATTCGTACTGTTTATAACAATCGCCGACATAATTCTGCGGAAATATTTTAATATCAAATGTAAAAATCATTTGATTATTTTCGCATTTAACAGAATTCAATTTTTGATCATGCAACACTCCGTACGGCATACTGATATGCGATATAATAATTTCGTTATTCATTTTCATTCTCTCAAAGTTACATTTTTATTTTGTTTTTTCAAAAGCAACAGGCTTATCAGAATTACTGTGCCTTCGACAGTTTTATTATACCTGATACAAATTTCGCCATCGCAGTAAACATATGCAGGGCATATCTCAAACACGGTGGTAACGAAACAGAGACCATGCTTCTCATACAAAAGTATC
>OIEI01000553.1_pt1 | contig 13437 bp, 19 predicted proteins | sample 1581781 | NCBI WGS metagenome assembly OIEI01 (sample SAMN01760935, study PRJEB22395) | human gut metagenome | reverse complement strand
ACCGCACAGGCTTTTCCCCGCGCAATGTTCGCCGGATGCGCGATTTTTACAAGACTTATGAAAATGACCAAAAACTCTTACGGCAGAAGTAGTTAGATGTGCTGTATATTCCGTAAAAGTATGCGCTATACTGTTCCGCTCCGAAGATAGTGCGTAAGAATCCGCAAGAACTGCGCAGAGGTTGGAGCGGTCGTCAGCGGACGGTAAGTAAGGCGGCGTAAGAGGTCGGCATTTTCATGCCAGGAAGCGCAGGCGAAGCCATCAATGCTTCGGACGACCTGTAATAAGTTCGAATTATACTGGTATGCCACTTCTGGATACAACCGCTGCGATGGCTTCACTAACCAATGTGGATTGAGCGAGGCAAGATAGACCGAGTAGGAAAGGTGAAAAAATGCGGTGTTGGTTGCGGAGAAACCAAGACGGTACAACAGATCATATACTTCGACGATATCTGTTACAGAATTCATGCCGCATCTGTCCCCTCCAGCGCCTGAACACGTTGCATAAACTGCCGGATCAACGCGCCCTGCGCCTCCGCATCCAGCATGGAAAAGAGAAACATCAGGGTCGGTGCGGAAGCCGCGTATCTCCCTCGCTCCAAATCACTGTACGCACGGCTGGAGATACGAAGCTGCTCCGCCATCGCTTCCTGCGTCAGCGCCATCTTCTGCCGCAGGGAAGACAATTCCGCGGAAAGAAGCTCAGAGAGCAGCGCCGGGTATGGTTTCATCCTGAAGACCTCCATAGTTTATAAGTTCTATGGAGATTTTATGTCGAAATGAAGTCTACTTCCACGAAGCGCACTTCGCGCTACGCGTTCAAACCTTGTAAAAAACAGATTCGAAGCACACAAGACAAAACAGCATGATTCAGTGAAACAACAAAATATCCAATGCGCGTCAGCGCGGAAAGGAGAGGCTATGAACATCAGAAAACCTGTGGATTACGGCACGATGTATCGGGAATTGACCGCAATTCTTACGCAGAATCTTCCGCAGATGGATGAAGTGTATGCCATTGGCAAGGCAATCAGCCAGCGTCCTGAGAAGGGCACGGCGGTCGCAGCTGCAGAATTCTTGCAGGCGAATTTCCCTGACCGCACAGGCTTTTCCCCGCGCAATGTTCGCCGGATGCGCGATTTTTACAAGACCTATGAAAATGACCAAACGATCTTCCGGCTGGCGATGAAAATCGGCTGGACGCTGAATGTGGTCATCATGGAAGCGGAACTGACGAGAGCGCAGCGGATATCCTGTCTGCAAAGGGCTACAGATGAAAGACTATCGAAAAAGAAACTTTTGGAGATCATTTTGAACGGTGCATTCGCGGAAAAGCCTATCGACGAGCCTGACGAAATATGCTATAATATTACAAACGCTGGTATAAGCGGAACCGATCAAGCACAATTCGAGCCACCGCAGTGCCGTGTGGCAGGAAGAAAAAGAGGGGTAGTACGATGCGGTCGAAGAAAAATCTCGTCATTGGTTTCTTATTGCTGCTCCTTGGTATCGGACTTTCTGAGTACAGTTTACCACTTTCCGTATTTGCAGGCGTGGCTGGGATCGTCGTGATGATTCTTTATGCTGCGAGTAAGCTCAAGCGGAACACTTCTGAGACAAGTGCTGTGTCCTTCAAAACCAGTGAAATTCAGCCAACGACAAAAACACAGCAAGCCAATGCGCAGAGCGTCTCATTTTCGTTGGAAGCGCAGCAGCTTTATCAGCAGCTTGCGGACCAATACGCCCAAATCGTAAACAATGGTTGTTTCGGGTCGCTGGCACAGATTGAGGAAAAAATGGATCGCTGCAAGTGCTTCCTAGAACAATGGATGGAAGCACTCTGTAATAAGGACTTTGTGACGCTGCTTCAAAACAAAGCAAAGTACGACGAATATTTAAAGGGCTTTCGTCTGCCGCAGTTTGGAACATGGAGGACGATTCAGGCAGAAGGCGGCGATGACAGTATTCCGGATGGGCTGACCAAGGCGCTCGTGGGGCGGATTCAAGGGAAGCAGAAAATGCTGCAAGAGTTTTGGGAAGCCCAGAAATGGTTTGAAGAACTGATACCATCTCTTCAAACCTATGAATTGACTGTCGATCCAGATGCGGAGTCGTTGTCAAAGAAGCTGGATTATGAATATCCGAATACAAATAATGTCACAAGCAGAACCCCGCTTGCCAAATTCAACGACTTCTATGCGATTGATTTGGAAACGACCGGCTTGAGTGAAGTAAAAAACGAAATCATCCAAATCGCCATTATCAAGTTCCACCATTTCCAGCCGGTCGAAATCCTGTCCAGCTATGTGAAACCACGAAAAGGGCTGAAACTGGAAGCAGCGGCGATCAACCACATCACAGAGGATATGGTTGCAGACGCGCCGTATATCGAGCAGATCATGCAATCCGTGGATGCCTTTATCGGTGAGAAAGCACCAATCGTCGCGCATAATCTCCAGTTCGAGTATAAGTTCTTGGCTGCCAATGGAAGCGAAAATATTATAAAGAAGCGCCCGCTTTATGACACGCTGGAACTGTCCAAACGAATCTGGCAGTTGGAAAGCTACTCACTCGAAAATGTATGCCGGTACACCTTCAAATTTACGCCAGCACTGCATAACGCAGAAAGCGACGCGCTGACCTGTGGGCTGCTGTTCCGGGAAATCTGCAATGAACGAATTGGAATTCCGGAGGGCAGTTATGACTAAGGCAAACGACATTGAAATGGTAAGACTGGGAGGGATGACATCGGCGGAGCAGGAGCAGTATGAAAAAACAAGATTGAGATTAACAAGAAAGTCTCGTCTTTAATTACGGAGGCAGCAAAGAATGCCAAGTTTGGATATTAAGAAATTGAGGTTTATTGTGCATTAGAAGCAGGAGGTTTCTCGTGGCCTGGAGAAAAACAATAGGACAGTTTGTAATATATCTCCCACTCATCGGTTTGCTGGCGCTAGCTATATATTCTTTATGCATTGGCGCAACCACAAGTGACGACGGCATAGAACGAGATATACGAATCTGGAAAGACGCGTTAATACTTAGCGCCATCATTGGTGAAATTGGCAGCTTAATAGTTGTTAGGCAGTTTAATATATTGCTTACAGGAACAACACCAAATTTTATACAAGATCTGCAAGAAGAAAACAGTCAGGATTTTGCCATTATATATAATGGAATCGTTGCATGTGCTGTTTTTGTATTTGTACTTCTAATACTCAAGCTACTCTATTCATGTACTCAAATTCACTTATTCTCAAAACTATCTACTATTTTTGTTAGCTTTTGGGCCATAAGCAATGTCGTGTATCTGTTGGCTGGATATTTGAGAATCAGGCAAACACAACCGCAGTCTCTATTTTCTAAGTTTTCTAATCCTGCGCTAATGCCTACGATACTTTCCATGATTCAAATTCTCATCACACGGCAAAGTTGGGTGTCATTTGTTTATCGCAATATTTATGCCCCACAAAGCGAGCGGATTTTGACACTGGCGTTAGTTATTGTAATATTATATTTCCTTGCGGCAGCTTTTTGTCATTTCTCAAATATTTATTGTCTGCTCGGCTTTTGGTTTCTCATACATGGTCCTGAAACAATTCAAAAAAAGATGGACTTGGTGCTGCAACAAGAAGAGTACCAAGAAGAAAAATTGCGCTATTCGACAGAAAATCTAGACAAAGAGGTTAAACAGAGTAGCTTTGTAAAGAGAGTTTTGGTGTGCACTCACTACATCGGTGTCCATCTTAAGATATATGTACAGAAAAGAATTTGTGCTGTAAAATATATGATGATGTTATTGAATTTCAAAATGACAAAGCTGTTTGGCTCACTGTTAAAACCATCACGAATCAGACTTAATACCATTAGGTTTTGCTTACTTGGCGCTATGATGGAGCTTTTAGTAGTTGACTTTTTGCTCTTCATTTATTTGAAAAGTGATTCGCCATGTTTGAAATTTTTTGAGTTGATGTCAACTGTATTCATTATTCCTATACTGCTATCGTGGCTTATGGAATTGAAATCAAATGCGAAAAAAGAAAACAAGCCGAGTCAAGAATAAAGAAATTAGAAATGTGACTTAAACTTGATGTGCATTCATCTATAGTGTAGCGATCACACAACTCCTCAGATTCTTCGGAATTTGAGGAGTTTTTCTTTATCAAAAATTCGGTTTTTTCCGCGTTTGAAAATCGCGATACCAGATTTTTACCCCCATTTTGACGCCAGATTTTTTGCCGTGAAAATGGAGGATTTTTTATGCGCAGAACCACAATTTTGAACGCAAAACAGGTCAACCGAACGTCCTTTTCAGAAGCGGAACAACTGTTCACGAAACACTGTAAACTAAAGAATTTGAGCCCTCAAACCATGCGCTATTATGCGGAGGATTTGAAGTATTTTCATGCGTGTGTGCCGGTTCAGTATGTCGATGAAGTCAGTCAGGACGCTTTTGAAAACTTCATTGTCTCGGAACTGGACGCAGGCAAGAAAATCACTTCTCTGAATTCACGCATCCGGGGACTGCGCGTATTCTTCAAATTCTGCGCGGAACGAGAATACATGAAGCCGATTACGCTGAAACTGATGAAAGAGGATGAAACCATCAAAGAACCATATACCGACGCAGAGCTGCGCCGCCTGCTCAAACGTCCGGAGGGAAACAGTTGGGTGGAGTGGCGGACGTGGGCATCCATCAATTATCTGATTGCCACGGGAAACCGCGCCAGCACGCTTCTGAATGTCAAAATCTCCGATGTGGATTTTGGAAATATGACAATCCGCCTTGTCAAAACCAAAAGCCGCAAGCAGCAAATCATTCCGCTTTCGCCTGCGCTGAAGCAAATTTTGCTCGATTATCTGAAAACGTGGGAATGGACAACGGACGATTATCTGTTTCCATCGAACGAGGGGGCACAGCTTAATTTGCGTTCGTTCCAAGGTGCGGTCAGGCGGTATAACATTGAACGCGGCGTGTCCAAAACCTCCATCCATCTGTTCCGTCATACATTTGCGAAAAATTTTATTCTCGCAGGCGGCGGAATGGTTCAACTTCAAGCCTTGCTCGGTCATGCTACACTGGAAATGTCGCGCCACTACGTCAATATTTACGGTCTGGATTTGAAACGGGATATTGAGAAGTTAAACCCGCTGGACAATTTAATGCGTGCTGGCGCGTAGCGTGATAGAGCATCTTCTATCATCTTCGCACATCCAATAGCAACAATGAACAAATGGGAAGATGTTTTCACATCTTCCCATCATCTTTATACATCTCGGATAATTCCTGAATGAATGCCCGCATTTCATTGACTATGGCCTGCGGGAACAGGATTTTCATATCTGCTCCAAAGCCTGCCGCCCACGCATAAAACGGCTTGCTGATTTAGACTGGAACAGAAACGGTGAAATCATCTGCTCCATCTGGAATCAGCATCGTGTCCTTGCCGAACTGCTCTAAAATCACGTCGGCCAAGTGGTTGGCACAGCGGAGCTTTACTGTCGTTTCCGTTCCGGTGAACATATTAAATACCTCGGCTTGATGGGCGTTCAGGTCAATGTGCTTGAACGCTTCTGCGCCCTCTCTTGGCTCTGGATAGACAGTGATGTGCTCCATACGGTCAACGCGGAAATGGCGAAACTTCTCGCCGTCGTAGGCATAGAGATAGTAATTTCCGTCGTTCCACAAAAGCCCAAAAGGACTGACAACATAGGCTTCATTGTTGTGCGAATACCACTTTTTCTTTTCGCGGTCATAGTGGAAATACTTGAAGCGCACTTTCTGGTTCTTTTGGATAGCAATATGGAGGTTGTCTGCGTCCTTTACCACGCTGTCATTCATACTGCGGATACGGCCTGCGACGAATGACCGGCGGTTCAGACCGGCGCTGGTATTGCGGTCTGTCAGGCTCAAGACCTTTGCTGTAATCCTGTTGGCGACGTTTTGCGTGATGAATTTGGAGGACTGGATGCTGTCAACAATCAGCCGCAGCTCATACGGCTCAAATCCGTCTGTTTTCATCCAGTAGCCGCGCGTGCGGTGGTCATAGGCAATTTCAATGCCGTCCAAGGCATTCAGAACGTCCTTGTCGCGGTAGAATGACTTGATTTCAAGCTCATAGCCGTGGTTGCGGTAATTGGTCAGAATGTCCGCCACAGCGACGGTATGCCCTTTGCTGGTGTTATGAAACAGGTAGTTGTATAAAACGGCAATGCGGTCAAACGGCTGTCCGGGCATGGTCTATTCCTCGTTCCGGCTCTTGGATGCGGGATACGCCTGCTTTTCGTCTGTCCGTCCCAAGAGATAATCGGTGCTGGTGTGGTAGAAATCAGCCAGCTTTATCAAAACGTCTGTTGGAATGTCGCGCTTGCCTATTTCGTAGTGGGAGTAGCAGACCTGCGAACATTGCAGATATTCAGCCAAGTCCCGTTGCAGCAGGTCGCTGTCCTCGCGCAGATCGCGGATGCGTCTATACATTTTCCTGTGCTCCTTTGTGGAAGTTTCACAGAAAAGTATAGAGAAAACAGTTTGTTATATTGAAATATAAAACAAAATGTTATATACTATATCTATCACAAAAAGAAAGAGAGCGATTTCTATGAAAGGCAAAACAACGGCAATCATTTTATCTGCCCTTTTAGGTGGTCTTGGTGTAGACCGTTTCTATTTGGGCTACACGGGAATGGGTGTGCTGAAACTGCTGACAGGCGGGTGCTTCGGCATTCTCTGGATTTTGGACATCGTCAATATTGCGTCTGGTAAATTACAGCCTGCGGACGGAAGCGGATACAGCGACACTTCCAATGCGGCAGCACCAAAAGCAACTGCGATTGACCCATATGACGAACTCAAGAAAATTGCGCAGTTAAAAGAACAGGGCATTATCAATGAAGAAGAATACGCAAAAATGAAAGCCGACTGTCTGGCAAAACTGTAAAGGAGCAGGCTATGAACGAGAAAGATTTGAGAATTATCAGGTATCTTGCCGGAGCAATATTCTTGGCTTTAGCGCTAATATCTTTCCTCTATACATATCCAGTGTTGTTTGCTTCTGCATCTTCTGCATATGCAGCCTACAGTTCTACTTATGTAATTGGATATATTGTTTCTGCTGTTGGAGCAATAATGATAGCTGTATCAATGTTTCTTGGAATACGTCAAGTATTTATGGCAGGTGCAGGCTTTCAGGCGGTTTCTTGTTTGATAAACGCTCTAAATTCACCCAAAAACATCGTGAACATCTTTTCGCTTGTCCTTTTGCTTTTGAGCTATGCTCTCATTGCATTTGCGGTTCAAGATAAGAAAAATGCAAGTAAATATGAAATTGTGTGTGTAGTTTTATTTTTAGTTGGGAGTATTGGAAATCAAATTGCATTTGTTAGGGATACTGTTAGTATAATTGGAGCATTGAAAAATTTTGTTTCTATAGCTAGCCCTATTCTTTTAGCGTGTATTGTTTTTGAGAACACACCACAGGCTCAGACTACAAAAATGGTAAAGCAACCGACTAAAACGGCGAAAAGCAATGACCGCATTGAAGAACTTACAAAATTAAAAGACCTGTTGGATACCGGGGTAATTACGCAGGAAGAATTTGACGCAAAGAAAAAACAAATCTTGGGCGTATGACTATGACGAGAAAAGAGTGGTTTGAAGAAATTGTCGCCAGAGTTCAAAATCCACAAAACAAAGAAAAACGAGAGAGACAGCGAAATAACAAAAATGGATATTCACTCGATTGGCATTTGGCGCGAGCAAGAGAACTGTTTAATCAGATAAACACGTCTGATGAACAGAGAATGTCCCTATTAGAAAATGATTTTGATGTTTCCATAAAAGCCATTCAGAAAATACTGGACGAGGAGGGCTGGGCATAACCCCATAAACAAATTCAAGTCATGCATTTAACAGAAAGAAGAAATTCTCTCCAATATCTGTTAAATGTATAACTTAATTTATTTCCGCTCCAAAAGGTCAATATACTTATAAACGGTTGTCCGGCTGAGATTACACACTCTTGCGAACTCGCTGATATTTAACTGCTTCCCCTTATACGCCGGGTAATGCCGCAAAAAGGCTGCGGGAATATCATCGCTGGTCAAGTGCGGCCTGCCGATCTGCTTGCCCTTGGCTCTGGCATTTGCCATTCCGGAGCGCACCCTTGCCCGTATCATAGCAAGCTCCAACTGACTGAACACGCCTGCCATTTGCAAAAAAGCCTCTGTCATCGGGTCTGCGTGTCCTCTGCGGCAGTCCATTGTGATACTGCCGACAATGACAAGACACAGGTGCTTCCGGCTGATGGCGTCAATGATTTCACAGAGCTGCTTTGTGCTTCTGGCAAGGCGGGAGACTTCTAACGTGATGATAGTATCACCCGCCTGTGCCTGTTCCAGAAGTAAGGACAACTGCTCCTTGACTGCCGCGTCGCCGTGTTCATATTCCAGATATACGGTTTCCGCACCTGCCTGTTTCAGCTCCCGCACCTGCCGTTCAATGTCCTGCCTGCTCTCGTTGGTGGAGCATCTGGCATAGCCTGCTTTCATCGCCGCGCCTCATACGAACCGGGCTGTTCCAGAAGCACGTCCAGCATAAACCGTGCGCCGAACTGAATGCCCTGATAATAAGCGTCCTGCTGTTCCAGATTTTCGCGCTCGGCCAAATCGCGGTCATATGCCTCCCACACCTTTTTCTGTCTCTTGGATGCGTTCTGCCGCAGCACATCCATCTGGGCGCTGATGCGGCGGCTCACAACATCATAATCGCTGTTCCGCTCATAGCGATGCTCACACGGGCTGAATGCCCCATTCCACAATTCATCGAATATCAACATATCTCTCTGTCCTTTCTGCTCCACGGGCTTTCCTGCCCGCGGAGCTTGTTCTTAATTTTAGCAGCTGACTGTGAAGCGGCGGCTGCTGACGGCCTTGGTGAAGTCCTTATAGAGGTCGGCATACAGGCGCTTGAAGGTGGTGGTGTCGAACCGGTTGCTGATGATGCTGGTGTAGCGGAGAATGTAAGCGCCTGCGTTCAATTCCTCGGTGTCCAGCCGCAGCATTTCTTCTTTCAGCGCGTCGCGGATGGCATCTGCCTTGGCTTTGGCCTTGCTTGCCAGCTCGTCATAGTTGTTCATGGTTTCAATCAGGCTCACGATTTCATTCTTGCTCATTGTCTTGTTCTCCTTTTGGATGGTGATTTGTTTGGTGGGCATCTCTATCAACTGTCTACATTATACACAAAGTTAAGTGCTTATTCAATTCGCAATATGCACAAAGATAGGTGCTTATTTTTATAGGAATTATACACTTGATTTTGTGTATATTCGATGCTATAATAGGGACAATGGAAAAGGAGGCGATTTTGGCAAATGCCCATCTCATATGCAAAACTGTTTGAACTGCTGAAAGAAAAAGGTTATACAACATACAAAATCCGTCAAGAGAAATTGATTGGTCAAGGAACACTAACCGCATTAAAGAACGGAACAGGAGGACTTGACGCAAAGACCATAGCAAGGCTATGTGAAGTGTTAGACTGTCAGCCGGGGGATTTGATGGAGTATGTAAAAGAGCCGTCTGCGTCTGTCCAAGAAAACAACTGATTTCCTATACACTTTTCTGACTGCTCCAAGAGCCCAAAATCAGCCGGATACACGGCAAATTCTGTTCAGCAAACGCGCAGCACCCTTTTGAGGACAGGGGGGTGTATTTCAGGAGAAATCTTTTTTAGTTGCCCTGACCTCTTTGGGCGTGGCTGGGCAATTTTGAAACGCCTCTTGAAATTGGAAACACGGCTGCGGAAAAAGAAAAAAGCGGTTTTTAAGTTGAACATTTAACAGATAATAGTGAATTTCTATACTTTTCTGTTAATTGTCTGACTTAAAAACCGCATTCTGTTTATTTGAAGTTCTTGAATATCTCTTTCATCGCTTCGTCCACTGTTGTTTTGATGCAGGACTGAATGACGGAGAAAATCATCTATTCAAGCTGCGTTTGTTGCTTCTTTTTCTTGCGCTTCTCCTGCGCTGTGTTGTCAATTTTCATTTCTTCACCTCCACTTTCGCAGTGAGGTGTATGTTGGAACGCTGGCTGTCGTTCTAGCGCTGCTCTTGGACGTTCTGCCGCATCTTCTTCCGCATTGCGGCTAAAATCTCTGTTGGGGTATAGCCGTCCTGATACATCGTTGGATAGTATTCCGGCACATTCTTTTCTAACATCGTGTTTTCTCCTTTTTCCTATATTAAAAGCGGACTGGGCAAATCAATCTGATTTGCCCAAATCCACGTTCATAGCTTCCAATGCCCAGTCTATTATTTGTCCATACATCGGGTTGAAAAACGCGCTAAAAATCAACAGTGGGTGCTTTCTTGCCACGCCTCCATAATCCATACGCATCTGGACAATGGATTCACTTGACGGCCATCCTTGCTGAATACGCTCCCAATGCTCTGACCACGCACGTTTATAGGTTATCTCATCCGTGTCCTTGTGATATCCTCCAAATGCAAAATAATAGAGATAGTCAAATCCACGGCAAATCAAACTTGCCGCTTCCAGACACAAAAGATAGTTGGAAATGGTCTGGCGGGACAGTGTATGCCCATCGGCCCGCAAGTATTCTTCCATTTGCGCAGACGGCAGCTGCTGAAATTCATCGTCGCATAGCAGATAATAGGTAAAAAAGGCCAGCTTCGTGAAATCTGTTTGTGGGGAAAAGCCGAGGTCCAGTATGCAATAGACCTTGAACGGATTTCCGATTTCTGTAATCGCAAATTTTTGCCCTGTCCCACGGCCTGTTGTGGTATATTTGACTTCCCAACGTTCAAATCTGCGCACGATACCTTGCCTGTCCCGCGTATGAAGCAGCGCGGATAACTCAGCATAAGAATAGGTTCTACATTCCAGCATAATCTTCTCCCATTTTTAAGTCAGACATTTACCACATAATATCTCATTGTTTCTATATTCTGTTAAATGTCTGACTTAAATTCCCCTTTACGCGCTCTGTTTCATAGCTTCCTGCTTTTTCAGGAAGTCAGCAGCAGAAAGAACCATATGCTCACCGGTCAGATAAAACAGCGGTTCTTTGCGGTAAAGCGGGAACTGGGCGATAAACCAACTGCGCACAATACTGTATCCGTTGGTCTGAATACCGGAAGCGTAGGTTTTCAGGAAGTCATACTGCCTGCGATACTCTGTGCTGTTGGGCAGCGCGGAAATGAACTGCTCCATCTTTTCATAGGTCAGGTTCTTGTAGGGATTGCAGGCAGATACATCGCCCTGCTTGCTGGTGTAGCGGGTTGGGGTGCGGTGCGTGCGTCTGACAATCCGCATATCCGGGAAATCCGCACACAGTTTCTGGATTGTCTGATATGCGCTGCTGTTGGGGTCGCTCATAGCCTTTTCAAACTCTGCGGTCAGGGTGATGGTCTTGGAAGCAAAATCTACTACATACGACTTACGCATTGCTTTGCCCTCCCGCCATCAAAGATTTGCGGCGTTCGCAAGCGATACCACACTTGTTTCTTCTTTTGGAAGAAGTGCGTGAAGCTCCTGCTGGGCGATTGCCTTTTCTTTGTAGTCGGGATAGGATTGTAAAAACCAGTGCTTGGTCAGGGCATATTCCTTGCCCTTGATCTTCGCCATACGGCGGACAGCCTGATAGATCGCCAGTTGCTTTTTGCTGTTGTCCTGCGTCTGGATATAGTCCTCCATTGTGCCGAACGTCAGCCCCTTATAGGTCTGCTTGCCGGGTTTCTTCTGGATGGTTTTTTCGGCAACCTCAAAATCCGGGTGTTCGGACATCATTCGCAGAAGTATTTTACATTCTGCACTCTGCGGATTGCGGGCTTTTTTCAGTGTGGTTGCACTTGCGATGATAGAACGCTTGGGAAAATCATAGGAAAACAAAGAATGTGTATTCATAGAAGAACACTCCTTTCGGCGTTGGGTGCCACCCGTATGTTTTTGCATTATTTCATCGCGTTCCTCCCTTCAACTTTATGGCCTTATTGTAGCAGAAGCACTCTCCCATATAACGGCAGAGTGGTCGAAGTTTTTATATTCTCTTTTGCTCTTGGATGATAAAAAGATGATGCAGACCGCATGAAAGATGCTCTGACTTGCTGCTGGATGATAGAAGATGTAAGAGGTTGTACGAAAATGCGCAAACATCTTGTTTCGTGAACAATTCATGTGCTAGGATATTGCCATAAATGCCAGACAGTCATACACAGGCTTCTGGAAATTAAATTACGCAAGGGTCTGCGTCAAAAGATAATAACAATGGGGAGACTTGCACAGAGGCAAGGGATTGGCGGCAGCCAAGCCCGCACCAACGGAGGGCGAATGCCCGTAGTGAGATTCAGGTTCTAGTGTCCACTCCGGACGTGCGGGTTCAAGTCCCGCCTCGCGCACCAGTAAAAATCCTTGAAACCGCAATGGTTTCAAGGATTTTTCTTTTGCCTTGAAGCCATTTTAGCCTTACAGTTAGCCTTATTCCTTTGAAAGACTCTCGATGAATCTCTGCATACGATCGGCACTGTTGCGTTTCATCTGTTCTGTCACATGACCGTAAACATCCAGCGTAAACGCTGCTGTGTGGTGTCCCAGATTTTCCTGCACGGTCTTGATGTCATCGCCGCTTTGTAAAGAGGCAACTGCATAGGAGTGACGCAGATCATGAAAACGCGCCGAGGGAAACCCGGCCTGTCCCGCCAACTTCTTGAAGTGGAGGTAAACGGTTTGTGCTGAAAGGTGATGTCCCACTTCGTTTGTGAACACAAGTCCGCTATTTTCCCATGCCTCTCCCGCAAGCCGCTTTTGGCTCTCTTGTAAACGCCGCTGCTTTTTCAAAAGGTCGACCACGAATGGAGCTGCCGTGATTTGGCGGCTCTTTCCGTTTTTGGTGGTAACAAGGTGATATTCGCCCTTTCCGCGCCGTTCTTTTTGCAGCTGCTTGTTCACAACGATCACACCGCGTTCAAGGTCAACGCAATCCCACAGCAATCCCAGCACCTCGCCCTCCCGCAGACCGGTGAAGAGTGTAAACACATAGATGGTTTCATAGCGGTGTCCACGGGCTACTTTCAGAAATCGGGCGATTGCTTCATTATCCAGCGGATGAATGTCTTTGCGAACAGCCCGAGGCAAATCACAGGGGTCGATTGGATTTGTGCGGATATGCCCCAGCTTTACAGCCTGCTGCATTGCTTTGTGAAAAACTCCGTGGATATTGCGAACGCTTTTCGCTGACAGTGGTTTTCTGTCTCCACACTCTACCTGCAAAGAGTTATAAAACCGCTGCACATCCTGCGTTTTCAAGGCGTCCAGCTTCATTGCAGCAAAAGCGGGCTTTAGATGGTTTTCCACCGTTGTTTTATAGCTGTCCACAGTTCTTGGCTTGACCGACGCCAGATAGTCCTGTGTCCAGATG
>OIEI01000544.1_pt1 | contig 13540 bp, 6 predicted proteins | sample 1581781 | NCBI WGS metagenome assembly OIEI01 (sample SAMN01760935, study PRJEB22395) | human gut metagenome | reverse complement strand
GTCACCTCCAGCTATTCCCGCAAGTCCCTTTCCATTGTTTCTGACCCCTGCGATTGTGCCGGCGACATGACATCCATGGTCTTCAGGGGTAATATTTGAGCTGTTTCTCACGAAATTCCAGTTGACACTGCCACAGTTCCAAGCCAGATCCTCATGCTTGAGGTTGAGCCCTCCGTCAACGACACAGACAACGACCGAAGGATCTCCGGTTGTGTACTTCCAGGCGTCCTCGACATTGATGCTGTAACGACCTGAATATTCCCAAAGGTAGGCGTAGCCAGGATCGTTGGTGGAAGCGGACCTGCAGATTATGTTACGTTTTTCAGAAGCCTCTACGCCGTCAAGTGATCCGAGAATCTCCTGAGCCTTGGCAAGAGGCAGAGCAGAATCGAAGTCCACGATGTAGTACTGATGGAGGCCACATTTTCTGTGAAGCGGTTCATATTCGCCGGCGTCAGGGAAAAGACGTTCGGCATGCTTGACACCAAGGCTCTCTGAGACAGAAGATAGCAAAGCACTCCCCTTCTCCATCGCATCCGCGGCTTCAGGCGTCAATTTCACGATCATTGATCCAGGAATATAAATTGCCTTATCAATCTCGTCTTGAGTATAGGGGCGTTGCTCTTGAAGACCGGAAGGCTTTGCATTCCCCCTGTCAGACGACAATACATGCTCCGATTTGGAACAGGAAAAGAACAAAAATGACGAGGCCGCGAGCAGAGCAGCCGCAGATAAGAGTGAACTGACTTTCATATTTTCGAAAAAAAGGGATCCGAACCGTACAATCCGGATCCCTTGAAAAATCAAAGGTATATAAATTATTTCAATTCAAGAAGCTTGGCGCGGCCGGATTTCGCGGTTCTCGCGTCCACTTTCTTGTCTTGAGCATCGCGTAACTTAGTGTCACGTGCAATGGTCATACTTGACGGAAGCGACTTGGTGTCAAAACGAACACTCTTGCCGGTCTTTGGAGCGGAGAGGCTCTTTACCGACTTGGAGGCGGCTGACGGAGTCAACGTCGCCGGATTTACTATGTAGTCAGCATCTGAGAAAGTGTACCATTGCTTAGTTGATGTGGACTGCCCCAGAACACCCCAGTACTTGGCATAGACCTCCGGCCTTTCTTCGGACAGCTTATACACCACGTTCTCGAACTTGATGGTCTTGTCCGCAGACTTGGTGACAGTGGCGATCTCTCCTGTGTCAGGATCACCGGTGCAGACATAATCGTCATTGGTGATTCCAGAGACATAGAAATTGTAGGATGAACTTGAAGAGAAGTTACCAAAGACCAGTGAGCACTTGTCACCTTCCGCATCATAAATGAGAGGAATGCCATCGATTCCTATGCCATCCAAAGCGATCGTCTCGTCAGGAAGGGCTTCCCTAAGGACAACATTGTAGGTTGTGTCATTACCTGTCTTTATAGACTTTGTGCTGAGGGTGTAGCTTCCGAGCCAAGCTTTGTATGCAGACGAGGCCTCCTTGAGCTTTGTCATGTCCGAAATTGTCACCTCTGGCCAGAAATTGCCCTTGCCTGCGTTCTCTCCGGCCTGTATCTGCCAAGTCAGGCAGAATGAGAGGAATTTACCTTTCTCACAAGAACCGGCGTAAACGGTCATACCGCCTCCTTTTTCAAGGACGTAACCAGTAAGAATGACTGACGGATCTTCGGTGTACCATCCATAAGCGGCGTAAACCTTATAATTGTAGTTGAACTTTCCGGAAAGATAAATGTCACAGTCACCATATTTCGGATTGTTCCATGCCTCTGAAAGCTTCTGCTCCTTGAGGATGAACTTTCCGTCAGAGAACTCAGCCTCAACAGGCGCCAATCCGTTCTCGTCCTGGTTTGGAAGTCCGGTAACATTGTAAGTGCTGCCATTAACTTTCTCAGAGACGGTCAAGACGTTGTCACCCATTCTCCATCTTCCGATGAAGTCGGCATACGTAGCGACAGAGACAGGTTCCTTCTTTTCGAATTCAAAAGTCTTGTAGTCACCGGTAGGAGTTCCGTCAGCGGCGATTCCCGCGGCCACAGCCACATATTTGCCGAAGTCCTTCTCTCCGAAGCTGTCTGAACCGGTTGAGCCATCGGTGTGGACAAGCATATCATAGATTTCATCACGACCGTAGACATCGCCAAACAGATCGAAATAGTACAGCACGTCATCGCTGAGCAGCAAGGCGGCGTTCACAGGTGATCCGCCAAGTTTCGCATAATCCTCTTCAGAATAGAAGGTTAGGGTGTAAGGTACTGTTGAGCCACTCACAGTGTTGGTGATGACCTCAGGGTACTTCTTGTCTTCAGGATCAGTGCTGTATGAAAGCGTCCATGCGTTGTTCTCCTTGAATTCGATCGCGGAAACGGCGTTAAGGATCATAGAGCAAGTCTCAGCTTTCTCACCCTCCGGATAAACGGATGATGAGACATAGCCATAGACATTCACATATCCTCCTACCTTGGAAGCGAGATCGAACGACGCAAGCGGAGCTTCAAACACCACTTTCTGTCCCATCGGAGCCTTGATGAAATATGTGTCACCTTCCTTCTCAAGTTTGCCGGAAGTGATGACGTACGCAGGGAATTCAGTCACCCAGCCGAGATAGGAAGATGTCGGGGCGGTCACACTGGATGTCTCGGCCGTCACTTCGTATGAAGTGACCTCAACCGAAACGACCTCCGTCTCCTTGTCAGTCTCCTTATCAGTCTTCTTCACACCGTTCAGAGTGATCACCTTGCCGACAGGAAGCGCGGAGGTGGCTCCTGTCACGTACAGGCAGCTTGTTCCATCGGAAACAACAGCAGAGTTATCAGAAGTGGCAAGGACGGTCTCCTTGTAAAGGGTGACCGGAGTATTGTCAGCCACATTGGCAAGGGAAGCGATGTCGGTGGCCACAGTCTCGGCAGGGTACTGGATGACATAGAAGACATTAGGAGTCTCACCCGTCACAGTGTTGATGACATCAACCTCCGCGGAACGGAACGAACCCGTCGTGTTTGCCTCGCAAACCAAGGTATAGACATCGACATGGGTTGCCTTTGTCTGAGGAGCCACGCTGATCCACTTCTGGGTTCTGTCAACATACAATTCATAGTCCATGTTGGTGGTCACGGAAACTTTGACCTCACCACCTGCCGCAGGGACAGGCTTGACGTCAGCCTCGGCGGTAAGCACACCGTCCTCAAAGACAAGAGATTTGATGTCGGTCTTTCCTCGGCCGTTGCTGGCATAGACAAAGACTTTTCCTGTTGCGTTCTCACTGTGCTTCACTCCGATGTAGCCAGGCACCTCTCCTTTAGGAAGAGAGATCACCCTGGCCTCCCATCCAGAGGTGCAGTTGAGGATGTCAACCTCTACCTCATCTCCTTCTGAAACACCTTTGAGGGAATATGGGTAAGTATATTCGTCACCACCTACAGGAACACCGAGATCCTTGCGAGCGTCGAATACCAAATAGAAAGGAAGCTCCTTCTGGATGGTATAGGCCTCGCCGTTGATGAAGAAAGTCACGGTTGTGTCTCCATCCTCGATCGAAATAGTGGAGCCACCAGGATTGCCAAGTACATCCACGTCGGCCCATGTCTCACCTTTGTCATAGGAGATCTGCCACTTGCCATCACGGATACGGAGCTGAGGAACAGCCGAATGGACAGGGATCTTGTTGCCGGCAGAGTCAAGAAGCGGCTTGCCGTCAACCGCCCAGTAGAACTCTCCGTCAGCCTCGACAACACCCACAACAGGAGTGTCGCCCTTGTCTCCCTTCTCTCCGTCCACACCGTCTGTGATGACAGCGGTGGTACCGTCAGAGAAAGTGATTGTGTAACCATTGTCACCAGGAGTGACAGAAGTGACGTAGATATTACCCTGGATTGCAGCAACAATCGACTGCATTCCAGGTATAGTTATCTTATTGATCTCGTTGACGGTTTTTTCAAGGGCGTCAACTCTCACAACAAGGTCATCAAACTTTTCGTAAAGATCATCGTTGTCAGCGCAACCGCCAGCAAGAGCCAATGTCGCGGTCATGGCGGCAGCCATCAAAGTTTTAATTGCCTTCATATTATGACTGTTTTATGGTTTTACTTTACTACAATTCTTTTTCCCAGCAAGTGAGAAACCTCAGGCAGAGCCTTATATGGGGTGCAGAACTCAAATGGTCCATTAGCGGATATGGTCCTGAAGCTGTTCCTGTCGACCTTGACCCAAGTGCCTTTGGTCTTGTCCAGACTCATAGTCTTGACAGAAGTGGTGCCGGACTTGACACCGGTAAGAGGGAACTCGTCAGGCTTGCTCTTGAAGGTGTACACACCTCCGTCAGGATCAGAGATAGGCACAGCGATCAATTCCATACGGTTGTAGGTAAAGTCTCCGCCACCCTGAAGCTGGAATGAGTTTCCGGTGAACTTGACTGAACCATCGCTCTGCAATGTCCCGGTCGCCACATCGTAAGGGCCATTACCACCGGACGTGATGTAATATTCCTTACCGTCAGTGTGGATGAACTTACCTACGTAGTACAGATTGCAGGCACCCTCAGAAGCTCCGATGTCAACATTGCCCGCGATAGGCTCATCATCGTTGCCGTATAGCACGATGCTGCCTGACTCTGAGTCGAATGTAACCTCGGCAGGCTCGAAGAAATCCTGATCCATCTGCCAGCCCTTCATGTTGATGGTCTTGTCAGCAACCTTCTGAGTGAGGGCGATGTCGAACGCCCCGGCGTTTATGCTCCAGTTCCCAAGCCATTTCTTGTAGGCGTCCGAGCCGCCACCGCCAGGATTGTCGCCACTGCCACCCTTCTTGGTGAGAGTCGTAGGCAGAGGTGTCTTGTCCTTACTGATAGTGAGATATTTGCCATCAGCTGTGGCAGCGACGAACTGGACTCTCTCAAGATCATGGCTTGATCCGTCGCTGAAGCTCACATGGCCTGCGGCAAGCTTGGCCGTGCTGCCTGAAATGGTTCCTGTGAAGATCACATACGTTCCTTTGGCGAAGCTGGATTCTCCCCATCCGCCGAAGAGACCGACGGTGCATTCACCATACTTTTGGGTCGATACGGTGCCGAGTCCATCCTGAGCGCGGACTTCAATACCCTTTGTGGCAGAGTCATAAGTGGCAGTGACAGGGAATGACTGTCCCTCGATGCCGGTGATGGTATAGCTGGTCCCCTTCTCAAGCGTGGAGATCTTCCAAGTGTCAGTCGCCGATCCTCTCGTGACTGTCCAGTCTCCAAGCCAAGCGTCATAGCCCTCTGCGGAGCCACCACCGCTGGTAACAGTGAAATCACTGTAGGCATAGTGACCAGTGGCGGCACCATCATCAGTGAATCCGATCGCAAACGCGATGTAGTCGCCGGCATCCATTGGATCGAACACCTCGTAATCGCTATCCTCGTAAAGGAAATTGGAGAACTCCGCCGGGTATCCCATCTGGTTGGAAAGTTCAACAATATACATTATCTCTTTCCTCACGGCATCAGCCACCTCAATTGCGAAATCATCCATTTCCAATCCACTTTCAGTGAATTCAGACTTGCTGACGTAGTAGATGCTGTACTTGCCTGACAGAGCCGGATCAGCCACATCATTGTAAATGTAAGCCGCTTGCTCGCCTTCATAATCCTTGATACCACCATAACGGACAGTCCAGTTGGCGTCAACACTCATGTAGGACAAGTTGTTTTGAACCACGGAAATCACACCGCTGTCATGGCCAAGCTTCCACTCGACATTTCCCGAACGCGACATATCAGCAGGTGTTCCCTTAATGGTGTTCTCTGCGATGGCGACGTTAAGGTTGTTCTCGGTGACAGTCACGGTGATCCAATCCACATCCGCACTCGCAGTAATGGTCTCATCATACTCGTAAGGGAAATCGAATGAGACAGCCTTGTGGGAAGCCTTGATGCCAGAAGGATTGAAACCAGTGCTGTAGAAACCGAACTGCTGAACCGTGAAATCAGACTTAGCGTCACCCGACTTCACAGTGACAGTGGCATACCTGGACTCATAACTTTCATTCGCAGGAGCGGTGACAGTGGCCACATTGTCTTTCACAGAAACCTGGCACCAGTCCTTGTCAACCGTCACCTCGATAGGAGACTCGGTAACGAACTCGATTGTACCCTCGCCACCTTTGGCGGGAATCTTAAGATTGTTTTCCTTGACGGATATTGTCTGGGCCTCGCTCCCATCCACCTCCTGCTTGGAGCAGGAAGAGGATGCGATTATAGCCAAGGCCATGAATATTGCTGAAATTATCTTTTTCATGATAAAGCCTTTTCGTTATTTACGGACAAGGGTCTGAAGATAAGGGAACTGGTTGTCACCCCACCCTGTGAATTCACCGGCAGACTTGCCGCTTGCATCGGTCGCCCAAAGGATGAACGAGTCGATTACCATGTCAGTCTTGCCGTTGTCGACAAATATAAACTCTCCTTCTTGGGATCCACGGACAATCTCCATTCCGTATCCAGTGGTTGTGTTCCAAGTAAGGTCTCCGCCGCCGGAAAGGCTCCATGCGGCAAGCCATACAGTATTTGAGCCGTCAGCGCCCAGAGACTGGACATTCATGGTAAGACGGCCGCGCGCCCTATCGTAGCCAAGGTACACATTGTGATCGCCGGACACGAAGCCACTCATGAGAAAGCCGTTGCCTTCCTCGTCAGGCGTGAGTGTCACATCAAGTGTAATCCTTCCGTTGTACATAGAGAGTTTGAAGTCACCGGCGAAGTCACTGTACTGGGTGTAGTCCTCAGGAAGCTTGCCCTGGAAAACAATCGATCCGTTGGTAAGGATGTTATTGTCGGAATGATAATCCATGCTGTTGATCGTGGCTCCTGCAACCTCGACCGGCTCGTAGGTCTTGATACCTTTCGATGTGTACATGAACGGAGCCTCGACAACCACAGTCCCGTCATCCTCGGAAGTCTCGGCTGAAGCGGCCGGATCAACATACTTGAAGGTTATCCTACGGTTGTTGAAATCGACCTCGCCTGTGACATCCGTGTCACCGACCTTGCCGTCGATGATGGCGGCACGCATGCTTGAAGCCACATCAGCTACCTTGGCAAGATACGCGGCCGGGGTCAGATCAGAATCGTAAGGATAGAGGTCATAATGGTTTCCGGAACGCTTGCCACGAAGGCCGATCTTTTCAGGACTTACGCTCACGATGGTGAACTCGAAGTCACCGCCCTTAGCCTGATACTCCGTTGACGATGGAGTAGCAAAGTGATGAAGAGCCTGATTGTAAGAGTCGAACGAAAGCACGGCGCCATTGTCCGTCGTAAGCTTGTAAACACTCTTGTAGGAATTCTCCGGATCGAGCTCGTAGGATGCAGTCACCTCAGCATCTGTGAAGGCAAGATAGTAGGCATAACCACCCTTTGACTGGCCGGAACCCGGATAATACTCCATGATCCATCCTTTTTCATTGGAGGTCAAGATCTCACGGGTCTGTTCAATGTAAGCCTGAAGACGCTCAGAAGACGAAGAGTCAAAGACATCCGCCTGATCCTTGAGACAAGACTGGGCTGAAAGCACCGACACCCCTGTCAGAACGACTGTTAATATTTTATTGAATTTCATAATCTAATCACCAATTATTTTACCGTTAAATCGCTGAGGTCAACCTTGCCTTGCATCACGTCATCCTGACGACGGATGATTACGGAGCGAAGCTCGTCAATATCAATGGACCACACAGACTTCATGTAATCTCTGACAATCTGAAGTTTCGCGCGGATGAAGTCTGCTGATGAACCAGCATCCTTAAGCTGTGAGTCCCAATACTCCTGCGTGTTGGTGACATAGATGGACAGCATCTCCGCGAAGTCCTCACCGTCTGAATGCTGGGCATAGTCACTGATGAAGCCGTTTTTGAGGTACTCTTTGTTGTAAGGTTCCTCGCTCCAGTTGTCAGCCACATAACCGGAACCGGTGACCTGCTTGAAGTCTGTAGGATAATCCTTGATCTGGTTGAGGATATGGGTGAACTCGTGGTGGATCGTCTTGATGTAGTAATGGTTGAGAGCCTCCGGTCCCTGCTTGAGCATGGCGCTCAGATAATTCACACCGGAAAGGAGGATCTTCTTGCCACCTTCAGCTGTTCCAAGAATGAACGTTCCGTTGTTCCTGTACTCAAACTCACCGATAAGGAAGAACATCTTAGGGAAATACTCTCTGGTGAAGTCAACACCGGCGACCTCATCATAGGTGTCAATACAAAGATACTTCACAAGGTGGGCCATGATGACAGCCTCATCATAATCGGCAGGTACAGTGTAATAGTTCATGTCCGACTCGTTCAGTTCGAAGCGGTACTTGAAGTCAATGTTGTAAGGCCTGACATAGTTGTCGTTAAGCCATTTGTCCAATTCAGTCGCAGGAGCCGTCTCAACCTTGATGACACTGTCAGGGTTGAGGTCATCTTTCTGGCAAGCCGAAAACGACAGAACAGAAAGGGCAGCGATTGAGAGATATGTTATAATTTTCTTCATATTCCAGTCAATTTATGAGTTTAGTTTCTCGGGTTCGGTGTATATCCTGCGTCAATAACTTTCCTAGGAACCTGTATGGCGCGCCTTTCGTCATCTACCTTGAGGACATCACCAGCGGTACGAGGGTTGCCGTCAGATCCCATGACACGTCTCTGGATCTCAATGCCGTAACGCTTGACATCAAACCATCTGAGTCCCTGGGCGTAGGTGTCAACCCTCTTAAGAAGCAGACAGAAGTGAATCAGATTCTCCTGAAGCTCGCTAGGGTTCTGAAGGAACGGAGCGTTAAGCTTCTTCTTGACGGTTGAAGCCAATGCCGTTGAGTAAGGAATATCCTTCAGAAGATTGTTGATCTCCTCGGCGCTGAGGTTCCAATCAGTCTTCGAGATGTTGGAGAGCCAGAGGTTCATGTCAGCCACAGCTGAGTCATATTGCTTGAGGAGGAGCTTTGCCTCAGCCCTCTCAAGAAGAACCTCGTCGGAAGTGAAGGCCGGATAGACTGTCCTGTAATAACCGATCTGGGCGACAGGGTCTGAGAATTCGAACAGGTAAGGCAACTTCCAGAAAGTGGTCTTGTCGTGGTTTGTGCCTTGGTAAACCTTCATCGGCACAGCGAAGAACGACTGGTTGTTCTTTCCCAAAAGGGTGGCAAGGGCAATACCGGTCTCATTCGTGGCAAGATAGTTTCCGGCAGCGTATTTTGAATATACTGAATACGGCCCTGTAAAGCAAAGACCCATCTTCGAATACGCCGTGATCAGAAGCAGATTGGCCGACAGTGTGGCATCGATGAAATGGTTGGTCAGAACCTCATCGTCCTGAGTCATCTTTGCCTGTGCGCGCCAGTCGCGGAGCATTGTCGCAGGAGCGCTTCCCAAACAAGCGTCGGCGTACTTGACAGCCTCTTCAGGTTTCTCATAATAGAGATAGAAACGCGTGGCGAAAGCATACGCGGCCTTCTGGTTGAAGTGGTACTTAGGAACAGTGTAGTAATTGTCGCTGACGAGCGGGAGAGCCTTCTGGAGATCCTGATCGATCTTTGCATAGATCTGAGCCACAGACTCCCTTTCGTACTTAGGATTTAGTCCCTGCTCAGGAGCGCTCATGTAAGTGACGCCGAGTTTCTGATCCGCAGTCGCCTCAGTGTAGGCCTGCGAGAACATATTCACAAGCACGAAATGACTGTAGGCACGGCAAAGAAGAGCCTCCGCCATCTCCGGCTCATACCCTTCGGCATCCGGACCGACCATGTTAGTGATGGCCTCTATTGCCTGATTGGCAGCCGCGATTGCCGAATAGGAGGATTGCCAGATGTTCTCCGGGTCCTCGTTGTCGGTGTTGGTGACATCCTTCCACGCGTAAACCTCATCGATAAAAGGATCTGTGTTAGGGTTCTCAGGGCCGAAGTCATCGACATTGTCCGAGGAGAACTCGCTGACAAGCAGATAGTCTGTCTCCGGGTAAGCGGACACCAGCAAGGAGCGGATTTTCTCCTGAGTGTCAAGCTCCGTTCTGTTGTCAGGCATCACATCCAGAAACTTGTCGCATGAGACAAGGCTGAAAGCAACCGCCGCAATGGCTATTATGGAATATTTGTTTTTCATATATCTTTCCCTCCAGATTAAAGACCAATTTTCAAAGTGAATGTGAACTGCTTAGGAACCGGGACAGCCACACCGCCGGTGTTGAAGAACTCAGGATCCTGACCGTTGAGCTTGCTGTCGGCGTAGATAAGAAACAAGTTGGTGGCCTGAGCCTTGAGTGACAGCGAATTAAGTTTAATCTTCTCAATCCACTTCCTCGGGAAGTCGTAAGAAAGCGAGATCTCCTTCATACGGATGAAATCACCTCTGGCGATTCGTTCGGTCGAGTAGTTGTAGGCGTTGTAAGCCTTGCTGAGGTGGGTGTCCTGCCTGTTCTGCCATACACTCGCGATGGCCGGAACGCTGGTGGTGTTCTCGTCTCCAGGGACAGTCCAACGGTTGGCGAACTCCTTAGGCATGGAGTCGAGATCATTGTAGGTGCTGCTGAAGACAGGGTCAAGACGGATAACGTTTCCAAATGAGTATGTCATGAACACATTGAAGCGGAAGCCGTAGAACTCGAAGATGTTGCCGAGAGATCCGACATCGGTAGGATCTGCGTTTCCGGAATACTTGAGCCACTTGGAAAGTCCTTCCTCATCAGAATACTGGAAGTCGATGTCGCTCACAGTCGTCTCTCCTGCCTCATTGATGAATGTCGGGAACCCGTCAGAATTAAGACCTTCGAACGGAATGGAGAATATTCCTCGTACCGGATACCCCTCCTGCGCGAATCCGTTGCCCGTGATGAGGTCGATGGCGCGCATGGTCGTCTTCAGATTTGTCACCTCATTGTGAGAATGAGAGTAGATGAAGTTGGTCGTCCAAGTGAAGTTCTTCTTCACAATGTTCTTGGTGGTGAGAGAAATCTCGACACCGTCAGACTTCATGGAAGCGATGTTACCAAGTTTCCCAACCTGACCGCCGAGACCCTGGGTGTTGATGACACCGATAAGGTCATAGTTGTCACGTGTGAACCAATCGAAGGTGAAATTGATGCGGTTGTCAATGAAACCGGCCTCAAGACCAAGGTTCAACTCCTTCTTCTTCTCGTAGGTAAGATCGGAGTTCGCAAGGTCCGCGATGTAAAGCATGGATTCCTTCACTGAAGTAAAAGGTCTCCACGGATTCTTTGAAGAGATCACCACAGCCGAGTTGGTCACTGTCGAAGGACCTCTGTCGGCGGTAAGTGAATAAGAAGCCTTGAGGGAAAGGTGAGAGATCGCGTTGAGCGGTTTCATCCATTCCTCCTCATGAAGGTTCCACGCACCAGAGATGTTCCATGTAGGAAGCCAGCGGGCCTGACGGCTCTTTCCAAGCTTATTGGTACCCTCGTAGCGGATTGTGCCGTTCAGGGTGTAGCGGCCCATATAAGAATATGTACCATTGGCGAAGAACGCGGCGGAGCGGACATGAGTGTTGGTCATGGTGTAGTAGTCACTGTTCTCCTCGTTGCCCTTCTTGAACACTTTGTAATCGTAGTTAGGAGTCTCGCCCATGCTGTACTGGATACCCCACCCGCGGAACCATGTTCCATGACGCTCGGTGCTGTTGATCTCGGTACCGCCGAAAAGATTGACGATGTGTTTTTCGGCGAATGTCTCGCTGTAATTGGCTGTGGCACGGAAATCCCAACCGAGCAACGAGTTGTCAGTCCTCTCGTAGATACCACCCTTAGGCAGAACCGAGATCGGCAACGCGTAAGGGTTGTCCGGATCCTTCTTGTAAAGGAACGGGTTGTTGTCCCTGATGATGGCGGTGTCCATCGCACGGTATGCGAGGGACTGGTTGGAATCGTCAAGAATATTATGCTCCTGAGATGATGCCGTGTACTTGACAGCAGTGAGAGCGCTGAGTTCCAATTGCTTGAAAGGTTTGGCCTTCAATTCTCCCTGAATACGCACGTCAGTCACGCCGAGATCTATGTAGTTGTTGTCCAGCTCATGCATGATGTTGAACGGAGCGTAGTTTCTCGTGTAGTACTCATTGGCGTCAAGCGCGCGGGAGGTGTTGAGCGCGTACGAGTAAGGGTTGATGTCGAAGTCACGCTTCACCTCACCCGAAACCACATCCATCGTCTGTCCAAGGGTTCCCGGCGCACGCTGCTTACGGAATGAAGCGTTGCTGATGAAGTTGAAAGTGAATATGTCATTGAACTTGAACGTCGTGTTGAGGTTGCCGGTGTAACGAGAGACGGAGCTCTGTTTTGTCCAACCAGGATCCTGCATCACAGAAAGAGACGCGTAATAGGTGGCGTTCTCTGAACCACCGGAAGCGCTCAAGGAATGGTTGCTCTGCAGACCGTTGCTGAAGAGAATGTCGAACCAGTCAGTGTTCCTGTACTCGGCAGCCCTGAGGTATTCAGCCCTGGCAGCCGCCGTGTTCGCGAGACCGAACTGTCCGGATGTCTTGTCATACTGACCGATCAACTGGTACATCTTACCATAGACTCCGCTGTCTGAGGCGTTTGCCAAAGAAGCATAATTAAGGTAACCCTTCTGCTGGAGTTCCTGGTAGATTTCCATCTGATCCTGCGAGTTCATTATGTTGAACGTGCGGTAAGACGGTTTGAGCCTTGTTGTGAACTCGCCTGTGTAGTTGAGTCTGAACGATCCCGCACGGCCCTTCTTGGTCGTGACGACAATCACACCGGCCATAGCCCTCGCGCCATAGATAGAGGTGGCTGAGCCATCCTTGAGGATATCGAACGACTCTATGTCATCGGAGTTGAGTCCTGCGATCGCCGAAGAGATAAGAGTGGAGGCGTCACCAGAAGAAAGCTGGTCTGCGCTGACATCCACAACATCCTCCATGATCACGCCATCGACAACCCAAAGCGGCTTTGATGAGCCGTAGATGGAAGTGGCGCCACGGACACGGATCTTAGGAGCTGTTCCGAACGTTCCCGACACATTCTGCACGGACACACCGGCGACACGTCCCTCAAGGGAGCGGCTGACATCGGTGAGACCATCGATCTTCGCCGATTCCGCGTCCAGCTTGGCCGTGGAACCCGTGAAAAGACGGCGGTCCATTTTCTGCATACCAGTGACGACTACCCCCTCAAGAAGCTGAGAGTCCGGGGTCAATGCCACATTGATTGTGGTTTTACCTTTGACGGCCACCTCTTTCTGCTCATATCCCATGGATGAGAAGATGATAGTACCATCACTTGGCACGGGGATTGAATAACGCCCATCGGCGTCACTGCTGCTTCCCTTGGTGGAGCCTTTTACCTGACAGAACGCGAAAGGTATCGGCTCACCTGTAGAAGCATCAGTAACGACACCGGTCACAGAAATGTTCTGTGCCGATGAAGTGATCGCCACGAAAAGTGAAATCACCGCGAGAAAAAATCTGCTTTTTTTCATCGATACTTGTTTTATATACATTACTCACTCAAGTTTCGCAAGTGAAAAATAATTGAAATAAAAAAGGCTAAAGATTTTGAT
>OIEI01000537.1_pt1 | contig 13611 bp, 15 predicted proteins | sample 1581781 | NCBI WGS metagenome assembly OIEI01 (sample SAMN01760935, study PRJEB22395) | human gut metagenome | reverse complement strand
GGAAATGCCGCGGAAGGGTGTCTGGTCGGCGGGCTTCACGTCGTTGGAATCCAGAATTTACAGGAGCTTTTGAACTACTGCTGTGAAGGGAAAATGCCGCCGCAGCCGCTTCTCGCCCCCGGGAGAGGTCGCCTCCCAGCCGAAGAAATTCCCCCTCGTGTGGCGTGAGCACCGTCACCGCCGGTCGCTTTTGCAGCAGCTCCGCATTTTCACTGATGGCGTTGAGCCCATCGGCATCCAGCACCAGAGGCTTTTCCATATTCAATAGGTCCTGGACCAAGGTGTCCGTCTGCCAATCCCGGCCCAGACCGCAGCCCAGCAGCACCGCGTCGCAGCCTGCCGCCCGCTGGCGGATAGGCTCCTCTGCTAAAAGGGAAAGCTTACCGTCTGCGGTTTCCGGCAAAGGAAAGGGCATCGCCTCGTCGCTTTTCACCGCCGCCACGGGCCACACGCTCTGAGGCACACCCAGAAGCACCAGCCCCGCCCCGGTACGCACCGCCGCCCGGCTGGCAAAAATAGGTGCGCCGGTATAGCCCACACTGCCGCAGATGCACAAGACCTTACCGAAATCGCCCTTGTGTCCCTCCGGATCCCGTCGGGGCAGACACTGGCGCACAAAAGCCGCCGTAATGGTCTCCATGATCTGCGCCTCCTTGTTCTATAGGATTTATCACATGTATACAGGTATTTTTTTAATACGTTATAGTATTATAGCACGTTTAACCCCATCCGGCGAGATTTTTTCGTCCATCTGTAAAATTTTTTCTGCAAAAAGAGAGGGGCCTTATTACAAGGCTCCCTCTCTTTCTATTTTGCTCATCGGTCGGTACGATTAATTTTACTCCCGGATATACCCCTCAAAGCCGGCAGCCTTGAGCTTGGCCAGCATTCTCTCCGCGTTGGCGCGGACGGCGAAGGCGCCCACCTGCACCCGGTAGAGCTTGTCGGTGGAGGCTGCGGACTCGGGCTGCTCCTTCTCCTTGTAGGTCACGCCAAAATAGTCACAGATGCCCCGGGCGATGGCCTCGCCGATGTCAACCGTGTGCTCCACGATCCACTTGGCCGTGGTGGCGTTGTCGTGGAACTCGCACTCCACATAGGCCGTGGGAGCGCTGGGCACCCGCACCTCGTACAGGGAGGCATCCACCTGGATATTCTCGCTGGTGCCGGGGGTGATGGGGGCCAGCCAGGCGAAAATGGCCTCGCAAGCCTTCATACCCTCACCGCTGCTGTTAAGGCAGAACATGCGAGTGCCGGTGACCGTGCCGTTAAAGGCGTTGGTGTGAATGGGCACATGGAGATCCGCACCGAAGGCATTGGATTCCTTGCACTTGTCCTGCATGGAGGGCATGTGCCCCACCTGCACGGTCACGCCGCTGCGCTCCAGGGCGATGCGGCAGCTATCCGCGATCTTGCCGCACTGGACGGCCTCGTTGGTATTGCCGTAGGCATAGCAGTTGTCGGTCTGATTGCTGGGAGACAGATATACTTTAGCCATTGTCAATGCCGAACTGATGGCCTGTACCTTGTAGTAATAGGTGTAACCCGCGTTGGCCTTGCTGTCGGTGTAATTTGTGGCTGTGGTGGTGCCAAGGAGTGTATAGGTGCCGTTCTTGGTCCCGCTGCGGTATATATAGTACTTGCCGGCTCCATCCACAGCATCCCACTTGATGTAGGGCTTGCCGGTAGACGCCCAGTAATCTGTCTTCACCACCGGTCTTGCACAGCGGCAGGTGATGGCCACCGCAGCGCTGAGGGAGGAGTCGGTGCCATCGGCAGCCAAAGCCTTCACCTTGTAGTAATAGGTGGTACCGGCGTTAGCCTTGCTGTCCGTGTAGTTCAGATTTGCGGTAGAGCCCAGGAAAGAATAAGTGCCGTCCTTGGTGGTGCTGCGATACACATAGTACCGGTTGGCTCCGTCCACAGCACTCCAATAGATATAGAGCTTGCCACTGGCGCCCACATAGCTGGGCTTCGCGGTGGGGGCACCGGGGTCTCTTTGCCTTCGCAATGCCTGTTCGCCTGCAGGAGTCTGTCATTGCCGTCGTCAATCGTAATGGCATTCCACTGTCTCTCGCTGCCGCCGTAATATACGTCAGCCAGGCCCGTGCAGCCCGAAAAAGCCATATACCCGATGTTGGTCATGCTCTCCGGGATCTTGATGCTGGTCAGGCCCGTGCAGCGGTTGAACGCATAATGCCCGATGGTAGTCGCGCTGCTGCCGATGGTCACACTGGTCAGACCCGGGCAATCCTGGAAAATGCAGTTGGGAATGCGCTCCACGCTGTCTCCGAACGTCACCTTCAGCCCATCGCCGGAGCCGAACGAATCCTCCGTGCACTCTGCCGCCCTGGCGTTATAGTTAATCTCCACCAGGCCCTTGCAGTCCAAAAATGCATTGTCCCCAATGCTGGTCACATTACTGCCGATGGTCACACTGGTCAGGCTCTCACAGTTGCAGAAAAGGTTGCTGGGGATCTTCTCCACGCTTTCGCCGAATATCACCTTCACCCCGCCCACGGAGGCTCCGGCACTGCGGAATGCACCGCTCAAGCCAGTCAGATTCGCTGCCGCCCTGGCGTTGTAGCGGACCTCCTTCAGGTTATCGCACCCGAAAAATGCGCTGTTGCCCAAAGTGGTCACGCCCGCTGGGATCTCTATGGCGGTCAGGCTCTCGCAGTTGGAAAAGGCATACTCCCCGATGCCAGTCACGCTGCCGGGGAGCACTATGCCGGTCAGGCCCGTGCAGCCGCTGAATGCGCCGTCCCAAATGTCGGTCACATTGCTGCCCATGGTCACGCTGGTCAAACCCGAACAGCCGTAGAATGCCGCGGCCCCGATGCCGGTCACGCCGTCCCCGATCACAACTGTCTTTGCCTGGTTTCCCCACGGGGCAGTGGTAATTTCCTCTCCGCTGGCAGAATCGGTTTTAGATTCATAGTCCGCCATCTCTCCCGTACCGGAGATGGCCAGCAGGCCCGCGCTGTCCAGCGTCCAAGTGACGTTGCTCCCATCTTTGCCGCAGTTTCTGGAGTCAACGATGGTCGGCTCCGCCGCCGACACGCTGCCCACACTAAGGACTAATGTCAGCACAAGAATCAGCACCATGGCAAAAATGCCGCCAAAATTCCCTTTTCTCTTCATTTTTCCATCTCCCTATAGTAGTTGAATTTCCGCATTCATTTTCACTTATTATATATAATACACTCTGTACCCGAAAAGTCAACCGCTGTAGCGCAGAATCTATGCGCAAAGCACAAAGGCCCCGCCGCAAACGCGGCAGGACCTTTGCAAAATTATTAAGCAGAAATCAGCCCTTCAGGCTCTCCTCCACCGCCACAGCAACGGCCACGGTGGCGCCCACCATGGGGTTATTGCCCATGCCCAAAAAGCCCATCATCGCTCTTTCTTATTGCCTGGTTTTCTTGGCTCTCTTATCTTTTTCGTACAGCCAATTCTCTATTGCTGCACTGCATGTGGACAAAGTGTGGACAAGAATTTGTCCTCAATCCAATTTGACATATTTATATAATATCATACTTTTACATAATTACAAGACCCGGCAAAAATATCTATCGGCTATTTTAGAATCATATCGGCTGTTTTTTAGCAGTTTATTGTAGGAATATACTCCATGGGTATTAAAGAGCCTCTTTTTCCTACAAGTCTATATCTGTTTTGATCTATTTCTCGCGTTTATATTGCTCCCGATACGCGCTGTGTATGGCCCGATTGATCAGCTTCCTCTCGTAATATGTTGAAGCCGCTCTATTATAGGTAATGACATTGCACAAGTATTTCCCCTGGTGAATAGCTTCAAACGCTGATTTAATCTGCACATACTCCGTACCTAACTGTGCGTTGATCTTAGCAAGCAATGCAGGAATCTCATCTATGGATATAACTTTTTCTCCCGTTTGTCCTATATACTCGTCGAGCAACTCCTCTGCCCGCTCTTTCCCATAAATTGAGCACATCGTCCACGATGTAGGGAACACCTCTGAAGAAAAGTAATAATGATATTCAAACAATCTATCTCCAGAAGAAGTATATTCGTCATCTCGAATTGAGGAAAACAACTTTCTATATGAGGCAGCCAATTTCTCTCCATAATATTTCTGTTCATAAAAGAAAAATCTATGGTAAATTGGACTGAATAAAATATAGGGAAACTTTTTTTCAACGAAGGACTGAAGTTCTTTCACTTTCTCGCTTTTGGGCGAAGATGACGCAGAAATATCGTCATAGTATTCAGCGACACCTTCTTTTTCACATAATTTTTGCAGATAGGTGTTGATCCCGCCACATACAGTCTCTGATGAACACGCAATTTCTTTCGAGATTCCAATCTCATGCTCGCTAAACGGGATGTGAAACTGCTTTGCATCGGCAATAATATACAGATAGTGTAAGCCGCTCCTTACTCGGCCCGCCATTTGAATTATGTCATCCATATTGTGGGTCTCCACAAACATATAGCGGATGTCCTCATTCAGAATGTTGATTCCTTCCTTATTTCTGGATGTTGTAACTAATGCGGAAAATTCCTGCGGCACACAACTATTTTCAAGACCCTCGTTTGTTCTGTCTAAAATTTTGCGTTCAAATTCATCCAGCTTCTCAAAATCACTCTTCTCGCCCGAAAAAGAAAAGGCAATCTTCTTTCCCGTAGATGACCATTTCCTATATTTTTCTATTGTATCATCCACAGTATTAGCAAAGTAGATAAACTTGATATTCCTCTGAATCATTCTCGCTGCGCGCTCTTCCGCCTGGGCTTTGGAGCATATCTGAATGTATTGGGGGACTACATTAAAGCATTTATCGAAGCAATCTACAACATGAGGTTCAAAATCACCTACTTTTAATTTTGCCAATGGATTAGGTGTCCCCGTCATCATAATCACTTTCTGGCACCGTGGACGCCGAATCTCTGGATTCTCATCTGCCAGTCTATTTTGTTCCAGAATATATCTGGCAAGCTCACATACCGCAAATGGTGCATCCTGGTAAGTCGCATCATTTATAAGGGCATGCGCCTCATCAATAACCAATACATCAAAATGCTCCCAGAGGTGCGTTGTAATATTTTCGGGGTCGTATGTCCCATTTATATAGGATTTGATATACGCATTTGTGCAAACAACGCTTTTCCCATAGTACTGGTAATTAAGAATATCGTGATCCGGATCATCTATTGTGTAGTGGTATTTTTCGCTTGTTTCTGTATCGCCCTTCTCATAGACTTCCCATGACATATTCCCTCCGGTAGCGGCTTTGTCCTTTATCTCATTAATAACCACCTTGTCTTTTAATGTTTCCTTGACCTTAACACTGCGAGATGTGACAAGCAGAACGGTTTTACGAGGAACAAATTTTTCGCCCGTTTCGGTATCGCCTTGAAATCCCGTAATCATATGGGAAATATATGTATTCTTACCACTTCCCACGCCAGCATAAATATGTATATAGCCATATGGCTCAATATCTTTTTCATACTCTAAGACATGAGACAAATAGGTTCGGTTTTCACAACTCATACGCTCTCCCCTTTTCTTTTATTATACCGCTAATCCCGATATTGGGCAAGCAAAAAACAAGCCACGGGGATGTAATGTCCTCGTGATCTTTATTCTTTTATCCCCTGTGCCAGACGGTTTACCCTATCTTATAAGCGCTCAAAAAATCCGGTTTTGAAAAGATATTGTCAAAAATCCGTATATATCGAAAACAATTTATATATTTTTGAAAAACATCTTTATTGTTCGGGCGAAATATTGTATAATTTAGGTGTGTAAAACTCATTCAGCGTCGAAGCACACTAAGAGAATGCCGTATATTTAAAATGGAGGCCGATAAATGAGCAATATTGAGTACCTATACAGATACACTTCTCTCGAAAGCCTTGCGTTGATATTGAAGTCAAGGCAAATTCGTCTTAATCCGCTGGATAAGATGGATGACTTGCAGGAACAAAAAACTGCAGATGTAGAGAATTTGGGAAAGTTTGTGTTTATCAGTTCTTGGACAGAAGAATCTGATGAGAGCATTCCCATGTGGAGAATGTACACCGATCCAAGAGCGGGAGTCCGAATCAAAATGAGGAAGAACCCATTTGTGTGGCACGGAACAAAAGGCTCGGATATTGTTGAAAAAATCGGTTTGAACGCAGTAGATATGAAATCGCTCAACGGAAAATTGCCCACATTTTTAGATATGTCAGAGCTAATGGATAAAGGATACTATTCAGTCCAAGCCTTTGGTGGAAAAATCCTCGAACAGGTTACATACACGAATGAGATTGAAAAGCTGGAGCCAGTGATTTCTCATATTGAAGGCAACAAAATGACATTAGAGCTGAACAAATTGGGGCGGCATAAAAACACATACTGGTCATTTCAAAAAGAATGGCGGTATATTATGACATTTATCCCCTTTGATTTCAAATCTGATGTGGGAACAATGGAGTTGAAATTCAATCTGACAGCCAATAAATTGTTGCACGGGATTGAAATTCCGCCATTCAGATTTTATAACCTTGATATTGCACCGGAGGCTTTTGAGGAAATGGAGATCACATGTAGCCCGCAAATGTCCGCCGGGAACAGGATACTTCTGGACACACTGGTAGAAAAATACAATCCGCATGCCACAGTTTGCGAAAGCGGTCTTTTAGGAAAGCTTTGACGAAAAAAAGAGGGTGTATTCAAATGGACAAGTTGCCGATAGGCTTAGTGGTCGGCATGAGCAAGCTGGCGGTAGAGTCAAGCAATTTAGATTGGCTCACAAAGGAAAAAATGAAAACGGGTATTGATTGTGCTGCAGATATAATCAAGCAAGTCCAAAAATCTCAGGAAAGCATTTTTTCTGTCATGGGGTTTTCGTTAGATGAAATCAGCGCAATAAAGGCAGCAGCCCGAGAGTGCGGCCTTGCGCAGGTAACACTTTTTCCCTGTCCGGTAAACGGCATTCCAACTCCTTGCTTAAAAATGACAGGCGGAGATATCTCCTCTTTTAGCCGGGCGATTGGTCTGCCGAGCCTCGAACAAGCAAGCGTAAATGCAGATGAAGCGCAGCAAGAGGCGCTGATGAATCAATATGGGGTTATCCTATATTTGAAAAAAGATGATGTCACAAAGCCCAATCCATGCACCGGTACATCGCTATGCGATTAACTTTATTAAAAATAAGTGGATTTTCCCCTATGCGTTTATTCCAGCAAAGGCGGAGGTTGACTACCTGCCCAATCCGTTAAAACTTATTCAGGACAAGATTTCTACACAAATAAAGTGAGACAATGACAAGAAACAAGCCACGGGGATGATGAATCCTCGTGGCCTGTTTATTATCAATTTGGCAGAAAAATAGCATAGAATTTCTGGGTTACGTCAGCGGAGTTGGCTCTCTCACAAATTCGCCATTTTCATCAATGACTGCGGCGTACCGACAGATATCTGCTCCCCACAACTTGATTGTAGCTTGCCCTCCAGAAAAATCACCACATTCGAAAACGTTGTAGTTTGTTATGTCGCTGGAGAGATTTATCAGTATATTCCCGTATATGTCGCAATAGTATGCACATGTAACCTTGGATTGTACCATATATCTGCTATATAAAATGGAAAACTTGTCCTCTGCTACATTCCCAAAAGTTGCATCAATGACATATTTTTGATCTTCATCAGATATATTCATACTTATGTCAGCATTCCAATATCCGCTAGGAAGCATCACAGGAAAGCAATCTCCCGTAGGGTGAAAAATATATAGATCGTAGCTTGACCTCGAAAGATTTCGAACGGTGACCAGTAGGTAATAGCCGTTTCCTAAATCAGCAACAATTGATGGGTTGCCATCTATTTCGACAGCATTAACAACGACTCCGGATTCATTTAAAACATCATATTGCATAGGATTTCCATTGTCCATAAGAAAAAAAGCTCCAATGGCATACGGATAATCTGGTAATAACGGGCATTCCCTGATAATATTACCCGAAGTATCCATAAGAACACCTTTTTTGTTTTTGGAATTATACGTTGAAAAATCTTGCTCTGCCAAAAACAACGAATGGCTCAAGCAGCGCTGGGGAGTTGCAGATTCTCTTTCCGCCAATTCGTACAACCGTAAATAATCGTCAGGCAAAAAGAAGTCTGCAAAAGAATCGAAATACTTTTCTATTTCATATTCTGATAAACCCGCTGCAGACAAGATCTCCGTACCCGTCTCTTTGCTTGAACCATAGCTCTCGTGCTTGGCATTAGATTTAGCACAAGAAGTAGCCAAAAAAAGAATTCCCACAAAGCTTAGAAGAAGGGCAAATATTTTTCTTGCAGTAATCTGTTTCATGTAATACGACCTCCATATTTGTGTTCTGCTTCCAATGCCTCACGGCCAGCACACAAGATTACCCCATCACATATATCCGGATTTATGTTGTTCAAAGTATAAGTTTCTTTTTGAATCATATATACCTTCCTTCCATGCAAATTGTAATGCAGGTTGAATTTCAATCCTATATTTAATATAACATCTGGGATACCATATCGTCAAGTGATAAGAGGTGATGATATGGTACAATTTACGCCAAAGCAATATAAAAAAGAGCAGTTCACCATAAGAATGGAGCATGAAATGCTGAAAAATGTTGACACATTAGCGGCGGCGAATAATTTGAGCCGAAGCGAGTTCATAGTCCAATGTGTCCAATTTGCCATAGAACACATGGCAAAGGAAAATCAGTAAAAAGTAACCCCCCGACGGTATCTACACACTGTAGACATGTCGGGGAGTTGCTATTTTTAAAGCAGATATGTATGTCCTGCGATTGCCGCTTCTATCCGTTGTTGTTCTATGCCTATATACCGTTGCGTGACCGCAGTAGAGCTATGCTGCAGCAATCTCTGTACAAGCGTAATATCGTAGTTATTCGCTTTGTATATCTCTGTAGCGTACCATTTACGAAAACTATGCGTGCTAATTCCTTTATATCCCAAATAGTCACACACAATGGCCAATTGCTTTTGGACCGCCCGTTCTGTAATCGGAAATAACCGTTCCTCTTTCCGAATGTTGTTTCTTAGACTATAATTTTCAATATACTGCTGAATAACCAATGGTACAGTGAACGCTCTGCACTTTCCTGTTTTTTGCTCCACAATCTCCAATCTGTACCTATCCCCATCTCTAACAATATCACACAGTCGCAGCCTCAACACATCGCTAATGCGCAACCCTAAATTCCCCTCCAAAACAAGTGCCGTTGCTATGCGTTCATTGGGTCGGCAACCCGCAAATCCTCTCCGCATAGTTCCTATTATCTCATTGTACTGCCCTGTGGTTAGTGCCGCTGTCTTTTTGTTCATTGTATCACGCCTCCTGTCAGTTCGTATTATTGTCCTCAAAAGTTCGTTTTTGCTGGGCATAGGTGAGGATTGCTATCAATATTTAGGTTTCACTGTTCGTATTTCTGGACTTTTAGGAACTCTCTGACACCGGCAAGGGAAGATCGCTCCTCCCTCGCCGGTTTTTGAAATCTACACTTCAAGCATTTGCCGGTTGCAGTCCAGGCAGGCAATGTTGATCGCTTTTGTCGCTCTGACGGAGTTTCCGCAGCAGGGACACACATATTTTCTTGTACTGGATGTGCGGAGTGTTGCGGCTCCTGCCGCGCCGCTATGCGCGCCCGTTCCCGTCATGTGAAAGCCGCCGTATTCATTCCGATTCAGCAAAATATCTGTCAGGTCATTGTTCAGCACAAACTCCAATAAGCCGTCACTGGGCGTAGTGTGAGACCATCCGTATTTGTCGCTGTGCTCCACACATAGGCCATGGCTTTCCGCGCACTCCTTGAATCGGCGGTTGTGGTAGGTGTTCCCTCTGCTGCAATCCTGCACGCCATTTTCGCAGTTGTAGTAATGCACCATCTCATGAAGCAGCGTGGCCGTCACTTCTTCGATGGGGCGAGAGAGCGTCCCTGCCCCAATGTTGATCTCGTGAGTTGCGCCGTTTTTGGATAGCCAGGTATCTTTCCGCAGTGAAAAATGCCCGTAGGCTTTCGGTGTGGACTGGATGGTAATAGTAGGTCTTGAAAGTGCACTTTCAAAATAGGCGTCATTCAATAGGTCAAATATCTTGTTAAGATACCCCGCCACGCGGTTATAGCTGGTTAGTTCCTTCATGTCATTTCCTCCTTGATTTCGGGGAGCGGACACAGTATAATAACCATGCCCGCTCCGTTGTGAGTTGGTGTGAAGCTCTTTGCCTGTAAGCTTTGGTCGGCAGTCAGGCAAGGGGCTTTTCTCATGCGATGGTAAACCTCCGGCTGGTGATTTGCTTGGTGTACGCCTTATACACATCGGGCAGCACCTTCTTGAATGCGGTAGTGTCAAAGCGGTTGGTGAGCACAGAAGTCCAACGGATGATGTACTGTCCTGCCTCCAGCTCCTCCGTGTCCTGCGTCAGCATCTCCTGCTTGATTTCATCCCGGACACTTTCCGCCTCCGTCTTGACTTCTTCCAAAAGCTCCTCCAGTTCCTTCAGCTTCTCCACCTTCATGACCAGATCGTTTGTAGACATTGTTTTTGCTCCTTTCGCGTTTTAGTAGGAGGATTTATCCTCTATGCTATTAATATATATCTATTGTACCCAATAGTCAATTGACAAAGTAACTAATTTGTACCCAATAGATTTATGCAATTCGACTATTGCACCCAATAGTATAAATGTATATAGTATAGTTGTAGGAAAATCACCAGTTTAATAAGGAGGAAATGAAATGCCTACAGTAAGTAAAGCACAGCAGCAGTGTGTAAATAAGTACATTAAGAACAATTACGATGACATTAAGCTTAGGGTAAAAAAGGGGCAGCGTGAGTTAATCCAGGCCTACGCAAAAAACAAGGGCGAAAGTGTAAGTGCATTGATTTGCCGACTTTTATCCAATGAAATGGGCATTGAAATAGGGGGCGTGCTTAAAACCGTCGACAACAAGGATAACAATTTATAACCGATTATGTGCTGCGTAAATGCACCAACTGCAAAAGCGATATTAGTAACGCTGATTAAAAAGGAAACCGCCAGCAAAATGCTGGCATTTCCGATTTTTATATCATTAAGTATCGAGAAACATACCGTTTAATCTCTCATTCCCCTGTATACGAGAGGATTCCGTAAAATGCTGATATACATTCAGCGTAATATCTATATTCTTGTGCCCAAGCCTATATTGAATATACTTCAGCGGCGCACCTGCATCCAACAGCATAGTTGCATGTGTATGTCTTAAGCTGTGATAATCAAACCCCGGAATATTTAGTTGCTGATGAATGATCTGCGATGTATACTGCATATTTCTTGAATTATAGTATTCTCCATTTTCACGCACGCAAACAAACATGATCCTATTCTCGTTTGGAGTCTTGACTATGACATGGTTGGCATTCTCATAGTAGCGTATATACCTCTCTCCAAAATACTCCTCAGCACGAAGCTGTCTCGCATATTCTCGTTCCAATGTCACTGCAAGCGTTTCATCCATGTCAATAGTACGAACAGAATTGTATTTGGGAGAGGAAAAGTACCAGTAACCTGCCCCCGGCTGACTTTTTCCGTTGTGCTTTTCCTTCTCTTCTTTGCTCCGATCATTTTGGTGCCATTGAATCTGCCTCTCTATTCTGATTGTCCGATGCTCAAAGTCAATATGCTCCCATGTTAGGGCAAAAGTCTCAGATAAACGCATACCGCAATGATAACCCACCATTAGGGGAATGTAACTGGAAGTCCCTTCTGGGAATCGTGTGAAAATTTTCTCAATATCCGAGATGCTTAAATAAGTGCGTGGATTGCTGCGAGTTGGAATCGCCGTCATCTCTCCTTTCGGAACTTTTAATCCTAAGGCAGGAGATGAAAATAGCAGTCTGCGGTCCACGGCAAATGAAAAGCACTTTGTGAGAATGCCCTTTATGGTGAGGATTGTATTTCTGGAATATCCATTATCATGCAGCTTTTGCAAAAAGCCCTGTAAGTAATCCTTGTCTATTGTCCTTAAACGATATATTCCAAGTGCAGGCTTAATATGATTTTTCAGTTTTTTATGATAATTAAGAAGAGTTGTCTCTTTAAGGGTCAGCTTGCAGTCATTTTCTATCCAATAATCCAAAAAATCTGAAAAGCTTAACTCTGACGGGATGATTATCCTTCCGCCATTTTCATACTCATTTTGTGCCTTAACCCCCGCACGAACTGCATCTTTCTCCGTTGTAAAACCACCTTTGCTGATCCAACGCCTTTTCCCCGCAACCGAGGCAATTTCAAACCGATATTCATAGGTAAATCCATGCTTCTGTGATTTTCTTTTTCGCACCGTTACAGTATTTGCCATTGTTTCCTCCTCGCTTCACTACACTTGTGTGGACAAAATGTGAGCAAAAAGGATTGTGGACAAAAGCATAGTCACGCATAAAGAAAGAGCCCCCTATCCACGCACAGGATAAGGAGCTCTTTTTACCTTTCAGTTCAGCAATAGAAGGAGCTTTTCTTACTTCAGGCTCTCCTCCACCGCCACGGCAACAGCCACGGTGGCGCCCACCATGGGGTTATTGCCCATGCCCAAAAAGCCCATCATTTCCACATGGGCGGGCACGGAACTGGAGCCGGCAAACTGGGCGTCAGAATGCATACGGCCCATGGTGTCGGTCATGCCGTAGGAGGCAGGGCCGGCAGCCATGTTGTCCGGGTGCAGGGTACGGCCCGTACCGCCGCCGGAGGCCACGGAGAAATACTTCTTGCCCTGCTCGATGCACTCCTTCTTATAGGTGCCGGCCACGGGATGCTGGAAGCGGGTGGGGTTGGTGGAGTTGCCGGTGATGGACACGTCCACGCCCTCATGGTGCATGATGGCCACGCCCTCGCGGACATCGTCGGCGCCGTAGCAGCGGACGTTGGCGCGCTCGCCCTCGGAGTAGCGGATCTCGCGGACGATCTTGAGCTCGCCGGTGTAGTAGTCGAACTGGGTCTGGACATAGGTGAAGCCGTTGATACGGGAGATGATCTGGGCAGCGTCCTTGCCGAGGCCGTTCAGGATGACGCGCAGAGGCTTTTTACGGGCCTTATTCGCGTTCTTGACGATGCCGATGGCGCCCTCAGCGGCCGCAAAAGACTCGTGGCCTGCGAGGAAGCAGAAGCACTCGGATTCCTCGGACAGGAGCATGGCGCCCAGGTTGCCGTGGCCGAGGCCAACCTTGCGGTCGTCGGCGACGGAGCCGTCGATGCAGAAGGCCTGCAGGCCTTCGCCGATCTTCTTGGCGGCTTCGGCGGCGGTGGTGACACCGGACTTCTTCTGGTACAACAACTACGGCCTCGGCGAGGACCGCGACGGCGCGCTCCTGCTCGTGGCCATGGACACGCGCGACTGGTACATCGCCACGCATGGCTTCGGCATCACCGCCATCACCCCCGCCGGGCGAGAGGCCATGGTGGACCGCTTCCTGCCCCAGCTCTCGAACGCTGAATATGCCGCGGCATTTTCCACATTCGCGGAGGAATGTGAGGATTATGTCAACCAGGCGAGGAACGGCTCGGCCTATGACACGGGGAACCTGCCTGACGAGC
>OIEI01000514.1_pt1 | contig 14175 bp, 10 predicted proteins | sample 1581781 | NCBI WGS metagenome assembly OIEI01 (sample SAMN01760935, study PRJEB22395) | human gut metagenome | reverse complement strand
AAAATCTTTAGCCTTTTTTATTTCAATTATTTTTCACTTGCGAAACTTGAGTTATTTTATTTTTTCTACGCTGGCGACAGCCTCAGGTGTCCAAGACGCTTCCTGCCGCCTGTCACCACGTCCTCGAAGAAGTCTTCGCTGCTGTACATTGGTCTCGTTTTTCCGGCTAAGGTAAGGGGCCTTTCTCCGGGTCCAAAATTTGACCACTAACCATTAAGTTCCATTGCTATTGTGTTAATATATTTAAGATCCATGTGGTCAAAATAGCCGCGTCTGCTATCAGTAATTTAGGCCGAAAGACCAAAGGGGCAGCGTGTTGCCGTGAGCGAATTCAATGTCATCCTTTACGATATAGGAATCCGGAAGGTCCTCAATCTGTCTTTTTCCTTTATTCCGGCCACCAATCTCAAATGTGCGGTCACCGATGACGAAATCAGACTGACGTGAGGAAACCACATCATTCTCCACACGCATCTGGTTGTAGAAAAAAGTTTCCCTCATGTTCCCTATGTCAGCTTTCCCTCCGGACAAGACTGTCATCAGACTTGGGTTGTCAATATAGACCTTCTCCACTTTGCCCAGTCCCCTCATTCCTCCCGTATCGTCCCTAAGTTGACCTATCAGCTGAGCCTTCTCCAGCAACGCGAGATAGTCTGAAACGCTGTTTCGGCTGACTCCGATTTCAGACGCGAGGCTATCCGCATTAGGTTTATACGGAGCAAGTGTCGAGATAACAGCCAGCATCTTTTTTAGTTTTTTTGCTGTCGATGCCTTTAGTTCGGCATACTGTGCGATGTCTGATTCTATCGTTTTTGTTATGACATTCTGCATCCTCATCGGGAAATCTCCCTCCAATGCAAATGGATAGTAGCCCTCTGCAAGGTAACGTCTGAAAAGAGGGAGAGGATGAAGCACACCGTCAATACGTGACTTGCCCGCGAGTATCTCGTCAAGTGAATACTTAGATGCGTTTATGTTGTGAAACAGTTCCAGATACTCTCTGAAGGACAAACCATACAGCGTATAAGGTAGTACCCTTCGACTGAGATCAGCGACACCGTCCATGATGTCCAGTATGGAAGATCCTGAGAAAACCACCCTCATGTCAGGATGAGTGTCATATATCTGCTTGAGTTCGCGGGACCAGTCAGAATACTTGTGAACTTCGTCTATGACGAGCAAATGGCCAGCATCCTTCGAGAACTCATCCGCAACCTCGACGAGAGAGTGAGTGCTGAAATATGTATGGTCAGCGGATATGTATAGAAACTTGCAATCCGAAGCCTGTTCCTTAAGATATTGCAGGATCATCGTGGATTTGCCGACTCCTCTTGCCCCTGTGATCGCTATCATACGGGAAGTCCAGTTCACACGTTCATAAAGATACCTGTGAAAACTGCTGGTCGTAAGTTCCAGCTGCAAACGCATGTATTCGTATAACGCCTCGTCAACCATACTCAATTAATTTTGTATATCTATGCAATACTATTGCAAAGATAGCAATTGCACTCAAAAAGTGCAATTTTCCCCCGTATCATGCACCCATATTGTGCACAACATTTTGCATGAGTTTTATGACTTCCTCCAGACCATCCTGTTGACGATGCCGGTGTAGGACTGGATGATCTTGACAACCTTGGTGGAGACGTTCTCGTCGGTGTAGGTCGGTACAGGGAGGCCGAAGTCACCGGCGCGGTTCATCTCCACGGCGGTGTCCACGGCCTGCAGAAGGCTGCGCTCGTCAATGCCGGCGAGGATGAAGCAGGCCTTGTCAAGGGCCTCGGGACGCTCGGTAGAGGTTCGGATACAGATGGCAGGGAACGGATGGCCTACGCTGGTGAAGAATGAACTTTCTTCAGGAAGGGTGCCGGAGTCGCTAACCACTGCGAAAGCATTCATCTGGAGGCAGTTGTAGTCGTGGAATCCGAGCGGTTCGTGCTGGATGACACGCGGATCGAGCTTAAAGCCGCTCTGCTCCAGGCGTTTGCGAGACCTCGGGTGGCATGAATATAAAACCGGCATGTCATACTTGGCTGCCATCGCGTTTACCGCATTGAAGAGGCTCCGGAAGTTCTTCTCGGTGTCGATGTTCTCCTCGCGGTGGGCGGACAAAAGAATATACTTTCCCTTCTCCAACCCCAACCGCTTATGAATATCCGAGGCCTCGATCTCGGCGAGGTTCTGGTGCAGCACCTCGGCCATCGGCGACCCAGTCACGTAGGTCCGCTCCTTCGGCAGGCCGCACTCGGCGAGGTACCTTCTCGCGTGTTCTGAATATGCCAGATTGACATCCGAGATGATGTCAACTATGCGGCGGTTCGTCTCCTCCGGGAGGCACTCGTCCTTGCAGCGGTTGCCGGCCTCCATGTGGAAGATTGGGATGTGAAGACGTTTCGCGCCAATGACAGAGAGACAGCTGTTCGTGTCGCCGAGAACCAGTACTGCGTCCGGTTTGGTCTGGGCGAAAAGCTTGTATGAACAGTTGATGATGTTGCCGCACGTCGCGCCGAGGTCGTCACCGACGGCATCCATATAGACCTCCGGTTCAGCGAGTTTGAGGTCCCGGAAGAAGATGCCGTTCAGGTTGTAGTCGTAGTTCTGGCCTGTATGTGCGAGGATGACATCGAAATACTGGCGGCATTTGGTGATGACCGCCGCCAGGCGGATAATCTCAGGGCGCGTACCTACTACGATACAGAGCTTGAGTTTGCCGTTCTCCTTCCAGTGAATATCTGAATAATCGAATTTAGGTGTCTTTTCCATTTCCTTATTTCTCCACTTTATCGAAATATGTGTCTGGTCTTTCAGGATTGAACACTTCGTTGCAATACATTACGGTCACGAGGTCTTCGGTCTGGGAGAGATTGATGATGTTGTGCGTGTAGCCAGGCAGCATGATGACGGATTGGATGCGGTCACCGCTGACTTCATATTCAATGACCTCGTCACTTCCCTCCTTGCGCATCTGGATCAGGCCGTGGCCGGAAACCACGATGAACTGCTCCCATTTAGAGTTGTGCCAATGCTGGCCTTTCGTGATGCCCGGCTTGGAAATGTTGATGCTTACCTGACCGCAATTCAGCGTGTGTACCAGCTCGGTAAACGACCCGCGCGGATCCACGTTCATCTTCAAATCGAAAATCGCCTTTTCTTTCGGCAGGTAGCTGAGGAATGTGGACATCAGGCGATAACGCAGACCGTCTTGCGGCATTTCGAGAGCCGTCGAAGGTCCTTCCGCAGAATCCGGCACGGCACGTACTGCACGTGCGCATTCATATATGGTATCAACGATTTCTCCAAGCGTAGTCTTGTGAGTGACAGGACAATAGCAATAACGTCCTTCAGCGGATGGCAGCACGTCAAGTCCCTCGAATTCGCAATGATGTTCCTGACTTTTGAGCGCGCAGATCATCTCCTCGACCAGATCGTCGATGTAGAGGACCTCCATCTGTACGCTTCTGTCATTGACCTGGATTGGGAGGTCATTGGCGATATTGTTGCAGAACGTGGCGATGGCCGAATTGTAGTTCGGGCGGCACCATTTTCCGTAAAGGTTCGGGAAACGATAGACGAGCACTTTCGCACCGGTCTCCTTGCCATATTCCAGGAAAAGATCCTCGCCGGCTTTCTTGCTCCTGCCATATTCGCTATTTCCGAAACGTCCTGTCAATGAGGCTTGTTGTGAGCTTGAGAGCATCACAGGACAAGTGTTGTGGTGCTTTTTCAATGTGTTGAGCAATGTGGATGCGAAACCGAAATTGCCCTTCATGAACTCGTCATTGTCTTTAGGCCTGTTCACGCCCGCGAGGTTGAAGACGAAATCGCATTCGCCGCACCAGCTGTCCAGCTGCTCAGGAGTCGAGTCAATGTCGTATTCAAATACCTCATCGACCTGGAGGTCTCCATAGCAGCGGGCCTTGCCTTCTTTTATGTTGTTCAGTTGGCAGCAAAGGTTCTTTCCCACGAATCCTTTGGCGCCGGTAACCAGAATCTTCATTATTTCGCGAGATTTTCAACTCCGTTCAATTCATTCTGGATATATTCCAGAGCACCGATTTTGGCGATTGTTTCTTCCAAGTTCAGACGGTAAGCGTTGTCAGAATTGAACTCCTCTATGGTAGCGCGCTTTACATCACCCTTGGTGAAGTACTGGTCATAGTTTAGGTCGCGGTTGTCTGCCGGAACACGGTAGAAGTTGTCCATATCCTCGGCTTTGGCGCATTCTTCCTTGGTAAGGAGTGTCTCGTACATCTTCTCACCGTGACGGATACCGATGACCTTGATATCTTCCTTCTTGCCACCAAAAAGGTCGCAGACAGCCTCCGCCTGTGTCTGGATGGTGCATGCCGGAGCTTTCTGAACGAGAATGTCGCCATTGTGGCCATGCTCGAATGCGAAAAGTACCAGGTCCACAGCCTCTTCGAGGGACATGATGAAACGTGTCATCTTAGGCTCCGTAAGAGTGATAGGGTTGCCGCTGCGGATCTGCTCGATCCATAGAGGAATCACGGAACCACGAGAACACATGACATTGCCGTAACGTGTGCAGCAGATCTTGGTGTTGTGCGAATTACGGCTCTTGGCGACAGCGATTTTCTCCTCTATGGCCTTGGTGATGCCCATAGCGTTGATCGGATATGCTGCCTTGTCGGTAGAGAGACAGATGACCGCTCCGACATTGTTTTCGATAGCTGCCGTGAGAACATTGTCCGTGCCTATCACATTGGTCCTCACTGCTTCCATCGGGAAGAATTCGCAGCTAGGGACCTGCTTGAGGGCGGCCGCATGGAAGATGTAATCTGTGCCAGGCATCGCTGAGCGCACGCTTTCCAGGCTTCTGACATCGCCGATGTAGAATTTTATCTTGTGTGCAACATCAGGGTATTTCGCCTGATACTCGTGGCGCATGTCGTCCTGTTTCTTCTCGTCGCGTGAAAAAATCCTGATCTCAGCAATGTCTGTTCTGAGAAAACGCTTCAATACTGCGTTTCCGAAACTACCGGTACCTCCGGTAATCATAAGGGTTTTACCTGCAAAAATGCTCATGATATGTTAAAATTATTAATTGTCGTTGGATGTTTTCAATATGCCCCAAGCCACAACCAGTCTCCACATATCTGTGGCCTGATTAAAACACACTGCATGAGAGCGAAAATATGTATAATTATGCCCTCAATGAGTGCAATAACATTAAGAAAGTCTACACTTCACCCGTTATTCGATTTTCTTCACGTGCTTCACCACCAAAAATCCGTGTCAGTTCAGAAATATCCGTATTGTACTGCTTGTCCAACAAATACTTCAAAGTCATCTTTAACGCTCTGAATTCAGAGTTGCCGTTAATTGCTGCGAATAAGTTCTTGAAGCGCTCATCCGTGTTGGAGGTGACTGACTTGGATAGTTTGGTGAACTCCTTAAGAGTTGACGGAAGGTTGTATTTTTCCGTATCGACTCCTTGCTCTTTAGCGCTGTCCAATACAAATTTATCCACGGCAGGAGAAATCGTAATCAGATACTGATGACGGGATTTATGCATCAATAATGTCAAGTGGTCAGTCTTGGCAATCTCGTCACAAGCCTGTATATAGCCGAGTTCTACTTTATCTTTATCGATAATTCCGATAGCGAACTTGTCTGCAAATGTGTTGTTCAACTGGCCCACTACCTTTGAGCAGCAATGTTGATGATTTACTACTCCATCCAGAAGATATTCTATCAGGTTTGTATCAACATAGCACTCAGGCATTACATTCAAAATCTTCCGCTTCATACATACATCTCGAAATTGAAGAACATATCTACACCATCCTTAATTCTTTATGACCAAGTGTCTCATATTGTTGGGCATTTTAATCAATTAATACTTCTGAACTACTCGTTACAATCCCCTGAACTTACTTACAAAAATAACAAAAAAAGTTCCAGCCCTACCATCTAGTAGTTTAGTCCGAAAGCCCAGAGAGGAATGACGTTGCCTTGGGCGAACTCGATGTCGTCTTTCACATCATTCCTTACTCGCATCTGATTATAGAAGAACGTTGCCCGCAAATATAACGAATTTTCACTCATTGAGTGCAGATTCTGTAGTAAAAATGCACCGCTTGAGTGCACTATTCCAGACATAACCATTTCCATATAGGTATTACATTGATGTGATGCCCATTGATGTCGATAGTTTGCTCATTATCTCTGGTGATGACTATTGCGGTAAAATCCGGATAAACGTTTAAGAACTTTTCCAGTGCGCCTAGTTCTCGCCTATAGGTCGCATCGTCTCCCAAACTGTAAGATACTTGGATAGCCATTTTGGCAGACGGAATACAAAAATCTATCTCTACGTTTTTATTATAATAGTAAACCTGCGTTTCTTCGGGTGTGTTTCTGTATTTTCTGATCAATTTGCAAGCTACTATATTCTCCAACAGCTTCGTTTCTCCACTGAAAAGAAACAAGTTAAGCAATCCATTATCCACAATGTATCTTTTCCGGATTGTGGACTGCTCCGATATGGATGAACTCATATTCGGGATAGAGAAAAACAGGTAGGACTCTTCCAAATACTCCAAATAATCTTTCAATATAGGCAGGCTTATGCTATCTCCGCTGGAATCAATAATATGTTTTAACCTGCTGAGGGATGACGGTTGCATCACACTGTCTGCCAATTTTCTTGTGAGAAGACGAAAAGCACGTGCATTGCGCACTTTATTCCGCTCCACTATATCGCCAAGCAGTATCTTCTGACATAATGAATTCAGATACTCCCTCTTATCTTCAAGATTGAAAGATTCTGCAAGGCCGCCATTAGTGAAATAATGATCGAAAGTATTTGCTATCTGAGAGCAAGCACCTTGGTCATATATCCAATTTCTGTCCAATTCTATGCCTTTGTACTCTAGATACTCTCTAAAAGAAAATGGAAAAACTTCCTTTGGAATATATCTGCCACCAAGTGTAGTTGCTATTTCACTGCTGAGCATCTTGGCATTGCTGCCAGTAATCATAACTCTATACTTAGAATCTGCAAGTCTTCTTGCAAATTTTTCCCACCCGTAAACAACCTGTATTTCATCAAGGTATATCAGTGGCTTTTTTTCTGGATATAACTCGAAATAGGCATCCAATATTTCTCCCAAACTGTCTGAAGAAATATCTGACAACCTTTCATCCTCGAAATTTATGTAGAGTATGTTTTCTTGTGTCAGCCTTGGACTCTTCATCATATTCTGGGCATCCTGATACATCATAAAGGATTTTCCAGCACGCCTTAAACCGACAAGCACATAGTTTGCATGAGTATCAAACTGGATTTCCCTTCGAATAATAAAGAATTCCGGAATGGCCTTTTGCTTCTCTATTATTAGTTTTTTTATAATCTGTTTATCCATAAGAGCAAAGTTTACTTTGCAAATATAAGAAAAAACATTAAAGTATATTTAATGGTTTAAAATATCATTTCAAAGTCGTAATGTTTTTAAATACAATTCCAAATTGCTAATTGAAACAATATCCATGGCACACAGAGCCAAACTCACGCCTTGTGGTCAAGGACGGTGTACTTGGAGTGGTTGGAGATGTACTCGGGGACCAGGCGCTTCATGGAGGCTACTACGGCCATGTCGTCGTAGGTGTGGGACTTGGCGATCAGGGCGTCTATCTCGCGGCTCACATCGGACCAGTCATATTCACGGACACAGGCGATGCGGATCTTTTCGTGGAACGACGGCTTCGTCGCCTCCGACTCGCTCAGGACCTCCTCGTAGAGCTTCTCCCCGTCCCTCAGGCCGGTGTACTTGATCTCCACGCCCTTCGCCCCGCTCAGCTCGATCATGCGACGCGCCAGGTCGGCGATGCGCACCGGCTTGCCCATGTCGAAGACGAAGATCTCGCCGCCCTCGCCCTTCGTGCCGGCCTCAAGGACCAGCTCGCAGGCCTCGGGAATCAGCATAAAGTACCTTATGATGTTGGGGTCCGTCACCGTCACCGGGCCGCCGGCCTTGATCTGGCGCTCGAAAAACGGGATCACGGAGCCGTTCGAGCCTAAGACGTTGCCGAAGCGCGTGGTGATGAACTGGGTCTGCCCCTTCACCACGCCGTCACGCTCCGCCTTGTTGAGGCTCTGCACATAGACCTCGCATATTCGTTTGCTGCATCCCATCACGTTCGTCGGGTTCACAGCCTTGTCGGTGGACACCATCACGAAGCGGCGAACGCCGTATTTAACCGAAAGGTCGGCCAGGATCTTCGTGCCGAGGACGTTGTTCTGGATGCTCTCGCAAGGGTTGTCCTCCATCATCGGCACGTGCTTGTACGCCGCGGCGTGGAAGACATATTCAGGAAGGAAGGTTTTGAATATGTTCTCCATCCTGTCAGCCTTGGTGATCGACGTCACCACGGTGGCGCATGGCACAGACGGGAAGTCATGCGCCATCATCCTGCGGATGTCGTGCTGCGGAGTCTCCGCGGAGTCGATCAGCATAAGGGACGACGGGCTGAACGACGCCACCTGGCGCACTATCTCGCTGCCGATGCTTCCGGCGGAACCGGTGATCAGGATGCGCTTCCCACGGAGGGACTCGGCCACGGATTCCAGGTCGACGCAGATCTCGTCACGAGGCAAAAGATCCTCGATGCTGACCTCCTTCAAGGTCGGCGCTCCCTTGATCGCATCATGCTCGGTGTCAACGACATTGTTAGCCGAGAATATTCTTGCGCCGCTTTGCAGGATGTAGTCCTGAAGAGCCGTGTCGTTGCGGAACCTGCCGATCCTGCCCGGAGCGACCAGCACGGCGGCGATCCCATTGCGGCGGATCACATCCGGCAGACTGGCGTCAACCTCGTAGACCGGCTCGCTCATCAGGCGCGTGCCGTTGGCTCCAAGCGCCGGATCGTGGGAGATGAAGCCTCGGAGACAGTAGCGCATCGGTTTCTCGCTGCGGATCGCCTTCGCGAGTCCGATGCCGCCGGCGCGGATGCCATAGATGAAGACATTCTTCGCACCCTCCGTCCGGAAATAGGTGTCGTAGACCCATTTGATAGAAACGCGAAGCAGCCACATCAAACCGGTCGCGATGGCTTCCGCAATCAGGATATGCCGCACCTGCACGTGGGCGAACACCCGAGACGGGCAGCTGTTCGTGAAGAAATGGACGGCTATCACCGCCAATGCGGAGCATCCCATCGCCAGCGCCACACGGATGAGGTCGTTGAACGATGAGTAGCGGATGATTCCCGAATATGTCCGGAAGATGGCAAAGAATATGAAGTGGACGCCGACGCACAGCAGCATCAGGTAGGTCAACGGCCAGAAGTTCAGCTGAAGGGCGGTGCCACGGTTGAAGCACCAGTAGACGAACACTCCGGACAAAAACAGAATGGCACTGTCCAGAAGCAGCACGCACCAGTGCGGGAACGTGCGCTTCGAGAAGTACGAGTCAACTATCTTGCGGATCGACAGCATCATGGAAAATAATTTTGATTAACAGGTATTACGGTGAAGTAGGCGGCTAGTCTCTCTCAAAGAGGTCGCGGGTGTAGACCTTGGCCCGGACATCGTCCAGGACGCGGTCGTAGCGGTTGGCGATGATGGAGTCGGCGCGGCGCTTGAACTCGGCGATGTCGTTGACCACCTTGCTGCCGAAGAAGGACGCGCCGTCCTCCAGCGTAGGCTCGTAGACAATGACCTCGGCGCCCTTGGCCTTGATCCTCTTCATGATGCCCTGGATGGCGCTCTGGCGGAAATTGTCGCTGTTGGACTTCATCGTGAGACGGTAGACCCCGATCACGCATTTCTTCTCGCGGGCGCTGTCGTACTGGCTGTTCTCGGAATAATAGCCGGCCCTCTGGAGCACCTGGTCGGCGATGAAGTCCTTCCTGGTGCGGTTGGACTCCACAATGGCCTGGATAAGGTTCTCCGGCACGTCGGCGTAGTTCGCCAACAGCTGTTTGGTGTCCTTCGGGAGGCAATAGCCGCCGTAGCCGAAGGACGGATTGTTGTAGTGCGAGCCGATGCGAGGATCCAGACACACGCCGTCGATAATGGACCTCGTGTCGAGTCCCTTCATCTCCGCATAGGTGTCCAGCTCGTTGAAATAGCTGACGCGGAGGGCAAGGTAGGTGTTGGCGAACAGCTTCACCGCCTCCGCCTCCGTGGAACCCATGAACAGCACCGGAACATCCTCTTTCAGAGAACCTTCCTTGATGAGTGCGGCAAAAGTGCCGGCAGCCTCTTCGAGAGCGGAGTCTCCTCTGTCGTAGCCGACGATGATGCGGCTCGGATAGAGGTTGTCATAGAGCGCCTTGGACTCACGCAGGAACTCAGGAGCGAATATGATGTTTGGCACCACCACCCTCATCGTGCCGTCGGCGAGGCGTTCCCTGTACGAGAACCTTTCCCGCACAGAGGCGGTGTAGCCCACAGGGACGGTGGACTTGATGACCATCACTGCATCGGGATTAACCTTCAGCACGAGGTCGATCACCTCCTCCACGTGCGACGTGTCGAAGAAGTTCTTCTTCGGGTCGTAGTTAGTGGGAGCGGCGATTACCACGAAGTCCGCGTCCCTGTAGGCGGCCTCACCGTCAAGCGTGGCGGTGAGGTCGAGTGGCTTCTCGCGGAGAAACCTCTCGATGTACTCGTCCTGGATCGGGGACTCGCGACGGTTTATCCTATCGACCTTGTCGGCGATCACATCAACGGCAGTCACCTTGTGGCGCTGGGACAGCAGGGTGGATATGGAGAGGCCGACGTAGCCAGTACCGGCCACGGCGATCCTCAACTCTTTCAGATTTTGCATAAGATATGTTTTTTGGGTTATGGTTTTGCCGGCGCGCCGGAGGGACCGGTGCGCCGGCGAAGTCAGCGGGCGGATTTACCTGGCTTTGTTGTCGGAACTGTAGTAGGAGCCGCCATTGTGGCCGTAGTAACCGTAATGGCCATAGGTGCCGTAGTTCCCGTAGTAGCCGTCGGAGGACGCGGTCCCGTTGAGGACGCAGCAGAGTCCCCTGTACTCCCCGTCGCGGTAGAGCGCGTCGAGGTCCGGGAGCATGGCCTTGTCGAACTGCCCGGCCCTGACGACAAAGAGCGTCCTGTCCACATAGTCGTTGATGACGCGCGCGTCGGTGACGATCTCCACCGGCGAGCAGTCGATGATGATCACATCGTACTCATTCCTGAGGACGGCGATCGCATCGGCGAGGCGCCTGTCGGCGAGCAGCTCAACCGGGTTCGGAGGGATGGATCCCGCCGGAAGAGTGTCAGGTACCGTCATCGCGTCCTTCGAACGGACAATCACATCGTGCACATCGGCGACGATCCCGGCGAGATAGTCGCTAAGGCCAGGCTTCGGCGAGCCGACAAGCTCGGAGAGCGTGGCGTGACGCAGATCACCGTCGATGACCAACACACGCTTACCCTTGATGGCAAAGCAGACGGCCAGGTTGGACGACACGAATGACTTGCCTTCCCCTGGGCTGAATGACGTGACGGCGATGACCTTGCTTCCAGGTTCGCGCATCATGAACTCAAAGTTGGTACGCAGCACCCTGAACGCCTCGTTGACCACATTGCGGTTGCCGTGACGGACCACGATGGAATCGGCTCCACTGAGGGTTTTCCGCTTTCCGAACGCCTTGGTGACAGTCTCGGCTGAGATCGGAATCTCGCCGGCGAAAGGCACGGAGACTCCCTTGAGGTCGCGGCGGGAGCGCACCTTCGTGTCAGTCGCCATCAGCAGATAGATGATCCCGGCAGGAATCATCAGACCCAGGAGAAACGCCATCATCATGATCTTCATGGACTGCGGGGAGACCGGGAATATTCCTGAAATAGGATGCTTGATGATCCTTGTGTTGTAGGCGGTGAACGCCTGCGAGAGCTCGTTCTCCTCACGTTTCTGCAGGAGGAAGAGGTACAGAGCCTGCTTCACGGTCTGCTGACGCTCGACCGAGAGGAGCTGCTTCGCCTGGTTAGGATTCGCGGCGATGCGCGCGGTGTTCTGGCGGGCGGTGCCCTTGAGATTCTCGTATTTCGTGTTGAGGGCAAGGATCTCGTTGTCTATGGACCGGGAGATCGACCCCCTCATCGAGGCCAGAGCCTGGTCGAGATCCTTCACGAGCACGTTCTCCTCGCCGGAGTTCGCCACAAGGTTGTTCCTCTGCAGGATCTTGGAGTTGTACTCGGAGATGCCGTTCTCGATCGTCTGGCTGCTCAATCCCATGTTGGCGGGAAGCGGCTGGTTGCGGTTGTCCTCCTTGCCGATGTAGTCCTTGATGTAGCGCGCCATGTAGAGCTGGTTGCTCACGTCCTGGAGCTGCTGGTTCAGCACCGTGCTCTGTTGCATGTACATCGTCGCTGCGGCACCCACGTCAGGGATCATGTTCTCCGACTTGTAGGCGGAGATGTCGGAGTCCACGCCCGCCAGCTCGCCCTCGATCACCCTGAGACGGTCGTTGATGAACACAGAAGTGGAGTTCGCTATCTGGTTCTTGTCACGCACCCAGTTCTCGTTATAGACGGCGATCAGGGTGTTAAGGATGTCCTGGGCACGCTGGGTGGACACGTCCTTGATAGAGAGCGAGATGACGTCGGCGTTCTTGTCGGCGAGGTTCACCTGGAGTCTGTTCAGGTAAGACTGTGTCACGCCGCGCTGGCCCGACTTTCTGACGTTGACCGGCTTTTTCATCGCCTCCCCGGAGTAGTCCTTCGTCTTCTGAACGATGATCCTTCCGACAGGAGTCTGGAGCGTGTCGCCGTAGTGTCCCACGACCGGCTTGCCGCCGACCTTCTCATTCTTATGGATGAAGTCATTCAGGGTGACTCTCCCGCCGTTCTCGCTGACGGTGAATCCGACTCCCACGTTCTCATCCACGTCGAGCAGGTCGGCGGAGATCGGCAGCGACGTGCCGTAGAGCATGTTCCTGTGGAAGGTGCCGTCCACCGTGTAGCTCATGTACAGGCGAAGCCTGGCCACCACCTCGCTCATGATGTCCGGGGATTCGAAGGCGTGCAGCTCGTTGTTGACGTTTGACTTGACGGCGAAGAGGCCCATGTTGCCGAACTCGCCGATGTCCCCCGGCATGGACGCGCCCTTGGTGTTGGACTTGATCTGGATGTCAGCGGAGGTGTTGTACGTAGGGGTAGAGTTTGCAAAAAAAGCAAGCAAACTGACTACGGTTTCACTGGCTCATACGGATTGTACCTATGAGCAAGCTGTCACATTTTTTGAGGCGGGCGCTACGCATGTAACGCATTTGTTCAATGCCATGCCCGGTATTCACCATCGGCATCCAGGGCCCATTGGGGCTGCCAGTGAGCGGGAAAATGTGATGGCGGAACTGATTTGCGATGGTCTGCATGTTCACCCCAGTGCGGTGCGCATGGCATTTAAGCTTTTTCCGTATCGGATCTGTCTGATCTCTGATGCGCTTCGGTGCTTGGGAATGGGGGACGGTGTATATACACTGGGAGGGCAGCAGGTTTATCTGCAAGGTCGGCTGGCCACTCTTTCTGACGGAACAATTGCCGGATCTGCTACCCATCTTTTTGACTGCATGAGAAAAGCTGTTTCCTTTGGTATCCCGGAGAATGAGGCTGTTTTGGCAGCCACGGACCGGCCGGCTGTTTCTTTGGGGCGTGAGAAAGAAATGGGATCTGTCGCTCCGGGGCGTCATGCCGATTTTGTCCTTTGTACGGACGCTTTGGAACGCTTGGCGGTATATATGTCCGGGGAAAAACTTTAAGTGCATTATTCGTTCTGCACGAGAGATGGGACGAGGGAGCATGTGGTTTCCCAGTACTCGATGGGCGGGGCACATGGCAGCCAGCTGCCTCTGCGCGGCGTTTCGCACCGCAGGCGTGGCGCCCCCGAAGATACACATCATAGTGCTAAACACAGGCTTCTCCCATATGCTTCTTCTTTGGTAGCATCCATATTCCGGTTTGGCTGGACTGTTTTCTTTAAATCTGTGATGTGAAGCTGTATTTTGCATGGCGCAAATTACAGTCTCTGCTGCTTATTTCCATGTAAAAAGAGCTTCCTGGCTGGAAGCTCTTTGATATGCAAATATTAGAGCTGATAAGGTACAATAAGTTGCGCAAATTGAAAAGAGCAAAAAGGAGACATAGCTTGCAGGCTCTGGTAGAATGAAGTCACGACACACCATTCTGAAAGGAGA
>OIEI01000512.1_pt1 | contig 14192 bp, 9 predicted proteins | sample 1581781 | NCBI WGS metagenome assembly OIEI01 (sample SAMN01760935, study PRJEB22395) | human gut metagenome | reverse complement strand
ACTCATGAAGCGGTGGATCAAGGAAACGGATAGTAACCGGGTTACCTTCCAGTGCTTCATACAGTTTTTCGAAGTCTCCCTGCTGTTCTGGAAGAATCTTAGCAAGTGCTGCTTCTCTTTCTTCTTCTGTCTCAGAGCAGATCATTTCACGGAATGCATCGATTCTGTTGCCTTCGAAGAACATATGCTCTGTACGGCAAAGTCCGATACCTTCTGCACCAAGCTCACGAGCCTTCTTAGCATCTGAAGGTGTATCAGCGTTCGTACGAACACCCATTGTTCTGTATTTATCTGCCCAAGCCATGATACGACCGAACTCACCAGCGATTGTAGCGTCTACTGTAGGGATAATTCCATCATAGATGTTACCTGTAGAACCATCAAGAGAAATGGCATCTCCTTCGTGGAATTCCTTTCCAGCTAATGTGAATTTTTTGTTCTCTTCATCCATTACGATGTCACCACAACCGGATACACAACAAGTACCCATACCACGAGCAACTACTGCTGCGTGAGATGTCATACCACCACGAACAGTCAGGATACCCTGAGATGCATGCATACCCTCGATATCCTCTGGAGAAGTCTCAAGACGAACCAGGATAACTCTCTCGCCTCTGCCGCCCTTACCAGCAGCCTTAGCCTCATCTGCAGTAAAGTAAACCTTACCAGCAGCAGCACCTGGAGATGCCGGAAGTGCAGAACCGATAACCTCGCCTGCCTTTAATGCAGCGGTATCGAATGTTGGATGAAGCAGCTGATCAAGAGACTTTGCCTCGATACGGCATACAGCTTCCTCAGGAGTAATCTGTCCCTCATCTACAAGGTCACAAGCGATCTTCAGAGCAGCCTGAGCTGTTCTCTTACCGTTTCTTGTCTGGAGCATATAGAGCTTCTTGTTTTCAACAGTGAACTCCATGTCCTGCATATCTCTGTAGTGGTTTTCGAGTGTCTGACAAACATTCTGGAACTGCTCGAAAGCTTCCGGGAACTCTTCAGCCATCTTAGCGATTGGCATAGGAGTACGAACACCTGCAACTACATCTTCGCCCTGTGCGTTGATGAGGAACTCACCCATGAGCTTCTTCTCACCTGTAGCAGGATCTCTTGTAAATGCAACACCTGTACCGCAATCGTCACCCATGTTACCGAATGCCATTGACTGTACGTTAACGGCAGTACCCCATGAATAAGGGATATCGTTGTCACGACGGTAAACGTTTGCACGAGGGTTGTCCCATGAACGGAATACAGCCTTAACTGCGCCCATGAGCTGTTCCTTAGGATCGTCAGGGAAGTCCTGACCGATTTTCTCTTTGTATTCAGCCTTAAACTGGCCTGCAAGCTCCTTAAGATCGTCAGCTGTAAGTTCTACGTCATAAGTAACGCCTCTCTCAGCCTTCATCTTGTCGATGAGCTCTTCAAAATATTTCTTACCTACTTCCATAACTACATCGGAATACATCTGAATGAATCTTCTGTAGCAGTCCCAAGCCCAACGAGGGTTGTTTGACTTCTTAGCGATAACTTCAACAACATCTTCGTTAAGACCAAGGTTAAGGATTGTATCCATCATACCCGGCATTGAAGCACGAGCACCTGAACGAACTGAAACGAGGAGGGGGTTCTCCTTGTCGCCGAACTTCTTGCCTGTGATCTCTTCCATCTTCTCGATGTACTCGTTAATCTGACCCTGAATTTCAGCGTTGATTTCTCTGCCGTCCTCATAATACTGAGTACAAGCTTCTGTTGTAATTGTGAAGCCCTGTGGTACAGGAAGTCCAAGACCTGTCATTTCTGCAAGGTTGGCACCCTTACCGCCGAGGAGCTCACGCATGTTAGCATTACCTTCTGTAAAAAGGTAAACCCATTTGTTTGCCATAACTGGTAATCCTCCTAAAAATAAATTAAGATATACGGCTGTGGCAGACTTACCCCTTGGTAAAACCTGCCTGCTTGTATAAGCCTATCGAATATTATAACAAACTTTGGTCAAAATAGCTATATTTTTTCAAACTTTTTTCTTATAAAAAACGAGTTTTATTTTCGACAATATTGTATAAATCGTTTAAAATGCCTTTTTTTGCCCGATTTTTGTAATTTTCTCTTGAAATTTGTGATTTTTGTGAGATAATATTATGGTATGAACGAGTGCCTTGTGACAGGACTGTCTGCATCTTTGTTGTTTTGTCACAGATAAAAGGAGAAAAAATGAAGAATTGTGCCGTTATCCTCGCAGGCGGCGAGGGCAAAAGAATGAAATCCGACAAACCGAAAACATTGTCGGAGGTGCTCGGCAGACCGATGCTCTGCTGGGTTATGTCGGCTTTAAGGAAAGCCGGTATTGATGACATCTGTGTTGTTAAGGGCTTTAAAAAAGAGTGTGTCGAAGAGTATCTTTCAACCCTCGATTTTTCCGTTGAAAGCGTGTTTCAGGCTGAAAGACTCGGAACAGGTCACGCTGTGATGATGGCAAAGGATTTCCTTAAAAAGCACAGCGGCAATGTTGTTATTCTCAACGGCGACGCTCCGTTTATGGACAGCAAGACTATTGAGGATTCTTTAAAGGCTCACATCGAAAACGGTTGTGCCGCAACGGTTATTTCCGCAAAGGTTGACGATCCGACAGGTTACGGCAGAATTGTCCGTGACGAAAACGGAAATCTGCGTGCAATTGTTGAGCAGAAAGACGCCGATGAGGAAACTCTCAAAATAAATGAAGTAAACTCGGGCGGTTTCTGGTTTGATTGTCAGCTTCTTCTTTCGGTTCTTGACAGAATCAAGTCGGATAACAGCGCAAAGGAATATTATCTTCCCGATGCAATCAAGCTTTTGCTTGAGGACGGAAGAAAGGTCGGAGCATTCACGGCTCAGTGCAGTGATACGGTTCTGGGTGCAAACGATCCGGCTCAGCTTGAACAGCTTAACGAAATTGCAAGGGCAAAGGGTTACAGCTGTTAATTGTTCGGTTAATCATTGGTAAACATATACTACACACATTAAAATTCAAAGGAGTTATTGCAATGAATTTTCACGGTAAGGACATTAAAATTTTCACCGGCAGTTCAAATGTTGATGTAGCTCAGGGAATTGCAGGCTGTCTCGGTCTGCCGCTTGGTAAGAGTGACTGTACACAGTTCTCAGACGGCGAAATCTCTGTTTCTCTTCACGAATCTGTTCGTGGCAGCGACTGCTTTATTGTTCAGTCAACCTGTGCTCCCGTCAACGACAATCTTATGGAAATGCTCATAATGATTGATGCCATGAAGCGTGCATCTGCTGCAAGAATCACAGTTGTTATGCCATACTTCGGCTATGCAAGACAGGACAGAAAAGCTAAGGCAAGAGATCCGATCTCGGCTAAGCTTTGTGCAGACATCATCACCTGTGCAGGTGCTGACCGTGTGCTTACAATGGATCTTCACGCAAATCAGATTCAGGGCTTCTTCAACATTCCTGTTGACCACCTTCAGGGCGCATCACTTCTCGCAAACCATATGAGAGAGAAAATCGGTGGCAACAATGATGATTATATCGTTGTATCTCCCGACCTCGGTTCTGTAACTCGTTCAAGAAACTTCGCTTCAAAAATCGGCACAGGTCTTGCTATTATCGACAAGAGAAGACCAAAGGCTAATGTTTGTGAAGTTATGAACATCATCGGTGACGCTAAGGGTAAGAAAGTTATCCTTGTTGACGATATGATTGACACAGCAGGTACTCTCTGCAATGCCGCTAACGCTATTGTTGAAAAGGGCGGTGCAACAGAAGTTTACGCTTGCGCTACTCACGCAGTTCTTTCAGGTCCTGCAATCGAGAGAATTCAGAACAGTGCCATCAAGGAAGTTGTTCTTCTTGACACAATTCCTGTTCCGAAGGAAAAGATGATTGACAAGTTCACAATTCTTCCTGTTGCTCCTACATTTGCAGAGGCTATCGCTAGAATCTACAACGACAAGCCGTTCACAGCCGCTTTCGGTTGATAAGCGAACAAAATTTAATTATGTAATTAAACAGGCGGGTTTTAACTAACCCGCCATTTCGCTGTTTTACTGCAAATTTTTCAGGAATAAAACGGTACAATATGTGAGGGTGATTTAATTTTGTTTGGTATAGTTTACGGCTCCGATTCAGATAACAAAATAATGAACCGCTTTGTCGATGAGTACGAATTGTGGTGCAATGAGGGCAAAAATCCGGATATTGCGTCAATCGACCTTGACTTTGCGCTTGACCTACAGAAGAAAAGACTTGACGAAAAGGGTGTAAAGATTCAGACCGCTTTTACCGATAAGGAAACGGTGAAGAATGAAGTCCCCATAAATGCTTGTACTGCCTACGATATGGGCGAATGTAAGAGTAACATTGCGTCAAAGACATATGAGGTTACGGAGAAATACTTTAAAGACGGAAAGAAAAAGAAAAAAATCAAGGACAGATTTTTCTTTTACACAATGATTACAAGGCTTGAAAACCAAAATTCCGAGGTTGCGTGTTCGTGTCCAAACTGCGGTGCGGTAAGCAGTGTAAGAGAGCTTCTCAACGGTTGTAAAAACTGCAAAACTCGCTTTATTATGGACGATTTGTTCCCGAAGGTTACAAACTTCTACTTTGTAAAAACCTATTCGCTTGCGAACAAGTCAACGAAAAAAGTGCTTGCTCCGTACCTTCTCGGCGGAATTGTCGCCGTTGCGGCATTTACGGTATGGGTGGTTGTAAAGGACGGAACTTTTGATCCCGCAACCGCAAATATGGTCTATGAAATCGGCGTAAGAGCAATCCCCGTACTGCTCGGCGGACTTTTGGCGGGGTACCTTGCATGGGCATTAAAAACGCTTTTTGGCCTTTTTGTCGGTGCGGCAAAGAGCATTCCTATGATAGGTCCGCACTTCAATTGTCAGAAAAGACTTCCGTGGCTTATGAAAGAGGTTAATCCCAACTTCTCATATGAATACTTTATCGGCAAGGTGCTTGCTTTGCTCAAGATTATGATTTTCAGCGATGATTACACAAACCTCGCAGTCTATGAGGGCAATCCGATGAAAAATCCTTTCGGAGATATTGTTGACATCAAGTACAGAGGAGTGTCAAAGCTTAATTCATTCAATGTCACAAACGGATGTTGCTATGTTGATATGACCGTTTACGCAACGACCGTGAAAAACAAAAATTCTTCATTTAGGGTTAAAAACGAAAAGTTCAGACTTACCGTTTGCAGAAGTGTGAACGCCATGGATGACGGAGTTTTCACAATGAAAAAAGTAACCTGTAAAAGCTGCGGCGCAAGCTTTGATGCAACAAGAGAACGCAACTGCCCGTATTGCGGAAATCCTTATCATCTCGGCAACGATGACTGGGTTGTTGTAAGCTTCGGAAAAGGTTAATTTAAATTTCAGAATACATATAATATAAATAAGAGGAAAACGGATATGTTCGGAAAAAACAAATCAACGGGTTCAATCGAGTACATTGTAGTGGGACTCGGCAATCCCGACAGAAAATACGAAAACACTCGTCACAACGCAGGCTGGCTTGCAATTGACCGCATTGCCGACAAGCTCGGTTGTGATGTGAACAAAATAAAATACAAAAGCTTTATCGGCACTTGCACTGTGAACGGCGCAAAAGTTATGCTGATGAAACCCACAACATATATGAACAACAGCGGTCAGGCAGTTGTTGAGGCGATGAACTTCTACAAAATCCCACCCGAAAATGTCATTGTAATTTTTGATGACATTTCGCTTGATGTCGGAAAAATGCGTATCCGTTCAAAGGGCAGTGACGGCGGTCAAAGGGGAATGCGCAGTATCATCTATCTCAGCGGAAGCGATAAATTCCCCCGCATCAAGGTTGGCATAGGCGCAAAGCCAAATCCCGACTGGAACCTTGCCGACTGGGTGCTTTCAAAGTTCACTCCCGATGAAATGAAAAAGCTTGATGAAATTTTTGACAATGCCGAAAAAGCAATCGAGCTGATTATTGACGGCAAAACCGACCGTGCTATGAATTTGTTCAACTGAAAAGGGACAAAGAAATGAATAATCTCAACTTTCTTGTTGATGTTCTGAAAGACTCGCCCGTTTTCAAAACGCTTGAAAAGAATGTCAAGCCGGGCAGAACGGTCTGTGCTTCGGGACTTTCAACAATTAACAAATCAAATATCATCTATGCGCTGTGCCGCCTCAAGGGCGTCACGGCATTTTGTCTTGCCTCCGATGAAAAAGAGGCGCAAACCCTGTGTAACGACCTTTCGTGTATGGGACTTCGTGCCTATGTTTATCCCGTGCGTGACTTCAACTTTCTCGACTTTCAGAGCCGTTCGCACGAGTACGAGCACGCAAGACTTAAAGTTTTGCTCAAACTTCTCAACCACGAATGTGATGTTGCAATTGCGTGTGTTGATGCGGCGGCACAGCTTACCGTTCCGAAAAATGTGCTTGAACAGTCGGTTATTGAATTTGAAGAGGGCAGGGAGCTTTCGCTTGAAAAGGCGACAAAGGCACTTACTCTGCTCGGTTACGAACGCTTTGATGCGGTAGAGGGCAGCGGTCAGTTTTCACTGAGAGGCGGTATTCTCGACTTCTTTATGCCCGACAGCGACTATCCCGTGAGATGTGAATTTTGGGGCGATGAAATTACCGACCTCAGCTATTTTGACATTGAAACACAGAGAAGATTTAAAAAGGCTGACAAAATTACGCTTTCGCCCTCAACCGAAATCGTAATTGAGGACAGAGCCGCCCTTGCAGATAAAATTGAACACAAGGCAAAGCTCCTCCGTTCCAAGAACAGCGCCAAAGCCAAGGAAAAACTTTTTTCAGAGGCAGAGCTTATCCGCAGCGGTGCAATGATTGCCAATGCGGACAAATTTATCAATCAGATTTACGATAAACCGGAGTCGCTTTTTGATTATCTCGACAGAAACACCCTCGTTTTTGCGTCCGAATTTACTGCAATTCAGGAACGGGGAAAGTCAATGGACTTTATCAGCAATGAAACCCTTATGCAGGGCTTTGAGGACGGAACTCTTTGCAGAGGTTTTGACCGCTTTGCGCTCACATTCAACGAATGTACCGAGTTTTTGCAAAGTCACGGAACAATCGTGCTTGAAAACTTTGTTCACGGAAGTATGCCTATCAAGCTGTCGGAAATCATCAGCTTTTCAACAAAACAGCTCTCGGCATGGGGCGGTTCGTATAAACAGCTAAAAGAAGATGTTGACGGACTTTTTACCCCCGAAAGCAAGGGCGTTATCTTTGCAGGAACAGAAAGAGCCGCCAAAAATCTTTGTGATACCTTTAACGCAGACGGCATAAACGCTGTTTACAGCGAGGGTGCGGATAAGATTTCAAAGGGCGAACTGCTTGTCATGCAGGGTGCATTGAGTGCGGGCTTTGAGTATCCGTCACAAAAGTTTTTTGCAATAACCTACAGTCAGGTTGCGTACCGTCCCGAAAAGTCCAAAAAGAAGAAGAAAAGGACGGGACAGGAAATTTACAGCCTTTCCGAGCTTGCCCCCGGTGATTATGTTGTACACAATGTTCACGGTATCGGTGTGTTCGGCGGTATAAGAAAAATTGATACTCACGGAGTTATAAAGGACTATATCAAGATTGACTACGCAAAGGGCGATGTGCTTTATGTGCCTGTCACACAGCTTGATATGGTTGCAAAATATATAGGTCCGAAAGAGGATTCAAGGGTTAAGCTAAACCGACTCGGTTCGGGTGACTGGCAAAAGGCAAAGGCAAGGGTTAAAACCTCTGTCAAGGACATTGCCAAGGAGCTTATTGAGCTTTACTCACAGCGTATGAAAGCCAAGGGCTATGCCTTTTCGGCTGATAACGAGTGGCAGAGAGATTTTGAACTCAGCTTTGAATATGACGAAACTCCCGACCAGCTGCGTTGTTGTGAGGAAATCAAGCATGACATGATGCGTTCATCGCCGATGGACAGACTTCTCTGCGGTGATGTCGGATTCGGCAAAACAGAGGTTGCACTCCGTGCCGCTTTTAAGTGTATTGCAGATTCAAAGCAATGCGCATTGCTCTGCCCCACAACAATTCTCGCATGGCAGCATTATCAGACGGTAATCAAGCGTTTTGAGGGCTATCCCGTTCGTGTGGAATTGCTTTCAAGATTCCGTACAGCAAAACAGCAGAAAGAAATTCTCCAAAAGCTAAAGCGAGGAGAAATTGATATGATTGTCGGAACTCACAGACTTGTGCAGAAGGATGTTGAATTCCGTGACCTCGGACTTGCAATCATAGATGAGGAACAGCGTTTCGGTGTTGCCCAAAAGGAGAGGTTCAAGGAACTGTGCAAAAATGTCGATGTTCTTACGCTCTCGGCTACTCCTATTCCGAGAACCCTCAATATGGCAATGAGCGGTCTGCGTGATATGAGCGTTATCGAAGAAGCGCCGACAAACCGTCAGCCTGTTCAGACCTATGTGCTTGAACACGATGATGCGGTTATCAACGAGGCAATCCGCCGTGAGCTCCGCCGTGGCGGTCAGGTGTTCTATCTTCACAACAATGTTGAAACAATTTCTTCATGTGCCGCAAAAATTCAGGAGGCTGTTCCCGAGGCAAAAATCGCAATCGGTCACGGCAAAATGAAAGAGGGCGAACTCAGCGAAGTTTGGCGACAGATGCTTGAACAGGAGATTGATGTGCTTGTCTGCACGACAATTATCGAAACGGGTGTCGATTTGCCGAATGCCAACACCCTTATTATAGAAAATGCCGACTGTATGGGACTTTCGCAGTTGCATCAGCTCAGAGGCCGTGTGGGCAGAAGTTCACGAAGGGCATATGCCTACTTTACTTTCAGACGGAACAAGGTTCTTACGGAGATTCAGCAGAAAAGGCTTGCCGCAATCAGGGAATTTACAGAATTCGGCAGCGGCTTCCGCATTGCAATGCGTGACCTTGAACTGCGAGGTGCGGGCAATATTATGGGCGCACAGCAGCACGGGCATATGGAATCGGTTGGTTACGATATGTACCTCAAGCTTCTTGATGAGGCAGTAAGCGAGGAAAAGGGCGAGCAGAATGTCACAAAAGACCTCGACTGTCTTATTGATATTTCGGTTGACGCTCATATTCCCGAAAGCTATGTTGAAAGTCTTACACTTCGTCTTGATGTTTACCGCAGAATTGCCGATATCCGCAGTAACGAGGACGCAGACGATGTTATTGACGAGTTGCAGGACAGATTCGGCAAGATTCCGAACTCGGTTCTCGGACTTATCGACATTGCCCTTGTGCGTAACAAGGCTTACTCAATGGGTATTTACGAAATCAGACAGAACGGCACAACACTTATGCTCTTTGTAAACGAACTCAAATCCCCTCAGGTTGCCGACTTGCTCATTGCTTTGGGCGGAAAGGCAAAGCTTGTTGCCGGAGCAAAACCGTGCGTTGCGGTTGAGTGCAAAAACAGCTCCGCTCCGCTTGAAATCCTCACCAAAATTTTCGGTGTGCAGTAATTTAACGGTATGAAACCGTAATTTGTTAAGAAAAAACCTCCCGAAACTACAAAAATGCTGTTTTTCGGTGGAAATTCTCAACAAAATTTTATAAAAATGTAGACAATGACGATTTTTTTGTGTATAATCGTAAGGTACATTATCCTGTGAAAGTGTGTTTGCAGGACACTTTGCATTTAATTTTTCAGAAGGACGGTAAAAAACTATGAAGCCTAATATCAAGGTTGGTTCATTTTTACTTGCAATTGTTATGATGTTCTCAGTTTTTGCAATTGCAGGTTGTACACCCACAACAATCAACAAAGAATGGTCGTATAAGACAAGCGACAACGAGCTTGCCATCGGCGTTTATATCTACTCACTCAATGCAGCTTACAGTCAGGCTGAGTCATATGCTAAAAAGCTTGACGATTATGATTCGACATCTGACAAGTGGCTTGATGAAAAAATCAAGGACGATGACGGCAACGAGCAGGTTGCAAGAGAGTGGATTAAAGATCAGGCTAAGAAAATGTGCCTCAGCTACCTCGTAGTTGACGAACAGCTTAAAAAGGAAAATGTAAACATCGGTCAGGCAACTCTTGACTCCGCAACAAGTCAGGCTGAATCATACTGGAATGTCGGCCCGTATGCGTCACAGGGTTATGTAATGCCGATGAAGAAGCAGTATGAAAAGTACGGCGTTTCACTCGACAGCTTTGCATACTGCACAACTCTCTACAACACAAAGTATGAGGCTCTCTTCAAAGCAGTTTACGGCAAGGGCGGTTCAAAGGAAGTTTCCGACGCCGACCTTACAAAGTATTTCAAGGAAAACTATACGGACTACTCATATCTTCCCGTGAACCTTTATACATCAACAAAAGATGAGGCAGGTTCATCAAAGAATGTTGCAATGAGCGACAAGGAAATCAAGAAGGTTGAGGATCAGCTTAACGGCTACAAGAATGACCTTAACAAGGGCGGTTCTTTTGATGATGTTATTGCATCATACAAGAAGTCAAGCGGTTCGGGAACAGATTCTTCTGTTTCAAAGGTAGAAGTTCTCGACAAGAGCTCAATCGGTGACGAGCTTAAAGAGGCTATCGGCAAGCTTAAAACAGGCAAGGCTGAAACTCTCAAGGTTGGCAGCGGCGACAGCGCAATCTACTATCTCGTTTATAAGAAAGACGTCAGCAAGGATGTTGACAGCTATATCGGCAACGAATCAAACAGAGCCAGTGTACTTGCGTCAATGAAGTCAGACGAATTTTCAAAGTACATTGACAGTCTTGCAGAGAAACTCAAGTATGAAGAAAACACTTCGGTTATTGACAAGTATAAGCCCGAACTCTTCTTCGTTGCGGTTGAGCCTACAACATCGGCGTCAACAACATCGGCATCCGATAAAAGCTCAAAATAATTGATATCGGACATACAACAGACGCATTTTCAGATTATTCTGAAGAAAGGGGCTTTTATGAAAAAACATTCAAAGCTTTGCGCAATTTTTCTGACGGCACTTTTGAGCATTTCTGCTGTGAGCTTTTCCGTATCGGCAGTCGGTGAGGAGGTTGATCCCGGCGGAGATTCAAGCGTTATTGTTGATCCCGTAGAGCCGGAGCCCGAACCGGAACCATCACCGGAACCATCACCGGAGCCTGAGCCTGAGCCTGAGCCGCAGCCACAGCCCGATCCTGTGTATCCGGACTCGTCGGACAGTTCATCATATGTAGATCCCGGCTATTCGTCAAGTGATTCGTCATATGACAACAGCTATAACTATGACAGTAGCTATGACTACAACAATAACAGTTATGACAATAATTACAGCAGCAGTCAGACTTACTACTACTCTGAGCCGTCATATGTAGGCGGCGGTCAGTCCTATGTTGCTCCGTCAAATACTGCTCCGTCAGCGTCGCTCATTAAGTCTGACGATAACATTGACGAAAAAACTCTTTCAAGCAACGACTGGTCGGATATCGCAAAAAATCTTAAAAATACCGACACATCGAGTTCTGACGGTGATGACTTTAACTTCATCAAGAACAATAACAGCAAGGGTGACAACGGTCATTGGATGTTCTATGTTTCACTCGTTTTACTCTCACTCGGTGTTGCAGGCATTGCATACTTTGTAATTTCAACTGTTCTCAACAGAAAGAAGAGAGTTACGGTTGGCGGCAGAAGTAACGCTCCAAAGAGCAAATCTGCACAGCCACAGCGTTACAGCAGTAACGATGATTATGCCGATGATTACTCATCTTCAGGCAGAAAGTCCGAAAGACGCAGTAAGTACGATACTGCCGAAATTCAGCTTCCAAAGAACAACCAAAAGGGCGGAAGAAGATACAAGTAATTAGATAACTTTATAAAACAAAAGCAGTTCCAAAATCGGAACTGCTTTTTTGTTTGACTGTGTAATTAAATTTTCGCATGACTTCTGTTTGAATGTCAAAATCAGTTCTTGTCATACGGCTTTTTGTATGCCTCTTTGAACGGTTTTACAGTGCCGTCCTTTTCTTCAACGCTTACATTGTCAAGTGTTGCGTTGAACTGTGTGCGGATTTCACCGAGATAAATTTTGTACAGCTCTTTCTGTTCTTTTTGCTCAGCCTCGGTAAGTCCCTGTTCCTTTTTCTTTTTTGCAAGCTCGTTAATTCTGTCAAGCATCTTTTTATCCATAAGTCAATCCTCCCGACCGTTATTTTGGTTTTGAGAGCAATCTGCTCCAAAGCTATGATATCACACAATCAGCCAAAGTGCAAATTTTCGATTTCTCGGTTGAAAACAAAAATTTTTTGTGCTATCATTCAATTAAAGCCGTTACACGGCAAATTTTTTCGGCGGTGAATTATGGAAAAATTCAGCTTATTACACCCGACAAATTCAAATGCATCCTACAGAACTCTCAACAAAGAGGCGCTGAATGATTTGTCGGTTGATTATATATGTGACGCTCTCACAAAAGAGCAGTATGAACGCAACAGCATAAAGCAGCTGCTGATAAATATTACGGATGACGAGGAAGTTATAAAATATCGTTGCGATGTTTTTGAGGATTTTCTCCGTTTTCCGAAACTTCGTGATGATCTATCCGCACTCCTTGTAAAGCTGAACGATTTGCGTGAAATTGAGCGCTTTCAAAAGGATACCGAGGCATCTTCCTTGTGGCAACTTGTAAACCGACTTCGTGAAATGGACGGCTATGTCGATTGCATTACAAGAATAAAAAACACGCTTGAAACAATTGAAGTAAAGTCGCAGGGTCTGCTTGAACTCAAGAAAAATGTTCAGTCAATTTACAATGACAGCGGTTTTCCCGAACTAAAAAAGGATATAATAGATACGCTTGCAAAGGCTCAAAAGCTCAAGAGCATTACACTCGGTGTGAATCTTGACGATTTACTCCGCCCAAAGAGTGTGGGTGTAATCTCACTCAATGACAAAGAATTTACCGACAGCGGTATTCTCAAAAGATTTATGAAGTTTACAAACCGTGACAGCGAACTGCACCACGGCAACGATGTTTCGGGATTTTTAAGCTTTCATCCGTCAAATCCGTCAACCTCGCAGTTCGGGCTGGGACAGTTTGTTGTGGGCGCTCAGCAGGATGTAAACCACACTATGAACAGCTCGCTGACCGGCGCAGATCCTATGTCTGACGCACTCAAAAATGTTGTGACCGATATCCTCCGCAGAACCGTAAATGACATAAAATCAATGCTCAACAGATATGTCAATGTCAACGGCTACTCGTTCGTTTCGCTTATGCCCGAAATCATTTTCTATATTCGTTTTGCAGAGCTTTGTGATAAGATGAAAAAGAAAAATCTTCCGCTGTGCAAGGCAGAAGTTTTGCCGAAAGAGGACAGAAACTGCTGTCTTAGAGATGTTTACAACCTCAAACTCGGCATAAAATCGGCAAACGGTGAGAATTTGGATATTGTCACAAACGATATTGATTTTAACGATGACAGGCGAATTTACATTCTGACAGGTCCGAACCGTGGCGGTAAAACCACGATTACTCAGGCGGTCGGACTTGCGTTTCTGCTTGCTCAGAACGGAATATATGTTCCTGCAACGCAGATGAAATTCAGCCCATGCGACAGCATTTTTACGCATTTTCCTGCCGATGAAAACGATACCGTTGACCTCGGCAGACTCGGTGAAGAAAGCAAAAGACTTGCCGAAATTTTCTCTTCGGCAAGCCGTTACAGCCTGCTTTTGCTCAACGAAAGCCTTGCAACAACCAATGTTGCCGAGGGCTTGTACATTGCCCGTGATGTTGTCAAATCAATGCGATATCTCGGCACAAGGGCGATTTTTAATACCCATATGCACGATTTGGCTCGCAATCTTGACGAGGTGAACACAACCGTAAAGGGCGACAGCAAGATTGAAAGTCTGGTAACAGGTGTCGAAAACGGACAGCGTTCGTTCAAGGTTTTCATCGCTCCGCCTCAAGGTGTAAGCTATGCCAAAGACATTGCCGAAAAATACGGTGTAACCTTTGACAAAATCAAAAAACAGATTGATCGGCAGCGTGTCGCTGCACCCGGTTCGGGAAGATAGTATGTAATATTAAAAGCATATTATGCCCGAGCAGAAGTTTTAATTAAATGTAAAATTGAAAATTGAAAATGGAAAATTGCGGTCGGGCAGACAGTTTGCAAAATGCAAATCATTGTCGCCCGACTGTTTTTGTATA
>OIEI01000508.1_pt1 | contig 14233 bp, 10 predicted proteins | sample 1581781 | NCBI WGS metagenome assembly OIEI01 (sample SAMN01760935, study PRJEB22395) | human gut metagenome | reverse complement strand
GGGCGACGGGGTCTCGGACTGGCGCTTGGCCGCCGATTCGGCCCAGTCGAGCAGCGTCTCATACGGGTGCTCCCACGGGCGGTAGGTCCCGTTGCGGGCAAAATGGTCGGGGTACGGCATACCGGAGATCACGTCGACGACATTGCTGATGGCTGGCCAGTACTGGCCGTAGGCCGTGACGTAGTTGCGGCTCGTCTCGCCGAAGACGTCCGCGCCGACGTAGACGCCGTATTCGTGCAGGATATCCGTGGCGTACATCAAAAAGCGCTGGATGGCCTGTGCCTTTGTCTCGCCGTATTCGTTGCGGAAGTCGATATCGCCGGAGGCCTCATATTGGTCGGTGTTGTCCGGGAAACGGACATAGTCGAACTGGATCTCGTCGAAGCCCATGGTCTGCACTGCGTCGATAGCCAGCGCGACCTTATACTCCCAGACATAGCGGCAGAAGGCACTCGGCCAGTAGCTGGCTGTGACATACAGCGACTCGCCGGAGCCGTCGGCAATGGCGTACTCGGGATGATCCTGGCAGAAGAAGGAGTCGTTGAAGGTTGTCAGACGGCCGATCACATAGAATCCTGCGTCCTTGATTTTCTGAATGACTGCCTGATAATCTGCGACGGAGTTTTGGGCGTACTGATACGCCGTGGGGGAATATTCCTCGTACACAGGCGAATCGTAGCCGATGGACGTGCCATCCATGATGTTGACGACGAAGGCGTTGATCTTCGTCGATTTTGCGTATTCGATGTACTTGTCGATATCTTTTAAAATTGCCGGGTCGCAGGTAAGATAAATTGCGTAGCACGGGTTCGGCATTTTGTTGTCTTCAAAGCTTGCCTTCGTGCGTGGGAAATAATCAAGGCTTTCCGCGTCGCCGCCGCCCCACTTATCACCGCGTCCGGCGTGGATGGCGTAGACGCCGAAGCGGTCATAGACGTCGTTGGCCTCCTCCTGCACGGTTGAGACGTACTGGCCGCTGATGTAGCCTGTCTGGCCCTGATAGGAGACCTGATACAGATCGACGACGCCGTCGGTCGTGCCCTCGTAGCTCAGAACCTGCAGCTCCGTTCCCTTTTCGACCAGCGTGCCGAGCTCGAGCGTGTTTTTGTCCAGACGGAGGTTCTGCGGCGTGCGGACATAGACGACCTTCTCTGCGATCACGGCGGAGGGGTCCTGCGTCAGGTTTTCCTCGGAGACATAGCCGCAGTCCAGCGTGGAGAAATAGGTCAGATAGTACCGGACGCCGTCGTGCTCGACAGAGCGGTCGGTCGAATACGTGATCTGCATCCCGCGCGCGACCGTTCCGGCCTCGGAAAGCTCCTCGGTATAATACGGGACCTGCGTCGTGATGGCGCAGATAAAGCCCGACTCATAGCGCGGCGTCTCGTCCTGCGTCGTCTCCGGCGCAGGCGCTTCCTTGGGCGCGGCCCCGGCGATCACGCAGACGAACAGGATCAGCGCGATCATAATCAGGACCGTGATCATCACGCCCCAGGTGTGCTCGCGCAAAAACCGCTTCAGCTGCGCCAGCCTCTTTGCGCGCAGCTTCTGCTTTGCCGTGGCGGGCATTCGCTTTGTTCTGCGTAGTTTCATATACACTCCCAAGCGTCCGCGCAGCGGCGGGCGCTGTTTATCAAGATAAGGGCATTATACTACATTTTGATCAGGATTTCTACCTTTTTTGGAATATCATCCCTGATCTAGCCTGAATTTTCCCGCTTATTTTGCGTTTTTCCTCCACTTTGCGAAAAATCTCTTTTTTCTTCGACACGCATATGATAGGATAAGAGGCAAGATATCCTGTTCAAAGTGAGGCCATATTTATGCTTGGAGTTCTTGTCAACGCGCTTGCCATTCTCGCCGGAGGCTCGGTCGGGCTGCTGGCAAAGAAGGGCATCCCGGAGAAAATCACAAACGCGATCATGACCGCGATCGCGCTCTGCGTGATCTATATCGGCGTCAGCGGGATGCTGAAGGGCGAAAATACGCTCGTGCTGATCGTGTCAATGGTGCTCGGCACCGCCGTGGGGACGCTTCTGGATCTCGACGGGCGCATTGAGCGCCTCGGCGGCAGGATCGAGCGCCGCTTCCAGCGCGGCGGGAAGCGGACCCCCATCGCCGAGGGCTTTGTGACGGCGTCGCTCCTGTTCTGCGTGGGCGCGATGGCGATCCTCGGCAGCTTCAACGCCGGTCTGAAGCAGGACTATGAGCTGCTGTTCACAAAATCCCTGCTCGACGGCATTTCGTCTTGTATGCTGTCCGTCTCGCTGGGGCTGGGCGTGCTGTTTTCCTCCGTGCCCGTGTTCGTGTATCAGGGGTTGCTTGCCCTTCTGGCGCACGTGATCGCGCCGCTGCTGTCCAACGCGGCCATCGCGGAGATCACGTGCTGCGGCTCGGTGATGATCCTTGCCATCGGCCTTAATATGCTGCACCTTACGAAGATCAAGACCGCCGACCTCCTGCCAGCCGTGCTGTTCGCGCCGGTACTCACATGGGCGTTCTCCTTCCTGCCGCTGTGACTCCGCAGCGGTCTGGTTCAGAAGCAACTGGCAGCAAAACCGCACGCACCCAAGCCGGACGCTCCTGGCTGCTGCTTCTCTTAAATGAGCGCCCGGCCATACCGGCGGTTCCCACGGTTTCCCTTGCAAACACTGGATTTTGTGGTATGATAATAAAAAATGAACGTATGAGGTTTTTCTATGATTACCATTTCCAACCTTGCCATGCAGTTTGGCGGCTCTGTGCTGTTCAAGCAGGTCGATCTGCAGTTTACGCCCGGCAGCTGCTACGGCATTATCGGCGCCAACGGCGCGGGCAAATCGACGTTTTTGAAGCTCCTGTCTGGCGAGCTGGAGCCGACATCCGGCGAAATTTTCATCAAGCCCGGCGCGCGGATGTCCGTTCTGAAGCAGGATCAGAACCAGTACGACGCGTATACCATTCTCGACACCGTCATCATGGGCAACCAGCACCTGTACGACGTGATGAAGGAGAAGGACGCGCTTTATGAAAAGCCCGATTTCTCCGAGGAGGACGGGATGCGTGCGAGCGAGCTTGAGGCGGAGTTTGCCGACATGGACGGCTGGGAGGCCGAGTCCGACGCGTCAAAGCTTTTGCAGGGCCTCGGCATCCCGGTGGAGCTGCACTATGATCTCATGGCCAACACCGACCCGCGTCTGAAGGTCAAGGTGCTGCTTGCGCAGGCGCTGTTCGGCAAGCCCGATATCGTCATGCTCGACGAGCCGACGAACAACCTTGATATCGAGGCCATCAACTGGCTCGAGGATTTTATTCTGGATTACGAGGACACCGGCCTTGTCATCGTCGTCAGCCACGACCGTCATTTCCTCAACACCGTCTGCACGCATATCGTCGATATCGACTACGGCAAGATCAAGATGTATGTCGGCAACTATGATTTCTGGTACGAATCCTCCCAGCTCATCCAGCAGCTCATCCGCAACAAGAATAAGCGTGCCGAGGAAAAAACCGCAGAGCTGCAGACCTTCATCGCCCGCTTCGCGGCCAACAAGGCCAAGAGCAAGCAGGCGACCTCCCGCCGCAGGCTGCTCGACAAGATGACCGTCGAGGAAATGCCCGCGTCCTCGCGCCGGTACCCGTTCGTGGGCTTTGAGCGCGAACGCGAGGTCGGCAAGGACATCCTGTTCGTGACGGATGTGTCCAAGACCATCGACGGCGTGAAGCTTCTGGATAAAGTCTCGTTCATTGTCAATAAGAATGATAAGATCGCCTTTGTCGGCGAAAACGAGCTGGCGCAGACGACGCTCTTTAAAATTCTCATGGGCGAGCTGGAGCCGGACGAGGGCAGCATCAAATGGGGCCAGACCGTCACGACCAGCTATCTGCCGAAGGACAACACCGCCTATTTTGAGGGCTGCTCCGACTCGCTTGTCGACTGGATCCGGCAGTATTCGGCGAAAAAGGACGACGTGTACCTGCGCGGCTTCTTGGGCCGGATGCTGTTTTCCGGCGAAGAGGTCTTCAAGCCCGTGAATGTGCTGTCCGGCGGCGAAAAGGTCCGGTGTATGCTCTCGCGCATGATGCTCTCGGGCGCGAACGTGCTGCTGCTTGACCAGCCGACGAACCATCTGGACATGGAGGCCATTCAGGCCGTCAACAAGGGCCTGTGCGCCTTCCCCGGCAACATTCTCCTTGCCTCGCACGACCATGAGCTTTTGCAGACCACCTGTAACCGCGTCATCGAGTTCCAGCCCGACGGCACCATTATTGACCGCCTCTGCTCCTACGACGACTACGTCGCATGGAAGCTGGCGAAGGAAGCATAATAAAAGAGGTTTTTATGGACATTCCGTATCAGGAGATCAACAGCAAAACCATCGACCGCTGGGTCGAGGAGGGCTGGGAATGGGGGAAGCCTGTTTCCCACGAGGAATATGAAAAGGCAAAGGCCGGTACGTGGGACGTCAAGCTGACTCCGGTCAAATTCGTCCCGCACAGCTGGCTCGGCGAGCTGAAAGGCAAGCGCGTGCTGGGGCTGGCCTCCGGCGGCGGGCAGCAGATGCCCATTTTCGCCGCGCTGGGGGCGCAGTGCACGGTACTGGACTATTCGCAGCGGCAGCTGGATTCCGAGAAACTGGTCGCGGAGCGGGAGGGCTATGACATTACCATCGTCCGCGCCGACATGACCAAGCGCCTGCCGTTTGACGAAAACAGCTTCGATCTGATCTTCCATCCCGTCTCCAACTGCTACGTCTACGCAGTGCTGCCCATCTGGCGCGAATGCGCACGGGTCTTAAAGCCCGGCGGACGGCTGCTGGCCGGGCTTGACAACGGCCTGAACTTCGCCTTCGACGAGGACGAAACGCGGATCATCAACACGCTCCCGTTTAACCCGCTCGAGGATGAGGAGCAGATGCGGCAGCTGGAAAAGGACAAAAGCGGCGTGCAGTTTTCCCACACCGCGCACGAGCAGCTCACGGGCCAGCTCAAGGCGGGATTGCAGCTGCTGGACCTCTACGAGGACACCAACGGCTACGGCAATCTGTACGCGCACAACATCCCCACCTACTGGGCGACGCTTGCAAGAAAGGCATAAGGCAGCACCGCACAATTGCGTCGGCGCGCTTCGGCGCAGCTTTTCCGCCAATTTCGCGGTTTGAAGCGTTTGAAATACATACAGTATTCCCGCGCTTTTCAGACCTTGACTTGACGAAAAACTCTCACCGGATCAGCTTGCCGAATGGTGCGGTGCTGCCATAACATCATACAGGGGGAGGACGGCTTCGTCCTCCCTCCCTTGGCCATGTGCAGCTATGGCGGCTGAAAAAGCCTATACGGAGCGCCTCAGCATCTGCTGCGCGCAGGCAAGCATCCAGAATACGCTGCCCGCGTAGATCAGAAGCTCCGGCAGCTGCGCGCCCGCAAGGCTGATTGCGCCGAACAGAACGCCCAGCAGCGAATAAAACGCCAGCCGGCGCCGTGCGCCCCGCTCAAAGCTGAACGCGCCCGCGTGATAGCTTGCCAGCATGAACGCGATCATGGCGAACAGCGAGAAGCAGTAGTCCAGAATCGCGGGATTGATCTCCCAGTGGCGGAAATCGCGGAAGAGCTTCGCAACATAGAACAGCACAACGAAGACGGAAAACGCCGCCGACGGCTTTTTTTTCTTCCACCGCAGCACGGCCCCCGCGCCGAGCGAAAGTCCGGCCAGCAGGCCGAGCAGGCTCACGAGCATCTGCGCAATAGAGCCCCGGAAGCTGAGCACGCAGCCCGCGATCAGCCCCAGCGCACCGAGCAGCGAAAACGTCAGATCCTGCCCGCTGGGCCGGTAGACGGCTTCATAGGCGGACTTCTTTTCCAGACTGACCGCAGCGAGCGCAAAGACGAAGACCATCAGGATGCTGAACGCGATCAGCGGGACGCTGCTGCCGCCGGACAGCTGCGTCATGCGAAAAAAGTAACCGGCGATGGCGGAAAGGATCGCGGCGTAGACGACGCCGATCATGCCGGATTTCTGCTTCATATCTCAAATACCCCCAAGCGAGCTTCATTTCATATAGTATAGCACACACGCGGGGGAAATGACACCCCGCAGACAGGAATTTGCGTTTTTTTCGCGCACAGTGCGCTTTTGCGCAGATCAGGGCGAAAAAAGAAGGAAAAAAACAAGAAATTCCGGGTCAAATACAGAAATACTCCTTGCAATTTCCGCCCGCGGATGCTATAATAAGGCCATCTTGATAGTATTTTACTTGAGAGTGGGGAATTGCTCCCCACTCTTTCTTGCTGGTAAGGGGGATTTTTCATGAAGGTAACGGAGCAGGTGGCGCAGTTTGCAGAACCTGTCGTGCAGGCGCACGGCTGTACGCTCTGGGATGTGGAATATGTCCGCGAGGGCGGAGAATGGTTCCTGCGTCTGTACATCGACAAGGACGGCGGCGTGGATATCTCCGACTGCGAGGCCATTTCCCGCGCGCTCGATCCGATCCTCGATGAAAAGGACCCCGTGCCGGACAGCTACAATTTTGAGGTCTGCTCGGCAGGACTCGAACGGCAGCTGAAGCGCCCGTCCGACTTTGCACAGTTTATGGGCAGCTCCGTCTCGGTGAAGCTCTTCAAGCCCATAGGCGGCGCGAAGGAATTCATCGGGAAGCTCGCGGGCTATGCGGACGGCGCCGTGACCATCGACACCGCAGGAACCACATATACATTCCAGAAAAACGAGGTCGCGCAGGTGCGGCTTCACGTCGAGTTTTAAAGGGAGGAATTTAGAAAACTATGAATGCCGAAATTTTTGCAGCGCTTGCGCAGCTTGAAAAAGAACGCGGGATCCCGCAGAGCTACATGGTCGAGAAGATCACGCAGGCTCTCGTCGCTGCATACAAAAAGGACAAGGACGGCTACACCGACAACGTCTTCGTCGAGGTCAAGGACAACGATATGCATATGTACGTGCAGAAGGAGGTCGTCGACGACGTTATTACCCCCGCCACGGAAATTACGCTCGACGCGGCCCGCAGAATCAGCAAGACCGCGCAGCTGGGCGACCTCGTAAACGTCGACGTGCAGACAAAGGACTTCGGCCGCATCGCCGCGCAGACGGCCAAGCAGGTGGTGGTGCAGCGCATCCGGGAAGCGGAGCGGGGCAACATCTACGATGAATACGTAGAAAAAGAAAACGAGATCCTCACCGCCATCGTGCAGCGGGTGGAAAAGGGCAACGCCTTTGTGGAACTGGGCAAGACCGACGGCATCCTCACGCAGAACGAGATGATCCCCGGGGAAAGCTACGAGCAGAACCAGCGCATCAAGGTCTATGTGCTGGAAGTCCGCAAGGATAACAAGGGCCCCCAGGTGCTGGTCAGCCGCACCCATCCGGGTCTGGTCAAGCGGCTGTTTGAGCTGGAGGTGCCGGAGATCTACGACGGCACCGTGGAGGTGCGGTCCATCGCCCGGGAGGCGGGCAACCGCACGAAGATCGCCGTGTGGTCCGAGGACCCCAACGTGGACGCCATCGGCGCGTGCGTGGGCCCCAGGGGGCAGCGCGTGAACGCCATCGTGGACGAGCTGCGGGGCGAGAAGATCGACATCGTGAAGTGGAGCGAGGACATCTCCGAGTTCATCTCCGCAGCCCTGAGCCCCGCCAAGGTGGTCAAGGTGGAGCTGCTGCCCGGCGAGACCCGCTCCTGCCGCGTGACCGTGCCTGACCAGCAGCTGAGCCTGGCCATTGGCAACAAGGGCCAGAACGCCCGCCTGTGCGCCCGCCTGACCGGCTACAACATCGACATCCGCCCCGAGAGCGGCTACTACGGCGAGGACGAGGAGCCCAAGGCTGCCGAGCCCAAGACCGAGGACGCTGAGTAAGAGCGGCTGTGACCGCACCTGAAGGAGGGAAACCGGATGGCACAAAAAAAGATCCCTGCCCGCCAGTGCATCGGCTGCATGACCAGCCGCCCCAAAAAGGAGCTGGTGCGTGTGGTGCGTGCACCCAGCGGAGAGATCAGCATTGATCTGGTGGGCAAAAAGCCGGGCCGCGGCGCATACCTCTGCCCGGACCCCGCCTGCCTGGCCAAGGCAAAAAAGAAGAAGGCGCTGGAGCGCTGCTTTGAGCAGCCGGTTCCCGCCGAAGTATACGAGGCGCTGGAAGCCCAGCTGACCGAAGCCGCAAAGGAGGCTGCCCGGAATGCCGAAAAAGAATAACACCCCCGCAAAACCTGCGCTGGCCCCGGAAGAAGCCCTGTTCCAGGCCGTGAGCCTGTGCCGCAAGGCCGGTGCGCTGACCATGGGCTTTGACGCCGTGGAGGAAGCCTGCGTCAAGGGCAAGGCCTGGCTGGTGATGACCGCATCCGACGCCAGCGCCAAGACCGTGCAGCGCCTGAACTACGCCGTGGGCGACCTGGTGGACGTGATCACCATGCCGCTGACCCAGGACCGGCTGGCCGACATCAGCCGCAAGGCGGTGGCTGTTTACGCGGTGACCGACCGCAACCTCGCAAAGCTCTGCTTCGACCGCCTGTCGGACTGCAGAGCAATCAAAAATGAGGAGGATATGAGCGAATGATCGTAAAATATAAAGTGAGTGATTTTGCAAAGGACCTGAACCTCTCTGCCAAGAAGGTTCTGGACGAGCTGGCTGCCATGGGCAGCACCGGCAAGAAGAACAGCTCCAATCTGGAAGAGAACGAGCTGAACTACCTGCTGGAGAAGTTCAGCAAGGACAGCAGCGTGACCGACCTGAACGAGTTCCTGAACAGCGCCAAGGCCCCCAAGGAGGAGCCGAAGCCTGCCGAAAAGAAGGCGGAGAAGAAGACTGAAAAGAAGCCGGAAGCTCCCAAGGCCGAGGAGAAGCCCGCCCAGAAGCCTGCTGAAAAGAAGCCGGAGCAGAAGGCACAGCCCGCTGCCCAGCAGAACCAGCAGGCAAAGGCCGGCAGCAAGCACGGCGACAAGAAGAACGAGCAGCACAAGAAGCGTGAGGAAAAGACCGTTTCCCTCAGCGAGCTGGCTCGTGAGACCGGTGCCAAGGCATCCACTGCCCCGGCACAGGCTGTGTCGGTGCGCCGCGAGGACAATCAGGTGACCGTGGACACCCGCACCGTGGACATGAACGTGGATCGTTTCGATGCCCGTTACGACGATCTGGCTTCCACCAAGAACACCGAGAACCGCCGCAAGCCCACCCCGCAGGGCAACAAGCAGAAGTTCACCCAGCGCGGCCAGCGCCAGCGCCAGCAGTTCCAGAAGGGCAAGCGCGAGACCGAGTTCGAGCGCCTGCAGCGCATCCAGCTGGAAAAGGCCCGCAACGCACAGCTGAAGGTGATGATCCCCGATGAGATCACCGTCGGTGAGCTGGCTGCCCGCCTGAAGCAGCAGGCCGGCAAGGTCATTGCCAAGTTCATGCAGATGGGCGAGATGCACGCCATCAACGATGTGATCGATTTCGATACCGCATCCCTGCTGGCTGAGGAGTTCCACGCAAAGGTCGAGCACGAGGTGCATGTGACCATCGAGGAGCGCCTGTTCACCCAGGAAGAGGATTCGCAGGAAGATCTGGTGGAGCGTCCCCCGGTCGTCTGCGTCATGGGCCACGTTGACCACGGCAAGACCAGTATTCTGGATGCCATCCGCAAGACCAACGTTACCGCAGGCGAGGCCGGCGGCATCACCCAGGCCATCGGTGCCTATCAGGTCAAGGTCAACGACAGCCTGATCACCTTCCTGGATACCCCGGGCCATGAGGCATTCACCTCCATGCGTGCCCGTGGTGCCAACATGACCGATATCGCCGTTCTGGTGGTGGCTGCCGACGACGGCATCATGCCCCAGACCATCGAGTCCATCAACCACGCCAAGGCTGCCAACGTCAAGCTCATCGTGGCAATGAACAAGATGGATAAGCCCACCGCAAACCCCGAGCGCGTGATGGAAGGCCTGACCAAGTACGGCATCATCACCGAGGACTGGGGCGGCGATGTGGCCTGCATCCCGGTGTCTGCCCTGACCGGCATGGGCATCAACGACCTGCTGGAGCGCATCGCGCTGGAAGCTGAGGTCATGGAGCTCAAGGCCAACCCCAACCGCCGCGCCAAGGGTGCTGTTGTTGAGGCTCGTCTGGACAAGGGCCAGGGCCCCATCGCCACCATTCTGGTGCAGAACGGCACCCTGCATGCCGGTGATGTCATCATTGCCGGTACCGCTGTGGGCCGTGTGCGTACCATGCGCAGCGACAAGGGCATGCTGCTGAACGATGCAGGCCCCTCCACCCCCGTGGAGATCACCGGCTTGACCGCTGTGCCCGAGGCAGGCGACCTGTTCGAGGCCGTTGCCGACGAGCGTCTGGCCCGTGAGCTGGCAGAGCAGCGCATTGCCGCTGCCAAGGAGAAGCAGTTCTCCTCCTTCCAGAAGGTCACTCTGGATAACCTGTTCAGCCAGATGGCACAGAACGATATGAAGGAGCTGGCCATTGTCGTCAAGGCTGATGTGCAGGGCTCCGCCGAGGCCGTCAAGCAGAGCCTGGAGAAGATCTCCAATGATGAGGTGCGCGTCCGCGTCATCCACGCCGGTGTCGGTGCCATCAGCAAGTCCGACGTTGACTTGGCCGATGCCTCCAACGCCATCATCATCGGCTTTAATGTCCGCCCCGACAACGTGGCCAAGGAAGAAGCCGCTGCCACCAAGGTCGAGATGCGGATGTACCGCGTCATCTACGATGCCATCAACGATGTCACCGATGCTATGAAGGGCATGCTGGCTCCCAAGTTCCGCGAGGTCGCTCTGGGTGAGCTGCAGGTCCGTCAGGTCTACAAGATCAGCAACGTGGGCACCGTTGCAGGCTGCCGCGTGACCAGCGGCAAGATCACCCGCGACAGCAAGGTGCGCGTTGTCCGTGACGGCATCGTCATCACGGAGGACGAGATCGCATCTCTGAAGCGCTTCAAGGACGACGCCAAGGAAGTGGCCGAGGGCTACGAGTGCGGCGTGACCCTGGAGAAGTTTGCCGACGTCAAGGAAGGCGACGTGTACGAGGCCTTCAAGATGGAAGAGTACCGCGACTAAGATTTTTTGAGGATTTCTCTGGCACCGGCAACGATGCCAGAGAAGTTTGTTTAAAGGAGAAACCGAATGTCTCAGAAAAATATGGGCCGTCTGGCGCAGGATATGAAGCGCGAGATCATTGCCATCATCGGGCGTCTGAAGGACCCGCGGCTGGAGGGCGGCCTGCTGACCGTCACCCGTCTGGACGACGATGATGCTGCCGACCGCGACCACGTCCGGGTCGACCTGCGTCAGCTGACCGTCCTGCTCAATGTTCGCGTAGTCCGGGCGGATATCCATCAGTGCGGAGATATTCTTCCGGCTCCTGCCGACGGCGTAGCTCTGGAACAGCTCGCCGATCTGGTAGAACAGCATAACGGCGATGCCCTCGACATAGTCGCCGCTCTTCGTCCAGATGGCGAGGAAGAACGCGCCGAGCGTGGCCAGCGTCATGAGAAAGTTTTCGTCAAACGCGCGTCCGTTGAGAATGCCCTTTCCGGCTTTGCGCAGAATGTCATAGCCGATGACCAGATACGCGGCCACATAGGCAAGCAGCTGCGGGATGCCGGTGATGGGGATAAATTTCAGCGCAATGAGCATCACGGCGGTGATGAGGATGCGCACGAGCATTTTTTTCTGTTTCTTTGTCATAGCAAACACTCCGTTCCGCGCTGCCGGAGCAGCAATTGCAGCTTAAAGCTCGATCTCGCAGTCCGGCTCGACCTTTTTGCAGGCCTTGAGCACGGCCTTCATGGTCTTCTTCTCGTCTGCGCCCTCAGCGAATTCCACGATCATCTTCTGCGTCATGAAGTTGACGGTTGCATTGGAAACGCCCTCGGTCTTCTTCGCGGCTTCCTCCATCAGGTTCGCGCAGTTCGCGCAGTCGACTTCGATCTGGTATGTCTTTTTCATGGTCAGTCCCTCCGTTTGAAATTTTGAATTAAACGCTTGCTTAATCATTACATCCGCAGTATACTGAGAAAAACGCCGGAAATCAAGCCCTCCGGGGCGCTTGCTTCCAAACGGGCGAACGGAATGTCCAAAACGGATAAAGGAGATGGGACAAATGCCGGAATTCTCTCTTCCGCACGACCACGGCGCGCACGGACACACGGAGGATCTGTACCGGGAGCTGAAAAACGTGGAGCACTTCGGCGCGGTGTGCGATATCTTCAAACAGCTGAGCGACCCGACCCGCGTGCGCATTTTCTGGCTGCTCAGCCACCGGGAGGAGTGCGTCATCAACATCGCGGCGCTGCTCGATATGTCCAGCCCCGCCGTCTCGCACCATCTGCGTTCACTTGCGCAGAGCGGGCTGATCGAAAGCCGCCGGTGCGGCAAGGAGGTCTATTACAAGGCGGGCGACACCATGCAGATCAAGCTCCTGCACGAGATCGTCGAGCAGGTCATGCAGATCGCCTGCCCGGAAAAGGCCGTCGACTATCAGGACTCGCAGGAGCAGATCATCCGCCATGTCCACGACGAGCTGACGGCCAATCTCGCCGAGCGCGTCACCATTGAAGAGCTGTCGCGGAAGTATCTGATGAACACGACGACGCTCAAGCGCTGCTTCAAGCAGGTCTACGGCGAGACGATCGCCGCACACATGAAAAAGCACCGCATGGAGCAGGCTGCGTCCCTGCTGTTAAAAACGCAGAATGACATTGCCGCCATCGCGCAGGCCGTCGGCTACGAGAGCCAGAGCCGGTTCACGGCCGCGTTCAAGGAGACATACGGCGAGCTGCCGACAGAATACCGCCGGAGGCGGTCATAAAAATCAGAACCGGCCCGCAGGACACGCCTGCGGGCCGGTTGACTTATTTCTGTGTATTTTATACGTACTGCTGGGTGTCGACGTCGACGACGCCTCTGGTGGTGATGCGGAGCTTGGGGATGACGGGCAGGGCCATAAAGCTGAGCGTCATGAACGGGTCGATGCCCCGGCTGACGCCGAGCGTGAAGGCCGCGTCCTTGGCCGCCTCAAGCTGGTCGTTGACCTCGGTCAGCGGACGGTCGGACATGATGCCCGCGATCTCCAGCACGACCGAACCCTTTACCGTTCCGTTTTCGACCACGACGATGCCGCCGTGGTGCTCGACGATGTAATTCGCGGCGAACGCCATATCGGCGGAGTTCGTGCCGACGACGATGATGTTGTGCGAGTCATGCGAAATGCTGGTCGCGACCGCGCCGGATTTCAGGCCGTAGCCCTGAATGTAGCCGAGGCCGATGTGATGCGTGCCCTTGTGGCGCTCGACGACGGCGATCTTCAGAATGTCCTTTTCCAGATCGACGTGGTCGGCATAGCCGTTGTCGGTCGTGATGATCTCGCCCGGGACCATACCCAGAACGCCTCTCTGGCGCGTGTCGCGGAAATCGTCGGGCGTGAGGGTCGAGACGTGGAAGGTGTCGTGGGCGCGCTTGTCGAGATATTCCTCGATCTTCGGCGCTTCAAAGTCGCGCAGCTCGCCGTTGTTCCAGTACAGAACGCCCTTCTTGAAGACCATTTCGACGTTGAAGTCCTTGAAATTGTCGATCACGGCGAAGTCGGCCAGATAGCCGGGCGCGATCGCGCCGCGGTTATTGAGCAGGAAATAGCGCGAGGCGTGGTGGCAGGCGGCCTTGACGGCAATGATGGGGTCGACGCCGTATTTGTTGATGGCCTCACGGGCGATATAATCAATGTGACCCTTTTCCAGCAGATCGCTCGGATGCTTGTCGTCGGTGCAGAACATACAGCGCTCGGCGTACTGCGGCGTGAGCAGGGGAGCGAGCGCTTCCAGATTGCGCGCGGCGGTGCCCTCGCGGATCATGATGAACTGGCCGCGCTGCAATTTTGCAAGCGCGTCCTCCATCGTGGCGCATTCGTGGTCGGAATAGACGCCTGCGGCGACGTAGGTGTCGAGATCCTTGCCCTGCAGGCCCGGTGCGTGGCCGTCGATCTTCTTGTGGTGCGCCTGCGAGGCGACGATCTTCGAGACGACCTCGGCGTCATTGTGGATCACGCCGTAGGAGTTCATCATCTCGGCCAGACCCTGTACTCTGGGGTAGTCGTAGAACGAGTCGATGGCGCGGTAGTCCAGATTCGCGCCGGATTCGTCCATCGGCGTGGCCGGGACGCAGGACGGCAGCATGAACCGCACGTCGATGGGCAGCCCCTCGGTCGCCTGGAACATATAGTCAATGCCGTCGGTGCCCATGACGTTGGTGATCTCATGGG
>OIEI01000507.1_pt1 | contig 14250 bp, 15 predicted proteins | sample 1581781 | NCBI WGS metagenome assembly OIEI01 (sample SAMN01760935, study PRJEB22395) | human gut metagenome | reverse complement strand
GCGGCGGTTTGCTCTCGTATTTGATTCATTTTTTCTTCGGTCCTTAGTACCTCTATTATGGTATCCTGCGGCAACTTTTGTAACCCCCTTTTAATTTTATATTACTTATTGAATATAATTGTATAACATCCTATGAATAAAGTAAAGGGAATACTTGCGGACAATTTATACTTTTTGTGGTATGGAATCTTATGCATGGGTGAAAATAAACAAAATAAACGGCAGAGGCCCTTTTTGCGGGTCTCTGCCGTTCAGACTCCATTATTTTTTGCTTTCCATTGCCAGTTGCGCAAATAACTTGTTAAAATTGCAAGTTGCGCAACTTCTTCATTCATTTTCGTCATATCATTCCCGCTATACTACACAATGATACTAAATTTTCCCCGCCTGCGAATGGATACTTTTTACATTATGGAGTATCCAAGAATTAACGCATCGCAGTTTGCTGATCCGGCTATATCATCCTCATAGATATTCATATGAGCGCTAACAACCCAATAGTATAACAACACAAACTGAATTTTGCAGCATCGTTAATTTTTTGTAAAACTTCCCCCAGCAGTTTGCCAAAGCACCCTCTGTATGATATATTTAGTATAGTAAAGTGCGGAGCCGCTCTTTTTCCGCATAATATTAAACTGTGCCCCACTGAAGAAGGAAGGGAGTGAGTGCGCTGAAGCACAAAGACACCGCAGTACTGACCGCAAATCGAGTAAAGATCATCGAGAAAATACGGGAATCGGCTATTTCGGTACTTCCTATCGTCGTGATAGTTCTGGTGCTATGCCTGACCATTGCCCCTGTTGGCACCGATTTGTTACTCTGCTTTTTGATTGGCACTATTTTTGTTGTCGTTGGCATGGGACTGTTCTCGCTGGGCGCGGAAGCCTCCATGACACCCATCGGAAACCGCATCGGTATGGCGCTGACCAAAACTCGTAACCTACCATTGATCCTGATCGTCAGCTTTATGCTTGGCTTTGCCGTTACCATAGCGGAGCCAGATCTGCAGGTTCTGGCCGAGACAGTACCCCACATCAATAACACCATACTGTTGGTCACCGTTGGCATCGGCGTTGGATTTTTCCTTTCCGTATGCATGCTGCGCATCGTTACCGGCGTAAAGCTACGCTGGCTGCTTATTGCTTTTTACGGTGTAGTGTTTATCTTGGCCAGCTTTGCCGCACCAGATTTCCTTAGTGTAGCGTTTGATTCCGGCGGCGTAACCACCGGCCCTATGACCGTTCCTTTCATACTGGCGCTGGGCGTCGGTGTATCCTATATTCGAAGTGACGCCCGGGCAGAAGCTGACAGCTTCGGTTTGGTGGCACTCTGTTCCATCGGGCCTATTCTGGCCGTGCTCATTCTCAGCTTTTTCTATACGGAAAGCAGCGGCACACTGGAGGTCACCACTTCCTCCTTCGCCAATACTTCCGCCATTGGGGCTGCCTACCTGCATGACCTGCCCAAATACATGGGAGAAATGGCAATCGCACTGCTGCCCATCGTAGTCATCTTCTTCGCATTCCAATTCCTTACCTTGCATATGCCTCGCCGTAATCTGGCCAAAATCGTCATTGGTATCCTGTATACATATGTAGGACTAGTACTGTTCCTGACTGGCGTTAATGTTGGGTTCTCCACCCTGGGCGAGGTACTGGGCGCCGAGTTGGCTGACGGCTGGACGCGCTGGCTGCTCATTCCCCTTTCCATGCTGCTGGGTTGGTTCATCATCTCGGGGGAACCCGCCGTGGCAGTACTGGAGGCTCAAATCGAGGAGGTCAGCGCCGGCACTATTCCCGGCAGCGCCATCAAAACTAGCCTTTCCATTGCCATTGCGTTGGCCATGGGCTTTTCCATGCTGCGGGTACTTACCGGCATCTCTATCATGTGGTTCCTCATTCCTGGCTATGTCGTCGCTTTGGGGCTTTCCTTCTTCGTCCCCGATCTTTACACCGCCATTGCGTTTGACTCCGGCGGTGTGGCCTCCGGCCCCATGACAGCCACCTTTATGTTGCAATTTATGATCGGTGCCTCCACCGTTGTGGGCGGCAATCCGCTCATCGATGCATTCGGCGTCGTTGCTATGGTTGCCATGATGCCCCTAATCTCCATTCAGATGGTCGGCTTTATTTACAGCCGCCGCACTGAGCCTGAGATTGCCCGCGAGCAGTATGGAGATGATGAAATCATTGAGCTGTGGGAGGTGAACCCGGTATGAATTACCTCATTTCTGTTGTCAATCCCGGCGCAATGGAGCGAGTATGTGAAATCGCCGCTGCACTGGACCTGCCCCAAACCGTAGCCATGCTGGGGCACGGCACCGCCGCCAAAAGCATGCTGGATCTTCTTGGAATCGAATCCACTGAAAAGCGAATCATCATGACGGTGGCAAATTCCGAAAAGGCCCAGCAGTTCATCAAAGACATGCGGCAGCAGCTTTACATCGGTATCCCCGGGCACGGCATTGTCATTGCCATCCCGATCAAAAGTGTGGGAGGAGGAAAAACCTTGGCATATCTGAATAACGGCGAGCAGCAGCCCGCCCGCTATACCCCCGAGCTCAATGGGAAATATGAACTCATCGTGATTGTGGCCAATGAAGGCCGTACCGACCAGGTAATGAATGCGGCCCGTGCGGCCGGCGCCACTGGCGGCACTGTGCTGCACGGCAAAGGCACCGGCAGCCAGAATCCAAAAAAGTTCTATAATGTATCCATCGCTTCGGAAAAGGAAGTGATTCTGATGGTGGCACAGAACGACCGTAAGGCTGCCATTATGCAATCGGTGCTGCATCATGCCGGTCCTGATAGCGAAGCCGGCGCTATCCTATTCTCACTGCCCGTTAGTGAGGTCGCTGGATTTGGCCTTATGGATGAAGCCGCAGAGTAAGCCTTCACCGATATCGAAAAAAGATCCGCAGCAGCGGGTCTTTTTTTTATTTCCCCTATTGACATTTTACCTCATTATGATATCATAAAGATATCACAGAAAGGAGTGACAACTATGACTGAAAAAATCCTCACCAATAAAAAGCACGGCATGGCTATGCTTATATTCTTCCTGCTGCTCATGGCCGCAGCCATCGTTATGGTCGTCATCGGAGCCATGCGCAATATAATTGCCCTCATTCTTCCCGGCATCGTTATTCTTTGCTTTATCTGGATTCCCATGATGGGGCTTAAAATCCTCAAGCCGCAGGAAGCCTTAGTGCTCACCCTGTTCGGCCACTACTATGGCACCCTGAAAGGTGAAGGCTACTACTATGTCAACCCCTTCTGTACCGGCGTCAATCCTGCTGCCAAGACACGGCTGAGCCAGAGCGGCGATGTCAAAACACTGGGTGTAAAGGCCACCACCGGCGATAACACCACCTCCATTGAAGTAGACACCACCGGCAAAAAGCTCTCACTCAAGATCATGACCCTCAGCAATAACCGCCAGAAGATCAATGACTGCCTGGGCAATCCCGTGGAGATCGGCATTGCTGTCACCTGGCGCATTATCGATACCGCCAAGGCTGTTTTTAATGTGGATAACTACAAAGAATACCTTTCCCTGCAGTGCGATAGCGCCCTGCGCAATATCGTGCGTCTGTACCCCTACGATGTTGCTCCCAATGTAGATACCACCGGCGACGGCGTTGCCGATGACGGCAGCCTGCGCGGCTCCAGCGAGATCGTTGCCGCCCGCATCCGCGGTGAGATCCAGCAGCGGGTGGCGGAAGCCGGTATTGAGATCATCGAAGCCCGCATCACCTACCTGGCCTACGCTACCGAGATCGCAGCCGTCATGCTGCAGCGCCAGCAGGCGTCCGCCATCATTGATGCCCGCAAGATGATCGTAGATGGCGCCGTTGGCATGGTGGCAATGGCGCTGGAGCGCCTTTCCCAAAGTGGCATGGTGGAACTGGACGAAGAACGCAAGGCAGCTATGGTCAGCAATCTGCTGGTGGTGCTGTGCGGCAATCACGATGCCCAGCCGGTCGTTAATTCCGGCAGCCTGTACTGATTATGAACGAAAACCAGAAAAAACAGGTGCCGCTGCGCCTTTCCCCCAAGCTGTACGCTGCCATTGCGGCCTGGGCAGAGGATGACTTTCGCTCAGTTAATGGGCAGATCGAATATCTGCTGACTGAGTGTGTACGCCAGCGCAAGAAAAACGGCAAATATGTCTCGGATGAGATTGATGTTCCCCCAGAACTGGATGTTGAATAACAAAAAGCGGCCCGCCGCAGCACATGCTGTGACGGGTCGTTCTCTTTATGTTTTTATTCAGCATCTTGCCAGCCCTTGCACACATCCACCCAGGCCAGCGCATCGGAAAGTTCATACAGCTCCTCGCAGGTCAGTTCAATAGCACTATTGCTGCTGCCGCACGCCGGGAATACCGTAGTAAACCGTTGCAATGAAACATCCAGGCAGGTTTTCACCCCCGGTTTTACCGCAAAGGGGCACACCCCGCCCACCGCGTGTCCAACAAGCTCCACAGCTTCCTCCGGGGTCAGCATCTTGGCTTTGCAGCTAAAGGTCTCCTTATACTTATGGTTATCTATCTTGGCGTCCCCAGCCGTTACCACCAGCAGCGGTCCCTCCGCTGTCATAAAAGAAAGCGTCTTGGCAATGCGGGCAGGAATAACGCCCACCGTCTGTGCAGCCAACTCCACCGTCGCGCTGGAGGTTGCGAACTCCAGCACCTTATCTTCCATGCCCCGCGCGGCAAAGAATGCTTTCACTTCCCGAATTGACATAATGGTTTCCTCCGATATTTGCGTAGTGATGTACCTATCATAGCCCCCTGCGAAATTTTGTCAAGCGGTGCCGGCATATTTTACTGCAAAAGGTCTTGACTGCCGGCTCATTTCACGGTAAAATGTATAAGCATTCAAAAATAAATGCAGGCATAGTTCATCGGTAGAATAGCGGCTTCCCAAGCCGCGGAGGCGGGTTCGATTCCCGTTGCCTGCTCCAAAAAAAGAGACGCCATATGGCGTCTCTTTTTTTGGAGCAACGGGGAACACTTGCCTTCTTCAAATCACCAATCACAGCCCTAATTTAACGCGAAGGAAAAAACCGCTATGCTTTTCCCTTTATTTATCCTCTTGGGTCACGGGGGAAGTACTATCCTCCTTTTCCGCGGAGCATTCCTCTTCTTCCATCATCTTTTGCAGCGTTTTATTGTGCTTTCCCAGCACTTTACCGCCTTTGCTAAAACCCACCGCAAATAAAAGCGCCACTGCAAAAATGGCAAGAGCGGCCACTGGCACCAACATCAACATGGTTTCTTCTGTCATAACATTCTCCCCCTTTTTATCCCCCATAGTATATCACATTTCGGTTGCCTTGCAAAATTCTCGCTGCCAAAGCAACCCGCTTATTCTGCGTTTCTTGTCATATTTGCCAGTTTTCTCTCTCTCATCTGCATCGATTGTTGCAAAAAAACCATTGACACTTCCCACTGCCTGGTGATAATATTAGTTCATTAAAGCGATAGCAACGCTGTGACTACGGAGGAAAGGAGAAAGCTGCAATGAAAAAGAACTGCTTTATGATGATGGCTATGATGATGCGCATGTGCGGTATGCGCACTTTTTCCGATGCAACTTTTTCCGATAGCTCCATCATCACAGATTAAAAACATCGCGCCATCCATGGGCGCGGCCATCATTTGTTTTTAACCGGGAGACTTCATCGGAAAGTCACCCGGTTTTTGTTTTACCCATATCTTTAGCGAAAGGAACCTCACCCATGAACCTGTATTACGAAGATCTGGTAAGGGCGAACCACCTGCTGGGGCGAATGTGACCTTATTCCCGCCCCTGCTCCGTTCACCCACAACCAAACATCTTGTAAGATAAAAGAAAGGACATTTACCATGAAAAAGACTTTGAAAGCTGTTCTGGCCGCTCTGCTCGTTGTTTGCCTGCTGCTGCCTTTGGCCGCCTGCGGCAACAATGCCACCACCGAAGCCAAGCTCAAGATCGCTATCCCGAATGACACCACCAATGAAGCCCGCGCGCTGCTGCTGCTGCAGGATCAGGGCTACATCAAGCTGAAGGACGGCGCCGGCATCACCGCCACCATCCTGGATATCGTAGAAAACCCCAAGAACATTGAGTTCAGCGAAGTAGAGGCTGCCCAGCTGCCCAACCTGCTGCCCGATGTGGACTATGCTGTCATCAATTCCAACTACGCCATCTCCGCCGGTCTCAATCCCACCAAGGATGCCCTGGCACTGGAAGGCTCCTCCTCTGCCTATGCCAATATCCTGGCGGTAAAGGAAGGCAATGAAAATGAACCCCTCGTCAAGGCCCTCATCGCCGCCCTCTCCAGCAAGCAGGTTGCCGATTACATCACCGAAAAGTATGATGGTTCCGTTGTCTCCGTTGTAGAAAACCCTGGCGATGGCTATGATGCCGACCTCGATTACGCTGCTCTGGCCGGTCAGACTATCTCCGTTGCCGCTTCCCCCGCTCCCCACGCTGAGATCCTGGCTGTTGCCAAGGAAATTCTGGCCGCGAAGGACATCACCCTGGACATCCAGGAGTACAGCGACTATGTTATCCCCAATAATGTTGTAGAGGACGGCACCGTCCTGGCCAACTACTTCCAGCACACCCCTTACCTCGATGACTTCAACGCCGAAAACGGCACTCACATCGTTTCTGTTCTTTCCGTCCATGTGGAGCCTCTCGGCCTCTACGGCGGCAAGCAATCCACTCTGGATGCCCTTAAATAATTGAAACGAACTGGGGATTGAAAAAGTATGATCGAGATCAAAAATCTGTGTAAGACCTATTCCCTAACGGATGGCAGTGTGGAGGCCCTCAAAGATGTTTCTCTTTCCATCCCGGATGGCGATGTCTTTGGAATCATCGGCATGAGCGGTGCCGGCAAAAGCACCCTAGTGCGCTGCATCAATATGCTGGAACGCCCTACCGCCGGCAGCGTGGTCATTGATGGCAAGGACTTGACCAAAATGACCGAAAAAGAGCTGCGAGCCGAGCGCCAAAGCATCACCATGATCTTTCAAGGCTTCAACCTGCTGATGCAGAAAAACTGCCTGCGCAATGTTTGCTTCCCGCTGGAACTGGCTGGTGTAAAAAAGGCCGAAGCCACCAAAAAGGCGCAGTCACTGCTGGAGCTGGTGGGCCTGGGCGATAAAGCCTTGGCCTACCCTGCCCAGCTTTCGGGCGGCGAGCAGCAGCGCGTTTCCATTGCCCGGGCGCTGGCCAAGAACCCCAAGCTCCTGCTCTGCGATGAGCCCACCGGTGCGCTGGACTACAAGACCGGCAAGCAGGTGCTGGCCCTGCTCCAGCGCACCTGCCGCGAAACAGGGCGCACCGTCATCGTCATTACCCACAACACGGCCCTGACGGCCATGGCGGACCGGATCATCCAGGTCAAGAGCGGACAGATCCTGTCCAACAAGGTCAACGAACACCCGGTGCCGGTGGAACAGATCGAGTGGTGACCGCTATGCAGAAAAGCTATCGTAAAAATATCCGGCGTGACTTCCGGAGCAACCTGAACCGGTTCCTTTCCCTGTTCGGCATCGTGGCGCTGGGCGTGATGATGCTGACAGGCCTGGTCAGCTTTGCCCCCAGTATGCGCACCGCCGGGCAGAAGTACTATGTCCAGCAAAATGTGTTCGACCTGCGGGTGCTCTCCACGCTGGGCCTTTCGGAATCGGATCTCTCCGCCATTGCCGCCACGGAGGGCGTGAGCGCCGTGATGCCCGTGAAGTATCTGGACACCGAGGGCCGCTGGTCAAGCTCTACCGACGGAGCCGTGCTGCGAGTGCAGCAGCTTCCCGCTGACCCGGCTGCGGAAACCGAGGCCAATATGAACCGCCTGACCCTGCTGGAGGGCCGGATGCCCGAAACCGCCAACGAGTGTGTGGTACAGGTGCTGGGCCACGCTGACCCTGTCCCGCTGGGCACCGTGGTCACCCTGCCCGAGGACACCGAAAACATCCGCCGCACCGAATATACCGTAGTGGGCCAGGTGCAGGACCCTCAATATTTTTCTGCCAATCAGGAGACCAGCACCGTCGGTGACGGCATCCTGGATGCTCTTGTGTTCGTGCAGGACGGTGAATTGACCGCAGATTATTATACCGTCTGTTATCTCAAAGTAGCAGATGCCGCACAGTATGACAATTACAGCGATGAATACCAGACCGCTGTGGATACTGTGGCTGACCGGCTGGATGCCATCAGCAAGGAGCACTGTGTGGCCCGCCGGGCCCAGCTGATCGAGGATGCCACTACCCAGCTGGACGATGCCAAACAGACCTACAGCGAGCAGAAGGCCGAAGCCGAGCGCCAGTTTGCACAAGCCGAGCAGAAGCTGACTGATGCGCAGCGGGAGCTGGATACCGCCAAGGCCCAGCTGGACACAGGCGAAGCCGAGCTTGCCGCCCAGAAGGCCGCCCTGCCCGATACCATGCAGAGCGGTGCCGCCACGCTGGTGAGCAGCGAAGAACAGGTGCTGGAATTTGAGGATCAGCTTCAGCAGATCCAGCTGCTGGTCAACCTGAAACAGGTGGCTGATCCCCTGCTGGGCTATGCCGAGACCGCCCTGAACAATGCCCAAAAGGCGCTGGATGAGGCTGAGCCCGAAGACGAGGAATACACCGAGCTGCGGGACGCGCTTGCCAAGGCACAGGCCGCTTACGATAACATCAAGGGCCAGCTGGACGGTTATCAGGCCCAGCTGGATGCCGGCAAGCAGCAGATGTATGCCAAAGGGCTCATCTCCTCGCCCAACCTCTCCAACACGGACCTTGTCACCGAAGCCAAAGCCGCCCTGCGCAGCATGAAAGTACAGCTGCTGCAGGGCCAGCTCCAGCTGAGCACCGGTACTGCCACCGCCTACACCCAGTTTGAGGCCGCCCGCGCCCAGCTGGACGAGGGCTGGGCACAGTACCAGTCCGGACAGAAGCAGCTGGACGCTTCCCGCACCGAATACGAGACCCAGAAGGCCGATGCGGAGCAGAAACTCGCCGAAGGCCAGCAGCAGATCAACGATGCGGAAGAGAAGATCGCGGACATCCAGAACGGCGAATGGTATGTGCTGGACCGCGGCAGCACCCTGAGCCTTGTCACGCTGGAACAGTACGCTGACCGGATGGCTGCCATTGCCCGGGTGTTCCCGGTGTTCTTCTTCCTGGTGGCGGCGCTGGTGGCTTCCACCACCATGACCCGCATGGTGGACGAGAACCGCCTGCAGATGGGCACCCTCAAGGCGCTGGGCTACTCCAACACCAGCATTGCAGGCAAGTACTTACTCTATGGCATTGCCGCCAGCGTTCTGGGCAGCATCGTGGGCATTGCCGTAGGCTTTGTGGTATTCCCCACCATCTTCTGGTACGCCTACCGCACCATGATGTTCTCCCTCCCCACCTTTACGCTGCACTTCTACCCGGGCCTGGCATTGGGCAGCATGGCCCTCAGCGCGGCGGTCATCGGCCTTGCCACCCTGCAGGCCTGCCGCGCCAGCCTCAAGGAAAAATCCGCCGCCCTGCTGCTGCCCCGTGCGCCTGCAGCGGGCAAGCGCATCCTCCTTGAATATCTCACCCCGCTGTGGAAGCGGATGAGCTTCTCCCAGAAAACCACCGCCCGCAACCTGTTCCGCTATAAAAAGCGCTTCTTTATGACCGTTCTGGGCGTGGCGGGCTGCACAGCTCTGCTCCTCATCGGCTTCGGCATCCAGGATTCCCTGCTGCCCATGCTGACCAAGCAGACCACCGAGCTGACCCACGCCGACCTGACCATCTCCCTGAGTGACGAAAAGGCGCTGACCATGGAGAACGGTCTGGCCGACCTGCTGGATTCCAGCAGCGGGATCACCAGCTGGGGCTGCTATTACACCAAGAGCGTCACCCTCTACAATGCCGAGGGTGAAAAAGAGACCGTCAGCCTGGTTGCCGCCGCAGACGAAAGCCAGATGACCGAGTACTTCACCTTCCGCACCCGGCAGGGCCACAAGGCCATTGCCTTTGACGATTCCAGCGTCATCCTGACCGAAAAGACCGCTGAAAAGCTGGGGCTTTCGGTGGGCGACAGCTTTGAGGTGGAGACCACCGACGGCGGGCGCAGGTCCCTGACCCTGACCGGCATCACCGAGAACTATGTCTTTACCCGGCTGTACCTCTCGCAGGCGCAGCTCAAAACGCTGAACGGCGGTGCTCTGCCCGCCTGGAACGCCGTTTACGGTCAGACCGACTGCCCCACTGATACAGCCCGCGCCTCCCTCTCCTCCGCCATTCTGGCCTGCAACTATGTCAGCTCCGTCTCCTTCATCGAGGACACCACCCAGATGTTCGATGGCCTGATCGGCTGCCTGAACTATGTGGTCATGCTGGTCATCGTCTGCGCTGCCGCATTGGCCGCCGTGGTGCTCTACAACCTCATCAGCGTCAACCTGGGCGAGCGCAAAAAGGAGCTTGCCACCATCAAGGTGCTGGGCTTCTATGACAAGGAGGTCTACCGCTACATCTTCCGGGAGATCGACCTGCTCTCTCTCATCGGCTCCCTGGTGGGTCTGGTGGTGGGCATTCCCCTGCACCAGTTCATCATCCGCACTGTGGAAATGGACCAGATGATGTTCATCCGTTCCATCGCCCCCCGCAGCTTTGTGTTCAGCGTGGCGCTCACCATGCTCTTCAACTTTGCCGTCTGCCTGCTCATGCGCCGCCATGTCCGCCAGATCAGCATGGTGGAAAGCATGAAAGCGCCGGAATAATTCCCTTACAGACAGAACAACGCCCGCCGGGTGTGGTACTTCTCGTACCGCCCGGCGGGCGTATTGTTTTTGCGTTCTATCCAACTGCGGTCTCAGCCGCCCAGATAAGCGTTGCGGACGCGCTCATTGGTCAGCAGCTCTGCACCGGTGCCATCCATGACCACGTGGCCTGTCTCAAGAACATAGGCGCGGTCGGCCACGGAAAGGGCCATCTGTGCGTTCTGCTCCACCAGCAGGATGGTCATACCTTCCTTGTGGATATCGCGGATGATATCAAAGATCTCCTGCACCAGCAGCGGGGAAAGGCCCATGGAAGGCTCGTCCAGCATCAGCATGGAGGCGTTGCTCATCAGGGCACGGCCCATGGCCAGCATCTGCTGCTCGCCGCCGGACATGGTACCGGCCAGCTGCCTGCGGCGCTCCTTCAGGCGGGGGAAGAGGGTGAACACCTTTTCCTTGTTGGCTGCAATGGTGGAAGCGGGCTGGGTGTAGGCCCCCATATCCAGGTTTTCCTCCACGGTCATGTGCAGGAACACATGGCGGCCCTCCGGCACCTGTGCCAGACCGGCCTCCACGATCTTATGGGCGCGCACGCCCTTGATGCTCTTGCCCTTGTACAGGATATCGCCTGTTTTGGGGTGGAGCAGGCCGGAGATGGTTTTCAGGGTGGTGGACTTACCGGCACCGTTGGCACCGATCAGGGTCACGATCTCGCCCTCGTTCACCTCAAATGAAACATCCTTGACAGCGTGGATGTTGCCGTAATAAACGTTGATGTTATCAACTTTCAGCATCGTTTCTGCCATCGGTTCAGCCCTCCTTCTTGCCCAGGTAGGCCTCGATGACCTGGGGATTGTTGCGGATCTCATCCGGGGTGCCCTTGGCGATGATGCGGCCGAAGTTCAGCACCGCGATGCCCTCGCAGATGCCCATGACCAGGCTCATGTCATGCTCGATCAGCAGCACGGCGATGTTGAACTCATCGCGGATGCGGCGGATGGTCTCGGTCAGCTCAGCGGTCTCCGAGGGGTTCATACCCGCGGCAGGCTCATCCAGCAGCAGCAGCTTGGGGCTTGTGGCCAGCGCGCGCATGATCTCCAAACGGCGCTGTGCACCATAGGGCAGGCTGCCGGCCTGCGTATAGGCCATATCTGCCATGTGGAAGATGTCCAGCAGCTCAAAGGCACGCTCGGTGCAGTGCTTTTCCTCTTTCCAGTAGTTGGGCAGACGGATCAGCGAAGAGGCAAGGTCGTACTTCATGGACTCATGCAGGCCGACCTTGATGTTGTCGATGACGCTCATCTCCTTGAACAGACGGATGTTCTGGAAGGTGCGGGCCACGCCCATCCGGTTGACCTGATAGGTCTTTTTGCCCGCCGTGGGCATTCCATCGATCAGGATGGAGCCGCGGGTAGGCTGGTAAACATTGGTCAGCAGGTTGAACACCGTGGTCTTACCGGCACCGTTGGGGCCGATCAGGCCGGTGATCTCGTTGCGGCCGATCATCAGGTTGAAGCCATCCACAGCGGTCAGGCCGCCAAAATCGATGCCCAGCTCACGGACATCCAGAATGGGCTTTTTGTCCTTATCGCGGTCCGTCAGGAAGCCGCCGGAGGGGACACTGTTCAGTCTGGTCTGGAACTCACTCATGGTCTGCACCCTCCTTCTTTTTCTTGCCAAACAGGACACGCTCCACAAGTCGGCTCATGGAGAAATCGTAGCTGCCCAGCAGTCCGCCCGGGCGGAAGATCATCATCAGGATCAGCACCAGCGAGTAGATGACCATGCGGTAGCTGTCGAAGCTGCGGGTCGCCTCAGGCAGGATGGTCAGGACCGTTGCGGAGAGGATGGAGCCCAGCATGGAGCCCATGCCGCCCAGAACCACCATGACCAGGATCTCGATGGACTTCATGAAGCCGAAGGTGGAGGGGTTCAGAACGCCGATGTAGCAGGCGTACAGACCACCGGCCAGACCGGCAAAGGCAGCAGAGAAAGCGAAGGCCATGACCTTATAATAAGTAGTCTGGATGCCGCAGCTCTCGGCAGCGATCTCGTTGTCGCGGATGGCGAGGACGGCACGGCCATGGCGGCTCTTCATCATGGCATGGATGAGGAAGCAGGTGATGACCACACAGAGGAAGACATTGGCGAAGTTGGAGTACTTGGGGATGTTCTTGAGGCCCTTGGAGCCGTAGAACAGGCTGTAGCCCAGCACATCGTCGATGTTGTTCAGGGTGATGCGGATGATCTCGCCGAAGCCCAGGGTCAGGATGGCCAGATAGTCACCGGTCAGACGGAGGGCCGGGACGCCGATGAGGACGCCAAACAGGCCGGCCATCACAGCACCCAGTGCAAGGCCGATGGCAAAGGAAACGCCATCGGGCAGAGGGCTGTACTTGGTGAAGAGGGCGCAGGTGTAAGCACCCACGGCCATGAAACCGGCGTGGCCCAGCGGCAGCTGGCCCAGATAACCGGTGGCAACGTTCAGGGACACGGCCAGAATGATGTTGATGCCCACGGTCATCAGCACTTTGTTCTGGTAGGTAGAGAGCATGTTCCCGGTCATGTAGGAGAGGGCCAGGAACAAGAGCACCACCAGCACGGCGTTCATGAGGTAACGCACGGGCATTTTGAGGGTTTTGCGATTCTTATTCATCTTTCCATTCCCTCCTTACACCTTTTCCTGCACCTGACGGAACTGGTCGGCATCGACCGCGACGATTTCTCCGCGGACTTCTCGTCGCTGCGCATCCGGGGCAAGGGAGACAAGGAGCGGATAGTCCCGATGCTCGAATTCGTGCGCGAAAAGATTTTACATTACATCGGGTTAATTGAGAGGCAAAATATTTGCATTTCACCGGAAAAAGCGTTATTTTTAACACACAAAGGAAAACGCATATCCCGGACGGCGGTGTACCGAACGGTGCAGGAAGAACTGGACAGGGCGGGCGTACAGGGCAAGAAAAGCCCCCATGTGCTGCGGCACACATTCGCCACCCACCTTCTGAACGGCGGCGCCGATATGCGTGAAATACAGGAACTCCTCGGGCACGCCTCGTTGCAGGCCACACAGGTCTACACGCACAACAGCATTGCCAAGCTCCGGGAGATTTATACGAAAGCCCATCCCCGTGAAAAGGGTGGCGAGTGATTAACTTTTATAATATAAGGCTATGAACGTACAGATTCAATCCGTGAAATTCGACGCCGACAAGCGGCTGATCGAATTCGTGAATGCCAAGATGGCGAAGTTGGACCGCTTTGCGGAACGCTCGACCGGAGCCGAGGTCATTCTCAAACTCGATAAGGACCACGAAAAAGGAAATAAATTCGCAACCATCACGCTGCACATGCCCGGCGAAGACCTGGTGGCCTGCCACCAGTCGAAAGCCTTCGAAGAGTCGGTCGATGAAGCCATCGACGCCCTGAAACGTCAGCTGGAGAAATTCAAGGCGAAAACCGAAAAATAAACCCCACCAACCTTTAACCTTAACTAACTAAC
>OIEI01000501.1_pt1 | contig 14323 bp, 8 predicted proteins | sample 1581781 | NCBI WGS metagenome assembly OIEI01 (sample SAMN01760935, study PRJEB22395) | human gut metagenome | reverse complement strand
AGCGTCACCCACACCATCGTTTACAGCGACGAAAAGGTAAAGGTCAAAAACGCCACGACTTTCACAGGCCTGAAAAAGTTCAGCCAGTATTACATCAGAATCAGAGCCAACTATCCAAGATCCGTATTCTCTGACTGGGTATATATCGCTCAAGACAACGAGCCTGTCCAACTTGTTCTCGGCTACGGGTTCGTAAAGCCTGATTTTGTCGGCATTCCTAATCTTGCGGCGACTCCGCTTGCTGACGCCATTACTTTGAAATGGGACCCTTGCGTGAACGCTGTCAAATATGTCGTGGAATACAAACTCGCTTCCGCTTCTGACTGGACAACAATAGAGACAGAGGAGACAGCGCTTAAGATTTCAGACCTTACAGACAAGACAAAGTATAACGTGAGAGCCAAGTCTCTCAATAAGGACGGCAAGGAATCCGAATATTCCGAGACTCTTGACATCACCACACTTGAAAAGGCTGCATTCCCTAAGGACATAGCGACAGCCGATGAGTTCGTCAAACTCTTTAACGGAAAGGAACTAACCACAGCTGATGCCACGAGTGTTGTCAACCTGACCGCAGACATCGACCTTACGGGGAAGACAATCCCGACTTGCGCGACATTCCCTGGAATCTTCAACGGTAACAACCACAGCATCAAGAACTGGAAGGGAACCGCTCCTTTGTTCACTGAAGTCGGCACCGTCAAGGATCTTGTCATTGACGCGTCATGCTCGTTCGTTCCGACGGCTTCCGAATTCGGAATCATTGCCATAAGGAACAAGGGTGAGCTCACCAACGTGACAAACAAGGCGAACATCACAATGAGCGCCGACGCCTTTGACGACGCCGTCATCTGTGGAGCCCTTGTCGCTGAAGGTCTGGCCGACATCACCGATTGCCACAACACCGGCAACATCACAGTGACAGCTCAGACATCAATGAAGGGTGCGGCCGTCGCCGGCATCGCCGGATATCTCAAGGCGACAATGAAAGACTGCTCAAACGAAGGGACAATAAGTGCCTCATGCGCCTTTGTCAACGGCGCTTCGACTATTGTCGATGTGAAGAACTGCGCACCTTCAGTAGGCGGTCTTGTCGCTTACGGCGGCAATGATGAAAACGGACAGTTCGCTGTGACGAATTGCGTGAACAAAGGCAAGGTATCTCTTGTGAACACATCTATTGACTCAGTAACGGGAAACGTGAAGAGACAGGATGTCGGAGGTATTGCCGGAGCGTCCAACGGTGACATCACTAATTGTCACAACTACGGCGAGGTTTACGCGAAACTTGCTTCCAGCAATGGTTCTGCCATGTCCGGAAATGAGGCGATTGTTCTAGCAGGTGGCATCACAGGAGGAGATTACTTCGCCGTGGGACAGATCAAGTCGAACATCACGGGCTGTACCAACGAAGGTCCGATCAACGTGTTCTCTGATGCGTCAAAGTCCAATTCAGCAGTAGGCGGAATCGTGGGCTGGCCAGGAAAAGAGGCTAAGCAAAGCACATGCACGAAAGACTGTGTCAACAAGGGTGACATTACCATTAGCGGAACTGTTAAGGTTCGCGCAGGTGGAGTTCAGGGAGGTACCGGCAACATGGACAACTGTACAAACGAAGGTGAGATCATCTTCGAATCCGGCGACAAGGCCAGCGTTATCGGCAGCCTCTGCGGTTTCCACTCTCAAGGCAACACCATAGAGACCTGCAAGGCTTTCGGAAAAGTGACCGCCATGGCAACTGTTGATGGCATCGGAGGCCTTATCGGAAACATCGGAAACGCCGCTCACAACACAGGAAACGGTTGTGTCGTGGATTGCGTGATTTCCGGCGGAGCCGAGGCCACAAGAGGTCTTGTGATTGGTAAATTCAAAGGTAAGACGAAGAACATCACTCTTGGAGAGACCAGCCCGATCAAAGTATCCGGATCTGTTGAAGGGACCAAGATTGACGCCGGCAACTTCGCTAATTTTGTACATGGAACCACAAACTACACAGAGGGTGTACATGTAATCAACGCTGTCTTCGGCAAATAATCCGAACACGCTGATATTCACAAGGGGGATGGCCAACTCTGGTCATTCCCTTTTCTTTTTGCCATCAACACTGGTTGTGGTGTCCGCCTACCGTGCGTAAGCATTCGATAAAGTACGACCGCAGTTTGATTAAGTGGCATATAACTTTGCACCACTAATACTAACTGACATGCTTACACGCGAACAAATCGAAGAGATCCAGGGCGAGGCCCGTGAGAAAGGGACAGCAATCAAGGCCCTGTTGAAAGAGAAAGGCATTCCTGAGCACCAGTACTTATGGTGGAAGCGGAAGTACGCCAGGGCAGAGGTTCCGGATGGGTTCCTGCCCATAGCTGGTGGCGTCTTGTGGACACCATTCAGGGAATAATCGATGATCCAAACGCCGGCTGCAACGTCGCCTGCGACTATGTTCAAGTGGACGAGAGCACATTGCCGGTAATAGACAATGAAAAGCGCCGCGCGGTGAAGGGATATGTATGGAGCGTGGTGAACGTGATGACGGGAGACAGGTTCTTCTTCTATGAACATGGCTTCAGGAGCGCCCGCGTGGCCATGGGTCTGCTGAAGGACTTCACCGGAGCCATCCAGAGCGACGGTCACATCGTGTACGAACACTTCGAGGGGATGGAAGGGAAGAAGCTCCTTGGCTGCTGGGCCCACGCAAGGCGTAAGAACTATCTGTTCTGCGGTGACGACAACGCCGCACAGAGGGCAGCCGTGGTCTACTCCCTGCTTGCCACGTGCAAGGCACACGGCGTTAATGAACGGGCGTGGCTTGAGGATGTCCTGCGCCGGATCCCGGAATACGAACAGGCAGGGAAAGACTACGCAGACCTTCTTCCCGCAAACTGGCGCGCCTTGTCCGCAAAGTAACTCGAACCAATATCACACTCCCATAAAAAGACTGCAACCGGCATCACACTGATGCAAGTTGCAGCCAAACTTTATCGACGCACGTACTTCCTCGAATGCTTACGGTTTCTTTACTGATTCTGAAGGACAAAAAAAGGCGGCTGCTGATATGCAGTCGCCCTTTTTAATATATTCAAAAAGAATTACTCTTTGAAAGCTTTGAGACCGAAAATTATGGCACGGGTAGCTTTGCCCGAAGCCGTGGTGATCTTGAAGTCCATATCTGTAGGAAGAGCTTCAGGAACAACAACCTCGTACTTATCTCCCTCATTTACCTTATCACTCACGGTAAGAGTGTAAGGAGTGTTGTTTATGGCACCATCATTGGCTTTGATGTCAATGGAGCCTGTAGTCACACCACCGGTGGAGAACTCCAATGTTGTGGCCTTGCCTTTCCAAGCCACAGCATAGAACACCGCTCTCTTGGAGCCGGCTGGAATGGTGATCGTAATGTCACCAACCTTAGAGGACGTTCCGATTTTAAGAACCTTCACATCCTTCTGGCCATTGATAGTAGCGACACCATCATCATAAGCATTAGCCCCGAGTTTGTAGCTCAAATCAATGGAATACGAATTATCTCCAGGTTCTGGTTCCGGATCCACGCTGCCAGCCTCATGGCTGACATAGTAGCCATTAACCATTTGAGCGGAGCCGTTGAATTCACCCCTCTTTCCAATAACTGTGAGGACATCACCAACTTTCAAGCCTATATTCTCAATGGCGGGACCACCTTCAGTCGCCTTCATTCGGAAGACGTACAAAGTAGTTCCCTCATCATCAGCGATCGTCAAGGTAGCGTTCTTGAAAGAAGCACTGATCTCCTTGATGTTGACAATCTTGCCCGTCACGATATATTCAACGTCCGAGACTTCCTTGGCAAGGAACTCCTTGATGGTGGCAGGAATATAGTGGACATGGCTCTCATAGACACCATTTACCATCTGGGCTGTGCCATTAGACTCGCCTCTCTGACCGACAACCGTAAGTTTGTCACCTACAGCGATGGTCAAATCCGTAATCTTGCCACTGGCAGGTTTCATCCTGCGGACAAGCACTGAATTGCCAAGAGCATCGGCAACCGTGATGTCCGCATTGTTGTACTGTTCAGAGACAGAAATCTTTTTAACGGTTCCGGTAAGGCGGTACTGCGCCGGGCTGACCGCAGCCTTCAGGAACTCGCCCACCGTAACAGCAAGAATGGATCCTTTCTGCTCAAGAGAGGTCTGCGCTGAGTAAACCTTGCCGTTGGAGGTCGTGTTGAAAGTAAGGTTTGTGGCACGGTCACCGAGCTGGTTGTCAGCGGCGATGAAAGTAACGGTGGCGTTTGTGCCGGAAGTCTCGATGGAGGTAACCGAGAGCCAAGACTTAGCGTCATCTGGAACAACCACAGACACACCTTCGCCTTTGCAGGTCAGATAAGCCTTGAACTCACCACCCTCGACAGGAAGAGGTTCCTTTACGGAAACAGAGTCAACTTTGATGAGGGATTTCACAAGGCTTACAAAGACGCCACCTTGGGCCATCTGAGGAGAACCATTATATTCACCTCTCGCGCCTTCTACTGTAAGGAAGTCACCGACTTCCATTCCCAAGTCCTCTATCTTCTTTCCGGAAGGAGGTCCGAAACGATAACAGTAAACCGAATAGCCTTCGTCATCAGAGATTGTAAGAGTCGCATTCTTATAGCTGGCGGAGATTTCCTGAATATTAGAAATGGTACCGGCAATCCTGTAAACAGTTGGAGAAACCTCCTTGGCAAGGAACTCTTTCAGTGGAATAACCTGAGGTTCTACTTTCTCAGTCTGCTGCAGTACGTTAATGATCTGAGACTTGCCATCGCAGGTAAGGTAGAGCATAGCCTCGTTGGTGGAGGTAGCGGCGTCAGCCTTGAAGCTGACGGTAGTCTCACCGGCGGCTCCGGATGTAGGAGATACGGTAAGCCATTCAGGAATATCGCCGAACGACCAGTCAGCACTGGCGTTGACTGTGATGGTCTGGGAACCACCGGCGGCAGGAATAGCCACGTATGATGACGACACCTTGACTTCATCAAGATATCTTTCGATGTCATCCTCGCAGCCAACCGCGAGAGTCAAAGCGGCCACAAGGGCGGTGAAAATATATTTAAGTTTCATATCGTCTTGACATTAAATTAGTTGAACATGTACTTGATACCAATGGAAGCGTACCAGCACTGACCGATGGTGTGGTAAGGCACAAATGTCTCGGTGTTAGCATTGTAAGCCTTGGCGGTAGAGAATGTGGCATAGCCCTCATTGTCAACACCTTCATACCTAAGGATACGTCCCTCACCAAGAGCCGGGTTCATGTACTTGCTTACACCCCAGCTGGAGTTGAAGAGGTTAAGGATGTTCTTCACATCAAGGCTGAGCTGGAGAGTGTTGACGCTCTTGCCGACATTAACCTTGAAATCGTGCTTGTAGCTGAAGTCAACCCTATGAACCCAAGGAGAATAAACGCTGTAAGCCTCAGCGTACTTGCCCTGACGCTTGCTCAGGTACTTGTCGTTGTGGACATAGTCCATGAAGCGGTCACGGTCATCATCGGAAACAAAACGGAACTCCTTGTTGGCGACCTCCGCGTCGGTAGGAACGTAGATTGCGTCGTAGTTGTAGCCGTCACCGTTGATGTCGTTGACAGTCATGTAAGAGTAGTTGTAACCACCTCTCCAAGTCTCGTAGATGAAGCTGTAGTGGTTGCCGGACTTGTCACTGTGGGTAAGGGAAGCCACGAAACGGTCAGGGGTCACGTACTGTGAGTTGTGGAGACCCGGATCGTTAGGGCCGTTGACTGTAGCCATGTAGTTGAGCACTGAGGAAGCGTTTGAACCAGGCATACCGGTAAGTTCCTTGGAAACAGTGTGGGTGTAGGCAGCCATAATGTTGAGGCCCTGAACAGGAGTCGTGTTGATTGTCAGGTTGGCGGAATAGCCGTAACCCTTATTTGTGTTCTCAAGAACGTAAGCGGCAGGCATATTCGTGGTCTTACCATCCTTGTCGTAGGTAAGCTTGAAGTCCTGGTAGAGAGGACGGTTGTCAGCACCGTTGAATCTTGAGAATCCGTCGGTGTCCTTGACGCTCCAATCCCTGAGGCATACACCGTTGATGGTCTTGTTGAAGATTCCCTCAGCAGTGATAGTGAATGGGAATGAAGTAGGAAGAGAGTAGTCAAAAGCGATAGAGGTCTTCCAAACCTGAGGCATCTTGAACTTAGGATCAACAGCGGAAATCTCAGAAGGAGCTGTTCCATCCTCAGGCTTGATTGTGTCAGGATAGCCCATAGAGATGAGTTTGTCGTGAAGTTCCTGACGGGTCAGGATCTTGCCGGCGAACTGCTTCATGTCTGTAAGAGTTCCACCATTCTTGCCGGTCGCGTTAAGCTTGGCCTGGTACTGAACCATACCAGAGTTGGTAGGCATATTGGTAAAGAACACGAGAGGGAGACGTCCTGAGAAGAGACCTGTACCTCCACGAACCTTGAAGCTCTTGTCGCCGAACACATCCCAAGTGAAACCAACGCGAGGAGAAACAGTAAGGCTGCTGTTAGGCCACTTGCCGGTGTCGATATGCTTTCCGTTATAGTCAAGATCATAGATCGCCTGGTTCCTCATCAGGTCCTGATTGCTGAAGAAGAGACCGTCAAGACGAAGACCGTATGTGAGTTTGAAATTGTCAAGCATAGACCACTCGTCCTGAGCATAAACACCAAGCTTGTTGAAACGCACGCGGGCCGCAGGATTTGCTTCTCCGTCGTAACCATAGGTAAGGCAGACAACTGAAGGAGCGGCCTTGTTGAGGAAGTCGTCAAGGCTGTTGTAACGATAGTAACCGGTACCGTTTCTCATGTAAGAGTTGTCGGCCATCTGGTACTCGTAGCTTGCTCCGAAAGTGGCCTTGTGGTTACCGGCATAGTAGGTAAGGTCATCCTTTGCGGTGATGACGTTGTTATGCACACCGTTGTTCCATGTGAACAGCTCATAGCCAAGAGCCATGTAGGTGCTGGAGCCATCAGCGGCATTCTCGCCGTCCGGACTCTTTTTGCCACCGTCCATAATGTCTATGAAAGGGAAATCAGATGAATTAGTTCCACGGACATCGTCAAGCTGTGAATATGTGGCGAGGAACTGGTTGGAAAGCTTGTCGCTCAGACGGCTGTTCAAGTCGAGAGACCAAGTGTTCACAACATTGTCCATTGAATACATTGAGTTGGCGAAAGACATCGCATAAAGGGATGTACGGCCGTAGGCGGAACGAGGACCACCGTCCATCGAAGATGCGTTAGGAGACATCCAGCTTCTGTTCAAAGTGTGGTTGTAACGCAGGGCGAGGTGATGGTTGTCATTGATGTTCCAGTCGATGCGGGCAAGAATCTTTCTGTTGCTCTCATCAGCAGGGAAATTTGTGTACGAACCTGTGTCGTAACCGTATTCGCGCTTTACAAAGTCAGAAACATTCTGAAGATCCTCCAAAGTGGTACGTGAAAGATAGGCGTTTGAATTACCTATGCCATCCTCGGAACCTCTCCAACGGTTGGCAACGGTAGGAGTCTTGGCATATTCATAGTTCACGAAGAAGAAGAGTTTGTTCTTGATGATAGGGCCGCCGAGTGTCATACCGTAGATGGTGTTGCGGTCCTTGTCGCGCGCGCCGGAGATTGTCTCGCTCTCAACGGCATCACCACGCATATTCTCATTCCTGTGATAAACGTATGCGGATCCCTTGAAGGTGTTGGTTCCGGACTTGGTGATGGCGTTCACACCGCCACCGATGAAGTTGGTCTGACGTACATCAAAAGGAGAAATCACAACCTGCATTTCCTCAATCGCATCGATGGAGATAGGAGAACCGCCTCCTGGAAGTTTCTCGCTAAGACCGAAGTTGTTGTTGAAGTTCGCACCGTCAACCGTGAAGTTGGCTGTACGTCCGTCCGCTCCGGCGAATGCCATTCCGTTTCCACCATAAGGGGAAAGCCTTGTGACATCAGAGATGCTTCTGCTGACAGTAGGCAGAGCGGTGATCTGGGCGTTGTTGATGTTGGTGGCGGCGCCAGTCTTCTCTACGGCGAACTTAGAGTTGGCGGTGGAGACAACAACAGCCTCGGAAAGCATCTGGGTGTCATCGTTCAGCTTGGCGTTGAGGTTGTAGGCCTCGGCGAGCTGGAGGGTGACATCCGTGAAGGTCACGGCCTGATAGCCAAGGCAGCTTACCTCAACTTTGTAAGGACCACCTGAACGCATACCGTTGATCGCGTAGCGACCTTCGGCGTTGACAACAGCATAATACTGTGTACCTGACGGGATGTGAACCGCGACCACGGCGGCTCCAGGAACAGCGGCTCCATTGGCGTCAGTCACCTTACCGTTCAAAGAGGACGTGGTCACCTGCGCGAATGCCGTGATTCCGACAAGGACTGCAACTAATGCGGCAAATCCCTTTTTGAGTAATTGAACCATAGATTTGTTAATAAAATAAAGTATTGAATTAATCTTTTCAGCTCAAACCATTCAACTTGCGAATTTAACACTTTTTCTTCGGTTCAGAAAATTTAATTCAGTTACAAATCAATTACAGTTGAAAAGTATAACATTTTACGCGAAAAACTATCTTGGCGGATTTTTTGAATATTCCCGAAAAAGTGATACCTTTGCATCCGGAAATGTGGAGAGATTTGCCTGCTTGCAACCACACTAAAAAATGCTAAAAAATTTCATATTGTGTTTTTGGTGTCGCTCCACGTATTCCGCATACGTTGGAGTTTTTTTGTTTTCGCCTGCCGCGCTGAAATGCGACGTTTGAAATAATGGCCGAAGAATTTGGCCCATTATGGCGAAATGATTGAAATTATAAATATAACACATTATGAATTACTTATTTACAAGCGAATCAGTTTCCGAGGGACATCCTGACAAGGTCGCGGATCAGATCTCGGACGCGATTCTGGACGAGTTCCTCAGCCAGGATCCGGAGTCAAAAGTGGCCTGCGAGACATTCTGCTCGACGGGTTTGGTGGTAATCGGCGGCGAGGTGCGCTCGGACGAGGCGTACGTTGACGTCCAGAAGGTCGTGCGCGGCGTGATCAACCGCATCGGCTACAACAAGGCCGAATACATGTTCGACGGCAACTCCTGCGGAGTGCTCTCGGAAATCCACGAGCAAAGTCAGGACATCAACCGTGGAGTGGTGCGTGAGAACCCTGAGGACCAGGGAGCCGGCGATCAGGGAATGATGTTCGGCTACGCCTGCAAGGACACGGAGGACTATATGCCACTTCCGCTATACCTCTCGCAGATCGCCCTCCAGGCGCTGGCGGACATACGCCACAGCACTCCGGAGCAGATGCCTTACCTAAGGCCTGACTCCAAGTCCCAGTTCACCATTGAATATGACGAGTCACACCACCCGGTGCGTGTCCACACAATCGTCATCTCGACCCAGCACGATGACTTCGTGGCAGAGGAACTCGGGAATATCACATATTCGGAGGCGGTCCGCCAGTTCGGCCAAGACAAGGTTGACCAGGCGATGCACGACAAGATTGAGGCTGATGTCAGGAATATCCTCCTGCCTAAGTTGAAGACCGCACTCAACCCTCAGACGGCCGCCCTGTTCAAGGACGATTTCATCCTGCACGTCAATCCGACCGGCAAGTTCGTGATCGGCGGTCCCGCGGGGGACACCGGTCTCACCGGCAGAAAGATCATCGTGGACACCTACGGTGGCAAGGGCGCGCATGGTGGCGGAGCCTTCTCCGGCAAGGACCCGAGCAAGGTGGACCGCTCCGCGGCATACGCGGCAAGGCACATAGCAAAGAATATGGTCGCCGCCGGTGTCGCTGACGAGATGCTGGTCCAGGTCGCCTACGCTATCGGTGTGGCAAGGCCGGTAAGCATATTCGTGGACACCTACGGAACCGGCATAGTGCCTGACGCCGAGATCGCCCGCAAGATCGAGGAACTCTTCGACCTCCGCCCTGCCGCGATCATCCGCAAGTTCGAGCTCAAGAACCCTATCTACGAACCGACCGCCGCCTACGGCCACTTCGGCCGCAAGCCGTACACCAAGACCGTGAAGGTCGGTAAGCCAGGGCACCAGACCGACAAACTCGTCCAGTTCTTCGGATGGGAAAAGCTCGACGCTGTCGATGCCATCAAGAAAGCCTTCAACCTTTAATCGCTTATATGATATTCATAAATGAATGAATATCGCTTGGAAGCATCAACAAGACAAAATGCCGGTGGCTCCCTGAAAAATGGTCGCCACCGGCATTGTCTTGTTTGATGCTTTGTGCTCGATCCAATTCAAGACAATTCATTTCTGCCATAGGAGCACAAACTGATGATATTGCTCCTGTCGATGAAAAAACAAAGGGCACTATATAGGAGTTGGCTAATATTTCTCTTAGTATGCTGATATTCAAACAATTGTGCATTACTGATAGTCCTGCGCAAGAATCTGTATGTAAAGGACCTAATCTCCATCGTAAAATAAAATAAGGTGTGGCGGAAGATCCCGGGCTTATGCATCGGGTGAAAAAAGTGGCTTTCCGCACCCGACTCCAATCAGTGATGTCTCCCCGGGTGTATAACCACCATTTTTTCACCCGGAATAATAGTTGTTTGGATCTGAAACGACAATGCCGCACCTAAGGTTGATGGATGTGAATCAGGAATGACACCTACTGTTCTGCCACAGTTTCCTTCCACTGGCCCGACACTGATGTCTTGTCCTCGTTGGTACACCAGAAGCACGTCTCCTGTACCAACGGCATCTTTTTGTCCATTTGGTACACCAGAAGCACGTCTCCTGTACCAACACATCTCTTATTCCATTTGGTATACCAGAAGACACTCCGCAACTTTTCAGCACCGGAACAGAGACTAAGTAATGTTGAAAAAATAAGTTGCATCAATCGGTAAAATTGAATACATAGAATCACCCTTGAACATCAATGTATTGCAAATTTAAAGTGATGCAGGTTATTTTTTACATTTTACTAAATTTTGGGAACAGGTGGGAATTTACTGTTTAAAATTTGCGGGACAGCATAGGGTTTTACTGGTTAAACCCACTATATCAATCATTTACACCCAAAGGAATCAACGTTGAATTTTTATGCCCGATAATGTCAACGTTGCGGACAAGAGAAAAGTCATTCCCGAATTTTTGTAACGTGAAAAATTCGGGAATGACTTTTCTTTGGCCGCCTCCGCACAAAGTCGCTTCGACAAGGAATGTAACTTCCGGCAGTCCCGGCGGGCCTCCGCACAAAGTCGCTTCGACAAGGGCCGTAACCACAACCTACTCCCCGCGGTCAAGCTCGCGGCGGAGGTCTTTCTCTTTGATGGTGGCGCGCTTGTCGTAGATCTTCTTGCCTTTGGCGAGGGCGATGACGAGCTTGGCGAGGCCGTTGTCGTTGATGAAGAGTTTGGTGGCGACGATGGTGAGGCCTTTTTCCTTGACGGCCTGACGTAGGTGACGGAGCTCACGCTTGGTCAGAAGGAGCTTGCGGTCCCTCATCGGCTCGTGCTGCCCCCAGGAGCCCCAGAAGTACTGGGCAACGTTCATCCCCTTGACAAACAACTCGTTGCCTACAAAATAACAGAACGAATCCACCAACGAGGCCTTGCCCATACGGATTGACTTGATCTCAGTGCTGACCAAGGATATTCCAGCGATGTAGGTCTCCAGGAACTCGTAGTCGAACGAGGCCCTACGGTTGCGTATCTCAACTTTATGCTCTTTCTGCTTTGCCATAATATTCAAGATTTATTTTCAGCGGATTACCTCCGCGACGGTGAACCACTTCACTACATTTCCAGGCGCACTCCGAGGCGAGGGTAATATTCATAGGCCACAAAGATAATCACTTTTCTTGGTGTTGCGGCCAAAAATGCTTAAGTTTGTCAATTACAGCCATTCAGGGCGAATATATTTAAATATTCAATATTATGAAAAGACGACTTATTCTGGCGGCGACGGCCGTCATCGCGATGTTCCTTGCGGGATCGTGCGTGAAGTACAAGTACGAGACGGTCAAGGGAGATCCTTTAAACACAAAGATCTACACCCTTGACAACGGGTTGAAGGTTTATATGACCGTCAACAAGGAGACTCCGCGCGTGCAGACCTACATCGCGGTCAAGGTCGGCAGCAAGAATGATCCGAAGGAGACGACAGGACTCGCCCACTACCTTGAGCACCTGATGTTCAAGGGCACGGAGAGCTTCGGGACCTCCGACTACGCCGCCGAGAAGCCGATGCTCGACTCCATCAAGGCCCTCTTCGAGGTTTACCGCACAAAGACCGACCCGGAGGAGCGCAAGGCGATCTACCATCAGATAGACTCGATCAGCTACGAGGCGTCCAAGATCGCCATTCCTAATGAATATGACAAACTGATGGCCGTCATCGGCGCCGACAACACCAACGCCTTCACTTCCAATGATATGACGGTCTATCAGGAGGACATCCCTTCCAACGAGATCGACAACTGGGCGAAGATTGAGGCCGACAGGTTCATGCACCCGGTGATCCGAGGATTCCACACAGAGCTTGAGGCCGTCTATGAGGAGAAGAACATGAGCCTCACGCAGGACAACCGCAAGGCCATGGAAGCCATTGACCTGGCTCTCTTTCCTCACCACCCTTACGGACTCCAGACAACCCTCGGAACCCAAGAGCACCTGAAGAACCCTTCGATCGTCAACATCGAGAACTACCGCGCGAACTTCTACGTGCCTAACAACGTGGCCATCTGCGTGTCCGGAGACTTCGACCCGGACACATTCGTCGCCACGATCGAGAAATATTTCGGGGAATGGAAGCCGAATCCTGACATCAAGTACCTTGAATATGAGCCTGAGCAGGCCATCACCGCTCCTGTCCAGAAAGACGTTTACGGACTCGACGCCGAGTTCGTGATGATGGGCTGGAGAGTTCCGGGATCCAACGACTTCCTCAGAAGCGAGGTCGGCGACATTGTCGGTGACATCCTTTACAACGGGCAGGCAGGCCTCGCCGACCTGAACCTGATCCAGGCGCAGAAAGTCAACGGTTTCTACGGATTCAACTACACCCGTCCTGACTACGGCGAGTTCCTTCTCGTCGGCTATCCTCGTGAGGGACAAACCCTTGACGAGGTCCGCGACCTCATGCTCGGACAGGTGGCAAAACTCCGCTCCGGAGACTTCGATGAAAGCCTGATCCAATCTATCTTAGACAACTACAAGCTCTCGGACATGCGCAAGCTTGAAAGCAACGAGGACATGGCTATGAGCTTCGTGGAGTCATTCATCAACGGCCACAACTGGAAGGATGACGCACTCCAGATGCAAAGGCTGGAGAAAATCACAAAACAGCAGATTGTGGACTGGGCCAACGAATATCTCGGAGCGAACAGTTATGTGGCTGTCTATAAACGCATCGGAGAGGACAAAGACATCAAGAAGATCGCAGCTCCCGCCATCACTCCGATCGAGACCAACCGTGACAAGCAGAGCGAGTTCCTGACCGAGATCCAGAACACTGAGGTCACTCCTATCGAGCCGGTGTTCGTGGACTTCTCCAAGGATATGTCCAAGGGCAGCGTAGCCGAAGGCATCGAGCTTCTCTACAAGAAGAACGAGATCAATGACGTCACTACTCTGACCAGCGTGTTTGACCGCGGAATCCAAAGCGACCCTCGACTCGATCTGGCGTTCGACTATCTGGGCTACCTCGGAACTCCGACCAGGACAGCCGAGCAGATCAAGAAAGAGCTGTACGAACTCGCTTGCTACCAGAGACTTTCATGTGGCCCGACCCAATCCAGCATTGGTGTGAGCGGACTTGACAAGAATGTCGGCAAGGCAATGGACATCGTGGAGGATCTGATTTTCAACGCACAGCCGGACACGGCTATCCTTGCGGGACTGAAATCAGACATATTCAAAAGTCGCTCAGACAGCAAGCTGAGCCAGAGAGCCTGCTTCAGCGCGCTTCAGAAGTACCTTTTCTACGGTCCTGAGTTCATAAGGAATACCACCCTCACAAACGAACAGATCGCGGCCCTGACCTCCGATGAGCTTCTTCAGGCAGTCAGAGACTTGTACACCAAGAGGCACGACATCCTCTACTATGGCCCGTCAGATGAGACGACAGCAAAGAATATGATCGCGGAGCACCACAAGATCAGCGAGAATCCGGAGCCACTTGAGAGGATTCATCCACAGGCAAGGCAGGTGACCTCGAGCGAGGTATTCATCGCTCCTTACGACGCCAACCAGTTCTATTACCTGCAGTATTCTGACAGAGGGGAAAAGTTCAATGTGGCCAATGATCCCGCAGTAAGGATGTTCAACTCCTATTTCGGCAGC
>OIEI01000500.1_pt1 | contig 14342 bp, 11 predicted proteins | sample 1581781 | NCBI WGS metagenome assembly OIEI01 (sample SAMN01760935, study PRJEB22395) | human gut metagenome | reverse complement strand
CATGAGCTCCTGCCGGTGCTACCGGTGCCACAGGCGCAACCGGCCCTAAAGGTGATAAAGGCGATACTGGCCCCAAGGGTGATACCGGTGCAACCGGTGCCCGTGGTGCAACAGGAGCAACCGGCGCACAAGGCCCGGCTGGTCCCGCAGGCCCCAAGGGTGAACAGGGCGACACCGGCGCTACAGGCGCGCCCGGTGGCAGAGGCCCGGAAGGCCCGCAAGGACCCATCGGCCCACAAGGCCCCGTAGGCCCCGCAGGTAAAGACGGCACCAGCCTGTATATCGAGGACAGCTATCCTACACTGGCAGCGCTGAAAAACGCGATCCCAGCCGGTAACGATAAGATGTACTATGTGCAGGAAGATGGCGAGTGCTACATTTACAGCGAGACGGCCAATGACTGGGTAAGTGTAGGTGCTTTGCAAGGCCCCATCGGCCCCCAGGGCCCGCAGGGCGTACAGGGGCCGCAAGGTGTGCAAGGCCCAACCGGTGAAACTGGTGCGACAGGCGCAACAGGCCCAAAGGGCGCACCTGGCGAAAAGGGCGCAGACGGCGCAGCTGCTACCATCACGGTCGGTACAGTTACTTCCGGCGCCGCTGCTTCCGTCACCAACAGCGGCACTACCTCCGCAGCGGTGTTCGATTTTGTACTCCCTAAAGGTGACAAAGGCGAAAAGGGCGATACCGGCGCAACAGGCCCACAGGGTGAGACGGGCGCTACTGGCCCGGCTGGTGCTACCGGCGCAACAGGCCCCCAAGGTGAGCAGGGGATCCAGGGCGTTCAAGGCCCCGTTGGCCCGCAGGGCGAACAAGGCCCCGCAGGCGTAGCCGGTGCCGATGGTAAATCCGCCTATCAGACCGCCGTAGAGGGCGGCTATTCCGGTACGGAAACGGCGTTCAATGCGGCGCTGGCGGATGTGCCCGGCCATATCGCAAGCAAGGCCAACCCCCACGAAGTAACCAAAACGCAAGTGGGCCTTAGCAATGTGGACAATGTGAAGCAGGCTCCGTATACCCATGTTTCCGATAAGGCTAACCCACATGGCGTGACCAAAGCCCAGGTCGGACTTGGAAATGTAGATAACACCAGCGATACCAATAAGCCGGTGTCTACCGCACAGCAGACGGCAATCAATGCCTGCAAGGTAAAGAAGAATACCCTCTCCCTCCCCACGGCATCCTGGACAGGCAGCGGCCCCTATACCCAAACAGTCACCATAACCGGCATCACAGTCAACAGCAAAGTAGACATCCAAATGGACGCAACAGCCCTTGGCGTACTTATCGACAGCGGCACCAGCGCTATCTGGATTGAAAACAACAATGGCACCCTTACCGCAAAAGCGCTGGGAGAGAAGCCCAATGCCAATCTTTCGGTTCAGGTGACCATCACGGAGGTAACTGCATGAGCGTAATTTACGGCAATCCAATTATTGCAGGTGGTGGTGGCCTTGAACTTGTGGCAAATGTGGAAACAGGTGCAACGGTAACTGCAAAATTAGGCTCAAAAACTGTTACAGGCGTTTCTGTTGGTGGTCAAGTACGACTTAAAATACCGCAGGAGGGCAAATGGACGGTTTCCGCAACAAGCGGCACAACGGTATCTGCCCAGCAGGAAGTCATTGTTCCTGCCACAGTTGACTTCGCATTACCTTCACCTGTGCTGAACGATACAAGCTGGGCAATAATTAAGCAGGTATCTGACGCAAACATGGGAGCAAACTTCTGGTCTGTTGGTGACTGCAAAGAAGTGACTATGAATGGCAAAGTCTCCGATGGCCTTACCCTGACCAATTATGCTGCGTGGGTATTTATCATTGGTTTTAACCACAACGCAGAGCGTGAGGGCAACGGCATAGCATTTCAAGGCTTTAAGGCAACAAAGAACGGTACACCTGTCTGCCTTGTTGATAGTGGTTATAACAGTCTTCATTCAAGTGGAACATGGTTCAATATGAACAACACAAACACTAACAGCGGCGGCTGGCAGGCAAGTCTGATGCGGAAAAATGTTATGCCGTTGATAAAGGCCGCGTTCCCATCAGACCTTCAAGCAGTCATCAAGCAAAGTACTATATTTACTGCACCAAATACTGGCGATATTGCATTAACAGAAACACAGGACGAGGTTTTTCTGCTTGCTGAATATGAAGTATTCGGGACAAGAACTAATGCTTCCTCACAGGAGCCTAACTATCTTAAACAGTACAGCTATTACTCTGCTGGGAACAGCAAGTTAAAGTATCGGCACAATGCTACGAGCACTGCTGCCTATTGGTGGGAGCGCTCTCCCTATTTCGGCTCCTCCGGCACTTTCTGTCCTGTCGGTACGGACGGCAGCGTGCACTCCTACCTTGCCGGCACTTCTTCTGGCGTGTCCCCATGTTTCAAGGTATAGCATATGGACTACATTTGTTTTAATCGTTTTAAGCAAAACGCCTTGTGTGGTGAAGTAAATATTCGATACGGCACAAAACTTGATGAAACCAACAATGTAATCAGCTATTGCGGAAATCCCATCTGCTATATCAAAAGCCAAAACGCCTATGACTATTTCGCAAGGAATGATGATGGTAAAGGCTTGGAGCGTGGGAAGCTGACAGCGGAAATAATCAAGCTGCTGAATAACCGAAAAGACGGAAAGTACCAAGACCGATGGGATAAGATTTGGGGTGATTTATCCTTGCTGAAATATAAACGCCCCGAACACGATGACTATTGGTTGTGGAACTATGATTTTTTCAATGCTTCGATTGAGGAGCTGAACAGAATTAAATCCATGATACTGGAGGTGTGACAATGTATAAAATCAAAGCAGAAGGCAAGGAATATTATTCCGACACCTTGGTATATGTGAAGAAAGCTCCAAATGGTTGCTATGTTCCTTGTTTGGCAGAGGAAGCAGAGTATGTTGTCGGAAAGGTGCCCGAGGATACTATCTTTGAAAACGCAGAGGTAGAAAATTTCGATGGTGGTTCTATGGCATCAGATATGCAGGAAGCCTTAAACATTATGGGGGTGAAATAAATGGGCTATTACACAGAAAAAGCCAAAGAAGTAAAAGCAAAGCAGGATGCAGAGTTGGAACAGCTGAAAGCAGCTCTTCAAACCCTTGGCGTAGAAACCGAAGAAAAGGAGGAAACAGCCAATGCGGAATGACATCTTAGAGCAGGCGAAGGAAATCCGGACGAGCATTGACAGCGTGACCGGCACCATGGCGGACGCTGATGCAGCAAAGAACCCCATGTTGTTCCTGCCATGGGAAACTGATACCAAGTACGCGGTGGGTGACCGCAGACGGCACGATGGCAAGGTATACAAATGCTTGCAGGCCCACACCTCGCAGGCAGACTGGGAACCCCCGGCTGTTCCTGCCCTGTGGGTAGTCGTCAATGTCAGTTCTCCCGGCACGATTGACGACCCCATCCCGGCATCGAGGGGCATGGAGTACGAATACGGCAAATACTACCTCGACCCGGAGGACAGCAAAACCTACCTCTGCAAGCGTTTGAATGAGACCGGCACGATTGTACTATATTACCTGCCGCATGAGCTTATAGGCCAGTATTTTGAGGAGGTAACCTAATGGATATTTTCCTCCCCAAAGATGTGCATGAAGAATTCGCCAGGCGCATGGAGGATGAAAACCGGCGGCAGAACCACCGGATTGACAACCTAGAAAACAGCGTGAAAGCCTTTGGCGAGATCGCCAACAGTGTAAACCGATTGGCCACCAACATGGAGACCATGACAACCGAATTAAGCCGACAGGGCGAACGCCTTGAGACGCTGGAAAGAAAGCCGGGGGACAACTGGAACGCTGTCCTCCGGTCTATTTTAACCGGTATCGGCGCAGCTATTGCTGTTGCCGTTGTCGCTGTAATCGCCAATAACCTCGTAAAGTAAAGGAGAATGGAAATGAACGAATTTGTAACTTGGACTTCCCTTGGCACTTATGCTGGCGCTGTAATGATGGTCACAATCATTACCCAGTTTTTGAAGCAGACCCCTCTCAAGAACATCAACACCCAGCTGCTTGCTTACATCATCTCTGTGGCCATCCTCATCGGAGCCGAAGCCTTTAACGGCTCTGCTCTGACGGTACAGGGCGTGGTGCTGTGCCTGCTGAACGCTGTTATTGTCGCTTTGGCTGCTAATGGTACATATGACGCAGCCACCACCGGCATGGTGAAAAAGGTCAAAGAGGAGGAATTCCCTCTTGAGGAGGTGGTGAAAGATGCCTAAAGTGTATCTTTCACCCGAACGCAGACCGGCTCCCCATGCTCCGTACTACGGCTTTCCTGGCGTGTACGAGCATGATGTGTGTGTAGAGATCGGCGCTTATTGCGCCGAGGCTCTCACTCGCTGCGGGTTTGATGTGATGGTCGCATCCCCCGACAAAACGATGCAGGAGCGAGTAGCCGAAAGCATCGCTTGGAAATCCAACCTCCATATGCCCATCCATACCAACGCAAGCACGGCCACCCTGAAAGAAGGGACTGCGCAGGGGCCGACTGTCCTGCGCTACGGCAGAGCCGGAGGCATCAGCGACCGGGCCTGTCAGATGGTCTACCGCAGACTGATGGAGATTTACCCCCGGAACACCCACCGAGGGGTCTATCAGAAGGACGAGTTTTACGAGATCGGAAGAACTCCCATGCTGTCGATCTATCCCGAAATCGCATTCCATGATAACGGGCAGGATGCTATTTGGATTGTGCAAAACAAAAAGCGCATTGCCGAGGCACTCTGCAAAGGTGTATGCGACTGGTTCGGCGTTACCTACAAAGAGGAAGAAAAACCGCAGACAGATTATGATAAGCTGGTCGCCGAGCTGGAAGACATCAAAGAAAAATACAGAACCGAACACGCCAGCGCACAGGCGCTGCGTGGGAGAATTTTAGCCGCTGTGGAGCAGTATGACACAGCGGCATATGACAAGGAGGTGTAATTTTGGCACTGAGAAAGAACACAACCCTTGTAAACGATGGCGGCAGCAACCGCACAGTAAAGCCGATAGGTTACGATGTGGCGAGGGCTGGCGCAGCAGCAGGCTCCGAAGTAAATAAGCCCGGCAGGGGTGCCGTAGATGCAGCGATAAAGGGCGGAGCTCTTGCTTTGGCAAAGGCTAACCTGGCTGGAGTTTCCCCGACAATTTCATCCACCGTGACGGACACCTCCGAGCGGGACGCATACCTTGAGAGCCTGAAAGCGCAGCTGGATGCGCAGACCGCTGCCTATGACCAGCTGCTTGCCTACAACCAGCAGATGTATGATGCCCAGCAGAAACAGGCGGCCCAGCAGCGAGAGGACAATGCACGCAGGGCGTACATTGCCAAAGAGATGGCGCTAAAGAACCTCCCCGGGCAGCTGGCCCGTGAGGGCATCAATGGCGGCCTTGCGGAAAGCTCCTATGTCCGGCTGAACAACCGCTATAACAGCAGCCTTGCCGATGCGGATAACGCCTATTCCGATGCGGTGAATCAGGCATACCTTGACATGATTCAGGCGAACCGGGAGCCGCAGAGCGGAAAGCTGAATGCGCAGGCAAGCTATTCCGCCGGGCTGGCAAAGGCCCCGAAGCCAAAGACAAAAACCACCAAAAAGGACAACCCAAATTACAATGCCGCCTTGCAGGACTCCTACAACATGTTGCGCCGGGCCGGTTATTCTGATTCAATGGCGGCAAGACTTCTCGGACTTGAATAACAGGAGGAAAAATGGATAGAAAAACGCTGGAACAAAACTATCAAAAATCTTTCGGTGCATCGCCTGCCGCGGAGCTTGAGCAGAACTACCAGCGGAGCGGCATTGCCTCTCTTGTTCAAGCTGTGAAGAAAGCTACCCAATATAATCCCTCTGCCCCCAGCACGCAGCCTACCCAGGCTGCGCCTGCTGGGGCTTCTTCTCGTAAGCAGAGCGATGCCATGAAGGAGCAGCTGGATGCGATTAAGAAACAGGGGGACGACGCGGCAATTAAGGCCGGGGCCTATATGCGAGCTGGGAATATGCCGCAGCAGGCCAAGGAGCAGCAGGAGATTGCCAACAAGGCTGCCATTGAGTACGAGAACGCCTATACCCAGTGGAAGAACCAGCGAAATGCGGAAGCGGTAGAGGGCTACAACCCAGATGAGAATAAATTCAAGGCAGGCGATGCTATCCTTTCTGGCGTGCAGAATGCATTCCAAAGCATGAGGCAGTATGCCGCTGCAGCATCTTCGTATCTTTCCGGTAATCCGGAAGCGCAGGCATGGGAAGCCAAGCGGCTGATGGAAAGCGGCGTAAGCGGTACCGAAGCCGTAAAGCGGGCCGGGCTTGCCGATAAGAGAGAAATCCCCATCACAGACTATAAGACGCAGGCAGAACTGCGCCACGAAAAGAATGTAGCCAGCGTTGGTGCTGTTGAGGGCGGAGCGCTGCAGCTGGTCAATACGATCTCGAACATGGTGCCGTCCCTTGTTGCAAACGCGATCCTCCCTGGCTCCGGTTTGCCCGTGATGGCTGCATCAGTTGCGGGCAATAAATATGCAGATGCCTATGAGAAGTCCGGGAATACGGATACAGCATTCGTACTCGGCACCGCTGCCGGTGGCGCTTCCATGCTTACCGAACAGTTTGGCGGTTTGTATGGCTCGCTGGGCAAGTCTGCCGCCGGGCAGGCCGTGGCCAAGAAACTGATGGCAGAAGCCCCCGGCCTGTATAACCTCGCCAATTCCGTGGGTGGCAAGTGGCTGCGGGACGCTCTCTCCGAAGGCATTGAGGAGGGCGCAGAGGATGTTATCAACTACGCCATTGAAAAGGCCCTCACCGGCGACAGTGACGAGATGGACAACTTCGGCTATGATATGCTCCTTGGTGCTCTCGCAGGCGGTGTATTTGGCGGCGGCAACGCTGCGATGCGTTCCGTCACCTATAGCCGTGTAGGAAAGGCACTGAATGCTTCCCCTGCTGCCGTAGCGCAGCAGGTGCAGGAGGGCATGGAGAAAGGCGCAGGCACCGCACCTGCCATTTATGCGGCGGAGGTGCAAAAGAACCCAAGCAACCAAATGGTGGGCAGACTGTATGAAGCAAACCTCACCTATGATGCCGAGAGCGGCCTTTCCAAAATCCAGAACGATATTACCCAGGTCTCCATCAATGAGATCAAGGCGATGGTCTCCAAAGCGGATGCGCTGGCGCAGGCAGCCCAAAAGCTGAATGTGGAAGCTACTCCGCAAGCCGTAGCAACAGCTATTACCGATGCCCAGCGCACACAATCCATTAAAACAGCCGAGGACAGCGTAGGGCAGGCTTTTGCGCCCACAGTTGATAATCCCGCCAACGCAGGAGAGAAAGCCTACAACAGCGCCCTTGCCGGTGTAGCAGCTAACCAAGGCGTAGCTGCTCGCATCAATAACGACCCTGCCGCAAGACAGGCATTCTCCCAGTTGACCGGCGTACAGTTCAGCGGAAACACAGCACAGGATATTGCCGCTATCGAAGTGGCTACGCAGAACATTGCGAAGTCCGGTAAACAGGCGATCTCCCAGGCGGAATATGCCCAGCGTGTCGCTGCTGCAGGAGAACAGGCTGCTGCCCAGTTCGATGTCGATATGCAGGCGCAGGCGGAGCAGATGCAGCGGGAATCCGATGAAAAATGGCTTTCCGTTGAGCAAAACACCATTACAGATGTAGACGGCAAGCGCCGTATCAAGGAGATTACCAATACCGATGTGCGCGGCAATACCGAGATCGGCTATAAGAAAGCTGAAATTCCCGGCAGTAAAAAGAAAACTGTTGCCGAGGTGAACAATGCAGCGAAATACCTTGGCAAGACTATCGTGTGGTTTGAAGGTGCGGTGCAGGTCAATGGGCAGTACCGACTGACCAATGGCTATCGCGCACCGGATGGCACCATTTATGTCAACATCAATTCCCGCGATCCGCTGATGGTTACTTTCGGCCATGAGATGTTTCACGACCTTGTAGCTGATAGCAAGTATTCCGGGATGATTGATACGCTGGTAGAGAACCCCGACTATGCCGATATGGTAAAGGGCATGATGAATGCCAAAACCGAACTGTACGAGCGCAATGGAATTGAGCTTGACCCGGATGCAGCTGCGGAGGAAGTCGCTGCCGATATCAGCGGTGATCTTTTGGGCAGCCGGGATATGCTGGAGTACATCGGTGCAAGAAATACGGAAGCCGCCACCGGCATTAAAGGTTTCTTGAACCGTATCCTCAAAAAGCTAAAAGGAAAGCCCTCTGCACAGGAAGCCTACAACAGGCTGTCCGAATCGCAGCGGGCTTTGATTGACGGTATGGAAGCAAGGAGCGATGCGGAAGAAGCGGGAAAGATATCTTACTCGGTTATGGATGCGGCTGTAAAAGGCAATAATCGCCCGTTCGCAGAACAGTTTGCAGATTACAAGGCTGGGAAGATGCGCCCGACGGATTTGTTCTACCTGAACAATACATCGGAATATTTGCAAGCTGCTGGTCTTGCGAATGAGCCAATTGTGATGGCACAGTCTGTTGTAACGAAGGCCCAGAGAAAGGCGACCGTTGATATTCACGGTCACGAGCTTTCTGACGATGTCATTCTCAAACTTCCGGAAATGATAGAAAAGCCCGTTCTTCTCTTGAAGTCTGACACGGTTCCCAACTCCTCTGTTGTGGTTACAGCTGTTTCCGATAGCAGTGGGAACCCTGTTGTTGTCGCTTTGCATTTAAGCAGAAATAACGGATTTGATGTGGTCACAAGAATTGCCAGCCTTTATGGGAAGGAGAACAGTCGCAATTTTATTGCAGACCAGTTGATTCGTGGGAATCTCATAGGGTATAGCAAAAAAGAAGCCAACCGACTGCTTCATCGAGATGGGCTCCAATTGCCCAGACGGAACACAGCGGTTGACTTCGACACCATTAGTGTAGCACAAGACACTGATGCTGTCAATAACTATTCTATGCAGAATAGCGCAGAAGATGCAAGCGGGAAATTTTCGCTTATTGGTGTTTCCAACGATGGCTTGGAAATTTACGAGACGAGCCTTGCAACACAGCAGCTTTCGGAATCTCAAAAGAAAAAGCAGTATCTCGCCCTTATCAAAAACCAGTACAGAGGGAGAACGGCCCGGCTGGAAAGAAACGGCCATGTCGTTTATGTAAGACCCGACATTCAGGAAGCTGGGAAACCGATATATGGTGACCGGAGGTCAACGGCCAATGGCGCAAAAGCGCTGCGCAACTCTCTGGCCGATGGCGATGTATTTGACCTGCTGGAGAATGCAGAATACGACCGCAGTAGCAGGGACACGAAGAACCATAAAAATGCGGATTACTTCGATTACTATGTAAAAACGGTTCAGATCGATGGAAAAGTGTATGATCTTGTTGCCGATGTAAAAAGAGCATATGGCAATTCTGATGGTCTTTACTATACGCTGTATTTGGTTGACAACGCAACCAAAAAAGCTGTTGTCTCCCAAAGGCCTCAGACCCTCGGCTCTTCCGAACCGATTACTGCCTCTGAAATGGGGAGCAACAGCTTTTCTGCTGACATGGTACCACAATCCGATACCGCTGTCAATAACTATTCTATGCAGAATAGCGCAGAAGATGCAAGCGGGAAACATTCCCTTATGGATATCCCGGCAATGGACAGTACCGGCAGGGAGCTTTCCGCCGAGCAGCGGGAGTATTTCCTCGGCTCTAAAGTCGTTGACGCAGAGGGCAGGTTGAAACCCGTATATCATGGAAGCCCGGCGGTGTTTACCGAGTTTTCCCCCGATTTCATGTCCCAGCATGGCAGTTCCGAGGGGCAAGGCTTCTATTTCACCGATTACAAGCCGATGGCAGAGGGCTACCAAAAGGACGGCGGACAACTCCTTGAGGGGTATCTTGATATCAAAAAGCCGTTGAGCGATAGCGAGATTACGCTGACAAGGGCAGAAGTAAAAAAACTTTTGCAGGCTGTTGACCCGACCGGTGATGAAGTGCTTGTGAATTACGATCCTGCTGGCGGTATTGGGTACCCTTCAAAAACATGGTATAACCGGGCGATGGATGCTACCGTAAAGGCGGCTATGGAATATAGCGATAGTGATAGCGAAATCCTTGCAGAGATCGCGAACGGTGGAGCAGGCACCGGCGCTGTTCTTGAGGCAGCACGCAATACGCTTGGTTATGACGGATACATTGTAGAGGGCAAATATGATAATGCCACCGTGTATGTGGCGTTTGACAGTAGTCAATTTAAGAACATTGACAACACCGCTCCAACCGAAAGCAAGGATATCCGCTACTCCCTCATGGAAGATGCCCAGTACATGGCCGACATCGACAGGGTTGTTTCCGAAGCAACCGAGAAAGCAAACGATGAGCTGAAGGCTGCACAAGCTGAGGTGAAGGACATCCGTCAGCAGCTTGCTGACTATCGCCAGCAGGCAACTGCGGAAGCGAAGATGAATGACCGCTGGCGTGATGCAGAGACGAAACTTCTCACCGAAATAGCAGCGGCTAAAGAGCGAGAGAAGGCAGCAAAGGCCCGTGCAGAATTCATGGCGAAATATGACGCACTTTCCAAGCAATACCGTGCTGACCTCCGTGCGAACAATCGGCAGGTGCGGGACAAGTACAACGAAAAGCTGTCCGAAGCCAAGGACGAATTCAACCGGCGGAGGACGCAGGACCGCATTGACCGAGTGGTGCGGGAGGATCGGGCAAAGAGCAAAGCCAGATTGAGGACGGCGGAACAGAAATCCACCACTACGGAAGATGTTGCCAAGGTTCTGACCGAAATGCCGAAGAAGGACAAGGAAACCTTTAAGGCGAAAGCCGCCAAAGACTGGCGCACCTTTAAGCGCCAGTGGATCAACACTAAGGATGAGCTGGAGCGATTCGGGAACGAAGTCGGCGACAGCAGAATCATGTATGCAGCGAACAATGTCGGGCAGGCATCTGCGGCGGCGCAGTATTCCATTGGCGGCGCCGGGCAGTATGACCTTAACGGCAAGAAGATCGGCGATAAGAACCTCATGCAGGTATTTGAACCGGCGAAAAAGGCTGGCTTGACCGATGAGTTTTACACCTACCTGTTGCATGAGCACAATGTAGACCGCATGAGTGTACGCGAAAACGCGCAGCGGCAGCTTGCAGAACTTCGTGCGAAACTGAACAGGGAAGTCAACGGCTTTGCGGAAATGACAGATGAGAACATCGCCACAGCCGCAGGCAAGGATACTACCCTTACAAAAGCCTACACCGAGGCACAGATTGCCGCCGCCAAGCAATATAAGCAGTTCCAGGCGTGGGCAGAAAAGCAGTTTGACAAGCCTGTATTCGGCAGCAGCGTGACTGCAGACGATAGCCGTGCCGCCGCAGCTGACCTGCTGGATGCACACCCTGAATTTGAGAAGTGGGCAAAGGATGTGTATGCCTACCTTGACGGATTGATGGAGGTGCGAAAGCAGGGCGGACTCGTGAGCGCTGATATGGCACAGTACATGAAGGAACTGTATCCGCACTATGTTCCCACCTACCGCGATATGCCAAGCACCTCCGGCGGCTACTCCAATCCCAACAGCGTTGCGGTGAACAGCACCATCAAGTCCGCAAAAGGTGGCAACCAGGATATCATGCCGCTGATCGACAGTATTGCCAGGCAGACCTTGCAGACCTTCTCCGCAGCCAAAAAGAACATTCTGGGCAATATGCTGTATGAAGATGCAATGGATACTACCCGTGATATCTCGGAATACATTCAGAGTGTTACAGAGGAAGGCGATCTCGTTGACCTTGATGCGGATTCCGCAGAGAACCTCAAGAACACGCTGCGCATTTGGGTGGATGGCAAACCGGTTACTCTGCACATGAGTGAAGCAATGGCCGATGGGTTTAGACCCATTGAGCAATCCAATTCCTTTGGGATGAAAGCATTGCGCTCCATCAACAGCACATTCAAGAAGCTGGTCACGCAATGGAACCCTGTATTCATCGTGCGAAATTTCGTCCGTGATGCACAGTCTGCATTGTACTTTACCCATTACAGCAATGCCACATTCATTAAGAACTACGGCAAGGCCGTAAAGGAAATCGCAACGAACGGGAAGTATTGGCAGCTCTATCAGGCGATGGGCGGAAAAGGAACCACCTATTATGACCCAAAGACGGGGCTTTCCGACCGCCACCATTTCAAGAACGGTGCAGTCGATAAAGTGGCTGGTGGGTTGAATAGAGTAATCGACATCCTCTCCTTTGCCAATGAAGCGGTCGAGCAGTACCCCAGACTTGCTGAATTTATCAGCACGATGGAGGACACAGGCGATGTTCAGCAGGCGCTCTATAATGCAGCAGACATCACAACCAACTTTGGCCGTGGCGGCTTCGCTGCCCGCAAGCTGAATGCGTCCCTTGTGCCGTTCTTCAACCCCGGTATGCAGGGCCTTTCCAAGAACATTCGCAATGTCATTGACCGGCGCGGCTGGAAAGAAATTGGACAGTTGATCTCCCGCTTGCTTATCAACGGCGTTGCACCCGGTATCATTATGGGCCTGCTGTATGATGGGCTGAAAGAGGACGATGACTACAAGGAGCTTTCCAACTACATCAAGGATAGCAACATCCTCATCAAAATCGGCGACAATAAGTTTATCAAGGTTCCGATGGGCCGTGAACCTTCCGTTATTACGGCGTTCACCAATCGGATGTGGCGCTGGCTGAAAGGGGAACCTGCGAGCAGCGCGTTTGCCGGTTATCCGTCTTTCGCTATTGAGCAGATTGCACCGAACAATCCGCTGACCAATAACATCTTCGCAGGGATTACTGCGATGAGCACCAATAAGACCTGGTACGGCGGCGACATCGTTTCCAGTTACATGGAGGAAAAACCGGATTATCTGCAGTACGATGAAAGCACCGATGCGTTTTCCATCTGGCTTGGTGAAATTACTCGTCATGGGAAAAACGGCATCGAGGGGCTTTCCCCGAAGAAGGTCAATTACCTGATCGACCAGTATTCCGGCTTTATCGGTGACTGGCTGCTCCCGACGCTTTCCAAGAAAGCAGATGTCCCTGCGGTGGTAAAGGCTTTCGTGGTAGATAGCGTCCGGCAGAACCGGCTGGGCAGCGACTTCTATGATGCGCTGGACGAAGCCAAGCAGGTAAAGGAGACCGAGTTTGCGACAGCTGCCGACGATGCAACCTACTCCTACTTGTATAAGCAGAGCAAGGCGGCGTCCGAAATCACGAAGCAACTCAAGGAAATCTACAACAGTGGCGAAAAGACCCGCAAGGAGAAGCGGGAGGAAGCCCGTGACCTCTTAGAGCTGCGTAACGAGATTTATAGAAAAGCCCTGTTGACCGTCGGCACCTACGAGGAAACCGCAAAGAGCATCGGAAGTGCAGACAGCGATGTGGTGAAGCGCGAAGCAAACCGCAAGGCGTTCGGCGCAGAGTACGCACTAAAGACATACAACAAGGATGTCGGAGAAAAGGCAGCCGAGTATGTCGCACAGGGCGTTACCTACGACCAATACTACGCCGCATACTTTGCAGCCCGTGGTATCGTAGGCGACAAGGGTGATAACGGGAAAACAATTTCAGGGTCTGCAAGCCGAAAGAAGAAGGCCGCTATCGATAAGGCCGTTCCAGGCGCAAGCACAAAGCAAAAGCACCTTTTGTACGAGGCACTCGGAGTGTCAGAGAAGGTGTGGTAAAGAGATGCCCCCTCCGCAACTGGAGGGGGCATCTTACTGTGTAGTTTCTGTGTAGCCTATATGCAAAAAGGCCGCAAGAAACAGCAATATTTGCAAAGGCTAAAAATGCTGAAAACCCGCATGAACAAAGGAAAAACCCGCATTTCTGCGGGTTTTTCTTTGGCGGAGATGGAGGGATTTGAACCCTCGCGGCACTTTCGCACCCTACTCCCTTAGCAGGGGAGCCCCTTCACCACTTGGGTACATCTCCAAGGGCTACGAATTACTGTCGGAGGTGTTGGCGGAGAGGATGGGATTCGAACCCATGGCTCTGATGAGTCACCGGTTTTCAAGACCGGCTCCTTAAACCGCTCGGACACCTCTCCACGGCTTTATATCGTACTCCAGTATATTATCATATCGGGAGGGGGTTCGTCAAGCGGAAATTGGATTATTTTTGTGCGGCGGGGGTAAGGGCGGCGCCGGGGTAGTAGTGCAGCAGAATCTCCTGATAGTTTTTGCCGTGCTGTGCCAGGTACTGTGCCCCGGCCTGAGAGAGCCCCACCCCGTGTCCGTAGCCCAGCACATCAAAGGTGAAAAGCTCGTTTTTGTATTCCACGGTGAAGGCGGCGCTGCGCAGCCCCAGCAGGGTGCGCAACTGCTGGC
>OIEI01000487.1_pt1 | contig 14619 bp, 10 predicted proteins | sample 1581781 | NCBI WGS metagenome assembly OIEI01 (sample SAMN01760935, study PRJEB22395) | human gut metagenome | reverse complement strand
TTTATAGGTTTCGGCCAGACTTCGGCAAACCTGGTGACCGGAGGCCGTCAGGTTGATTGATCCGCCGGGCCATCGGAGACGGTCGCTTCAGAAAAAAACTGAAGAAAAAGCGGACACAAGTAGGAATATTCAGATATTTTCCCCAAATTTGTCTGCCGATTTTTGCCAGACACACCGGCGCCGGTTCAGCCACAAAGTTGAAAATGGCACCAATAAGAATTGTACTGACAAATATATTCCTTCTGTTCACCTTGTCCGCATATTCGGAGAATGTGGTGGACTCACTTGTAACGGCATTCGATCACCAAAAAGGCTCTCAAGCCGCGCGGACAGCGGAAGCATTCTTTAGGTATCTGGACGAAAGTGGATTCACCGAGAACACTGTCGAGTTGATTCCAGGAAGCGAAGCGGACAGTGTCAAGGCTCTGACTTTGTACTGGGCGGGAGAATGGTACTATGACATCCAGGATTATGACAGATCCATTGAATATTCAAGCAAGGCGCTGAGCCTCAGCCGTAAAGTGTCCGCCAAGGAAATAGAGTGCGATTGCGACAACATCCTCTCCATAGCGTACTTCCGGAAGTCAGACTTTCATAAGTCGTTGGAATACGCGAAAGCGACCTTTGCGCTGGGACGTGAGCTTCAGGATGAGGAGCGGATCACATATTCATTGAACACCTTGGCTGGAATCTGTCTTGCGTCGAAGCAGCCGGCGGAGGGCGTGAAATACGTTCTTGAGGCTATCCATTTCCGGCGATCAGCCTTATGTCTTCTCTGAGAAGGACAGCGAAAGGATCTCCAACGAACTGTTCAAGGAGGAATGCCAGGTAGACACCACACTTACTGTCAAGGTTCAGAACAATGTGATCAGCTTCGGCTCCAATTCCGGTACTCGCAGGTCGGTGATGTGCGCGTGACCTTCACAAAGGTCCTTCCGGGAGAGGTATCCCTTATGGCTCAGGTCAGCGGCGACACGTTCGTGCCATTCACGGCCAAGAACGGCAAGTCTTTCAGCGTGCTTGAGATGGGTGTGAAGTCCGCCGACCAGATGTACGAGGGTCAGCACTCGGCCAACAAGATCTGGCTCTGGATCCTCAGAATTCTGGGTATATTCCTTGTGATCGGAGGTCTGAAGGGCATCTTCGGCTTCATCGAGACTCTCGCCAAGGTGGTTCCGTTCATCGCCAACATCATCGGGGCCGGTGTCGGTCTGGTCTGCTCGATTGTCGGCTTCGCCTGGTCCTTCATCGTGATCGCCATCGCTTGGCTTGCCTACAGACCTGTTCTGGGAATATCCCTGATCGTGATCGCCGTAGCGCTGGTCATCTTCCTTGCGCGCGGAAAGAAAAAGGTGCAGACAGCGTGAAAGGTCTGGTAGGGTTACTTACGTGTAATGATAATTATCAAATAGCATAAAATCAACAAATTATGAAAATTCTAGCAAACATGAGGAAAGCGTTTGGCTTGGCTCTGGCCTTTGCTCTCGCATTATCCTTGAGCGCTCCGGCCCAGGGGCAGAGCGTCTTGAACCAGATCGGCAAGCGTGCCAAGAACGCGGTCAAGACCAGAACTACCATGGGCGCTGACAGGGCTATCCAGAAGACATTGGACAAAGCGGAGGACGCCATTGAGAAGGGAGTGACCAACGCGGGAAGAGGACGTTCCGGGAAGGGACACGCTCCGACTGTCGGTAAAGGTTCGGCTGCAGGCGGCGGAGCCGTGGCTGGCAATGGATCAGTGGCCGGCAACGACGAAGAACAGAAGGGACAGCCGGAAGGTGTGGAGAGCCCAAAGAGGAACCCTATCGGATCCAAGGGAATGGGCGGAGCGGATCTCTCCAATCTGGAGACCTACACGAAGGAGACCTGCATCCTCTACCTGAACAACTCGAACGTGGATCTGACCGTTCACGACTGTGCGTTCATCAACGCTCCTAACCATGTGATCCTTGGCCTTTTCAGGGGTAGCCTGACGATTGACAACAACATATTCGTGAACTGCAGGATGGAGGCTATGGATGCCCGCGGCTCGGATCCGAAGGAGAATTCCAGGATTGACTTCACCAACAACACGGTGCTGTTCATGTGGTCGTTCAAGCAGAACCTTGAGACCCAAGGCTATGGCTTCCGTTTCCGTCCTGGCACGGATTGCTATCTAGCCAACAACATCTTTGGCTGCTCGATGTTCACGGCGCTTGACTACACGCACATCGACAGCGACAAGAACCGTGAGGCCACCCGCAACACTGTTGTGGAGAACAACGTGTTCTTCCTCAACAGGATGGGCGACCTTTCAATCCCTGGCGGCGGCAATTTCATCAACATCAGCAGCGCCGATTTCTCTGACGTTGAATACATCGACTCCGAGAGTGGCAACACGACCGTCACGGACGCCAACATATTCAAGGGCAAGATTGACGAGGCTTACCTGAAAGGTTTCCTCAACGCATCTTACACGGCCGAGATGCAACACAACCCGAATTCGGCGGTGAACACCTTCCGTTCGGCGCTCGGCATGAACCAGATCGGCACAATGACCTCCAAGGTCACGATGTACGCCAACCGCTACAACTGGGAGAAGGCCCTCCTGATCTTCGGCGCGATGCCGGGGTACGGAGCACAGATGCCTCAATAGTTGTGTGTTATGTATGAATATGGCGGCCTACACGCTTCGAGCGCCCTGTCCGGGTGAATGGCCGCCGCGGCCTCACCGCCACGATTAATATTCCCAGATCAGAGATGGTCTGGGAATACTGTCCGGGTGAATGGCCGCCGCGGCCTCACCGTCACCGGAACTTCCATTACAGTTCGTAAAACAAGCACAGCCGGACATATTCATTCTAAAAAAAGAGAATGCATCCTGCCATGAAGTGCCATGCGGTGACATACAGGGGCGTGGCACTTAAATAGCTGACTGTCAACAATAAAAACATTGACCTTGTGCCATAATCAGCACCAGGTCAATGTTTATCTGATTAATATTCAACCTCTTATCTGCCACGCAGCCCACAGGGCACCCAAAATCGTGGAAGGTGCCTCCTCCGTGTAGCTCATGACTTATCTGCCACGCAGCCCACAGAGTGCCCAAAAGGAGACAATGACAAAAAGAACAGCGTCCCGGCCTTGAGCGGAACGCTGCGAAGGAGGCTAAATGGACAGGACGGCCAGAACGTTGATGAGTTCCTTGTCGATCGGTTTATCCAGTTTGATGGCCTTTCCGACAGGAACGTAAACAATCTCGTTGTTGGAGACACCGACCATGATGTTCCGCTGGCCCTCCTGCAGAGCCTCGATGCTGGCGTAGCCGAGGCGGCTGGCGAGGATCCTGTCGTAGGCGGAAGGGCATCCTCCACGCTGGAGATGGCCCAGGATGGTGACACGGACATCATATTCAGGATACTCCTTCCTCACCCTTTCGGCGTAGTGCATCGCTCCCCCGTCCTTCGGGCTTTCGGAGACGAGCACGATGGAGCTGTTCTTGCTCTTTCGGCAGCCATGGCTGATGAACTTCTCAAGCTGGTCGATGTCGGTCTGGTCCTCAGGGATGATGGCGGCCTCGGCACCTGCGGCGATGGCTGAGTTCTGAGCGAGGAAACCGGCGTCACGGCCCATCACCTCGACAAAGAATATGCGGTCGTGGGATGTCGCCGTGTCACGGATCTTGTCCACACACTCGACGATGGTGTTAAGCGCCGTGTCATAACCGATTGTGGAGTCCGTGCCGTAAAGGTCATTGTCAATCGTGCCTGGCAGACCGATGATCGGGATGTCATATTCCCGGGCGAAATCCTGCGCCCCCGCAAGGGATCCGTTGCCTCCGATAACGATCAACGCGTCAACTCCGAACTTCACGAGATTGTCGTAGGCCTTCTTGCGTCCTTCCACCGTCATGAACTCCTCGCTGCGGGCGGTCTTCAGAATCGTTCCGCCCCTCTGGATGGTGTTGCTGACACTTTCTGTCGTAAGTTCCTTGAAATCACCGTTGATGAGACCTTCGTAGCCGCGATAGATACCCATAACCTTCCATCCGTTGTAGATCGCCGCGCGGGTCACGGCCCTGATGGCCGCATTCATTCCCGGAGCGTCTCCGCCTGACGTCAAAACTCCGATTGTCTTTATCTCTTTCATAATACCCTACTTGTTAACTGAATTAATTCTTTATTCAACTTTCGCAAGTAGGCAATTACCTGCTGTAAAGTACATTATCTCACGTTCGAAGGTGATTGCCCACCCTCATCAATTCACGTTACCCCCTCCCTAAGTCCCTCCCCTCGGGGGAGGGGATGCGCTTCGCGCACCCCGTAGGGCCTTTCACGTTACCCCCTCCCTAAATCCCTCCCCTCGGGGGAGGGACTTGCTTTCACTGCAAGCAGTGAAGAAGAGTGGTATTTCGCAAATGCGAAACTTGAGTTCTTTATACTATCATGCAAAAGTAGTAATTTTGCAGACATTTGGCATCTTTCCGCAAGGAAAATGCCAATCGGAAATAAAGTCAAAGAATAACGACATTATGACAATAGGCGACATAGATCTTGGAGTAAGGCCCGTGCTTCTGGCTCCGATGGAGGATGTGACAGACGCTTCCTTCAGAGGGATATGCAGGGAGCAGGGAGCGGACATGGTCTACACTGAGTTCATTCCGTCCGAGGGTCTGATCCGGGACGCCAAGAAGGCCTACGCCAAACTCAAGACCACCGACGCGGAGGCTCCGATAGGCATCCAGATCTACGGAAGCGACCCTGACGCGATGGTCGAGGCCGCGAAGATGGCGGACCACGCCCCGGAACTTGTGGGCGGACACGGATGCGACGTGATCGACATCAATTTCGGCTGCCCTGTGAGCAAGATCGCTGGCCGTGGAGCTGGCTCGGGAATGATGAAGGATCCGGACAAGATGGTGATGATCACGAAACGGATAGTCGAGGCCGTCGGCAAGCCGGTCACGGTCAAGACCCGTCTCGGCTGGGACGAGGGCAGCAAGATCATCGTGGAACTGGCCGAGAGGCTTCAGGACACGGGCATCAAGGCACTCACGATCCACGGTCGGACGCGCTGCCAGATGTACAAGGGCGAGGCCGACTGGACACTCATCGGGGAGGTCAAGCGGAACCCGAAGATGCATATTCCTATAATAGGTAACGGCGACATCAACTCACCCCGGAAGGCGAAGGAGGCGTTCGACCGCTACGGCGTGGACGGGATAATGGTGGCCAGAGCGTCCTTCGGCCATCCTTGGATATTCAAGGAAATCAAGCACTTCCTTGCCACGGGAGAGGAACTTCCGCCGCTTGGGGTGAGGGAGCGGGTCGAGCTTGCGAAAAGGCAGATGCGCCTGTCGCTGGACCTCAAGGGCGTGCCGACCGGAGTTTATGAGATGCGCCGCCACCTGTCCTGCTATTTCAAAGGACTGCCCGACTTCAAGGAGACCAGAATGCGGCTCGTGACGGAGAATGACCCGGCGGAAGTGTTCAAGATTTTGGAATATATAGCCGAAAAGTGGGGAAACACTGAAATTTCAGAGGCGAACAGCGTCTATGGCTTATGATTTTTTGTATCTTTGCAGTCTATGCTTGACAAGATTCTTCTTGCACCATATTATTTGACGCTGAAGCTGAGGCACGCTTGCTACGACCACGGCATCTTCAAAGTCGGCACATGCGAGGTACCGACCATCTGCGTCGGCAACATCACGGCGGGCGGCACAGGCAAGACTCCGCACACCGAGATGATCCTGCGCACCCTGCTGCGGAGCGACGACTGGGCGTTCCGCAACATTGCTGTCCTGTCGAGGGGACACAAGCGCAACAGCGGCGGCTTCCAGCTGGTCGAGAAGGACGGGAAGGTCAAGGAATATGGCGACGAACCTCTCCAGATAAAGAGAAAGTTCCCCGGCATCACTGTGGCCGTGGACCGTCAGAGGATCAAGGGATGCGACATTCTTTGCCATCCAGAGAAGTTGAAGACCGAGAGGCGGGCCCGCAAATGTTCCGGCTCGTCGATCCCGCCGGCGGATCTGATCGTTCTGGACGACGCGTTCCAGTACAGGACGCTGCGGGCGTACTTCAACATCGTTCTGGTGGACTACAACCGCCCGACCTACAAGGATCAGCTCCTTCCTTTCGGAAGGCTCAGGGATCTGCCCCAGAGGCTTCACTACGCCGACATCATCATCGTGTCGAAGTGTCCGGCCTATCTTGAGGACGGGCAGAAGATCCAGTGGGCGGAGTCGTTCGGCCTGAAGGACTATGACCTCAAGGCCTGCACGGGGACGGACAGAAAGGGGTCCGTAAAGACCCTGTTGTTCACGACAATCTGGTACAATTCGCTCCAGCCGATCTTCGAGGAAGGGAACAAGAGGTACGCATACTCGCAGAAACTGATTCTCTTTTCGGGAATAGCCAAGGACACGCCACTGCGGATGTATCTCAGCGATGAGCACAAGATCGTGAAGAGGTTCAGCTTCATGGACCACCACAACTACAACCGTTTCGACATCAAAAAGATAATGAAAGCCGTGAAGGAGCATCCTACGGCGGTTGTGGCGACGACGGAGAAGGACTGCCAGAGGATTCTGGACTACAAGAGAATCCCCGAGCAACTGAAAGTCAGGCTATTCCAGGTGCCGATCGAGGTCGGGTTCCTGTCAGAACACGAAAAAGCGGTCTTCGAGAAGACTCTGATGACCGCCCTTCGCAATTTCTCTCCGGAATATTGATTTCTATTTCACAGTCGCTTCGACAAGCGACTATCCTACTTAGCATTAACAATTCCAAGTTTCTCCAGCAGCGCCTCCGGCTCAGGATCGTGCCCGCGGAAGCGACGGTAAAGCACATCCTCGTCCTCGCTGCATCCCTTCGAGAGAATGTTGTCACGGAACGAGTGCGACACCTCGGTGCTGAATATTCCTTTCTCCTTGAACAGACTGAACGCGTCCGCCTCCAGCACCTCGGACCATTTGTAGGAATAGTAGCCGGCGCTGTAGCCACCCGAGAATATGTGGCTGAACGAGGTCGAGATGCAGGCCTGAGGGATTGACGGAATCACATTCGAGCTCTTCAAGGCAGCCTTCTCAAAGGCGATGGTACCCAGTTCCTGCATAGTTTTAAGGTCACTGAGCCTGTCGAAGTGACCTGATTCAGAACCACCCTTCAACGTGTGCCAAGCCATATCCAGAATCCCGAACTGAAGCTGACGCACCTGCGCGTAGGCGGCATTGTAGTTCTTCGCCTCCACAATCTTGTTTATCAGAGTGTCCGGCAGCGCATCCCCCGTCTCGAAATGACGAGCGAAAGTGTCCAGAAACTCCGGCTCGAACGCCCAGTTCTCCATGATCTGCGAAGGCAGCTCCACGAAGTCACGCGAAACATTCGTCCCGGTGAGCGATGAATATCTTCCCTCTGCGAGAATGCCATGCAGACTGTGCCCGAACTCGTGAAGCAAAGTCGTCAGCTCATCGTGGGTCAGGAGCGCCGGCTTCCCGGCAGTCGGTTTCGTGAAGTTGGTCACAAGACTGATGAACGGACGTTTCTCCACACCGTTCACGATGCTCTGGCCACGGAACTCGGTCATCCAGGCCCCTCCCCTCTTGCTTGCGCGCGGAAAGAAGTCAGCGTAGAACAACGCCTTGTGCACACCGTCAGCGTCCTTCACGTCATAGACCTTCACATCCGGGTGATATACAGGAATATCCTTCCTCTCCTCGAACGTCAGGCCATAGAGTTTCCCAGCCAGACCGAAAGCCGCGTCGATGCAGCTTTCCAGACGGAAATATGGCTTGAGCTGCTCATCGTTGATGGAATAGCGGGCGTCCTTGAGTTTCTCCGACCAGAATCCGAAGTCCCAAGGTTGAATCTCAGAGTCCTCGAAGCCGTTCGCACGGGCATATTCATAAAGTTCCTTGACCTCGGCCTTTGCGGCAGGAAGCGAAGGTTCCAAGAGTTTCTGAATGAACTCGTTGACAGTCTGAGGATTCTTCGCCATCCTTTCCTCAAGCGCATAGTCGGCATAGGTCTCGTAGCCAAGGATATTCGCTATCTTCAGGCGCGATTCGGCTATCTGGCGGCAGAGTTCGATGTTGCTGTTCTCCCCTTCCGTGGCCCTTGTGTTGTAGGCCATCCACATCTTCTGACGAAGGTCGCGGCGGGTGCTGTACTTCATGAACGCACCATAGCTCGGGGCCGAAAGGTCGAACGCCCAGCCCTCCATTTCCTTGGACTTGGCCGTCTCCACGGCAGCCTCACGCACGAAATCCGGAAGCCCCTCAAGATCAGCCTCATCGGTAAGGTTCAGCGTGAAAGAGTTGGTCGCGGCCAGCACGTTCTTTCCATACTGGAGGGTCAGCAGGGAGAGTTGCTCGCTGAGCTTGCTGTAGGTCTCCTTGTCCTCCGCACCGAGGTTGGCTCCGCTGCGCACGAACGACTTCCAGGTCTTCTCCAGAAGCCTCGCCTGATCCGGCTCCAGCCCCTCTGCGCTCTCGTGCACGGCCTTGACACGGGCGAACAGCGGCTCGTTCAGCGAGACGTACATTGAATATTCAGTCATCATCGGGGAGACTTTCTCCGCGATGTCCTGCATCTGATCGTTCGTGTCGGCCTCCATCAAATTATAGAATATGCCGGCGGCATCGTTCAGACGGCCCCCTGCCTCGTCCAGAGCGGCGATCGTGTTCTCGAAAGTCGGCGCGTCCGGATTGTTCACGATAGCGTCAATCTCGGCCTTGGCCTCGGTGATGGCCTGCTCGAACGCAGGCAGGTAATGCTCAGTCTTGATCTTGTCGAACTGAGGCGCGCCATACGGCAGCGTGGAATCTGTAAGCAATGGGTTCATTTTGTTGTCACAGGATGAAAGCAGGCACAGGATCCCTCCCGCGGCCGCAATGATTCTTTTGTTCATAAATATATTTCAATGTTATTCAGTGTCAAATCAACGCTTTATCTCAGTTAAGTAACCTTCAAAAAATAACCTGCATCATCTTAAGGTATCTTTTCGGTCTATATCTCTTTCTCGCAGTCGCCCTGGATCTGGTAGTTTGTCCTGGCGAAGAGGGCGTCCAGACGGGTCAGGAAGTAGTATTTCCCTGTAGCCGCCAACTTGTAGATAAGCGCGGTCTTGTCAACATAGACATACCCGCCCCTGCGGATGTCCTCAAAACTCTGTATTCCAATCGGGTATAGCATACGGCCTGTCCTTTTAGTTCATTATCTACAAAGATAGGAACTTTTTTGGACATGGACACATAAGGTGTAACGACATGAAATTATCTGGCGCACGGTATAATTCGAGCATAAACAAAAAGGAGGGTGTGTTTCATTAGACAGATAAAAAACTATTACCAACACCAAGATGGTGACTTCGGGGCATTTATGAATCACACATCCATTCGAACACAAAAAGAGGGGAGCGACTGATGTCGTTCCCCCACTTAATATATTGACAAGCTATCTATTCGGCTTTTTCGCTTCCGCCTCCGATAGCCTTGTTGTAGAGGGTCTCTCTTTCAGGGAAGACATAAGTCCATCCGTTGTTCTCGTCAACACCGATCTGGATGGCAATGGAGTCGTGGATGTTGCCGCCCTTGCTGAGTCCCTTTCTGTTGATAGGAAGCTTCCAGCGCTTGTAGTCGCTGAACCCGAAGCCTTCGCCCCAGAGTTCGAGCTCGCGGTAGTTCCTGATGTCCTTGAGCAGGGCCTCGCCTGTGGTGGCGCAGTTGTAGGTTGTCCTGCCGGTCTCGACGTTCAGTTTGTTGAGGGCTGCCTGTGCGGCGCTTTCGTTGCCAAGATAGTAGTTCGCCTCGGCCTCGATGAGAACCATTTCAGAAGTCCTGATGAAAGCTAAGTAGCCAACACCAGGGGTTCCGAAAGTGTAGTACTTGAGGTGGTCGCCAAGCCTGTAGTAACCAGGTGCGTAAGGAGCTGTGAGCCCTGTGACGGCCTTGCTGGCGACGTATGCCTTGACCTCTGCGTAAAGGTCTGCGTTCTTGACCACTTTCTTGTTGTTCTCCACGGTGAATCCGAGATAGCCTTGACCCTTGTCAACATCGCCGTCCTTGTAGGAAGGGAACTTGTCGGTTGTCAGGAACAAAGCCTTGCGGACATCGTTGTTGTCGGTGATCTGGTCAGTAAGTTCGGTGTTGATTCCACCGGCTCCGTTGGAGGTTGCGGAAGCGTAGTAGCCGTTACAGGAGAACTGTGTTCCGTAGGTCCAGTACCACTGGTTCTCGGTCTCGTCTCCGAAACTTCCGAAAAGCCATTCGCTGTTAGGTCTGCAGAACCCATCGTTATAAGCCTCGCCTTTCACAAGAGGATGGCCTTCCTCCGCAAGTTTTGCCTCTGTGAGAGCTTTTTCATAGTCCTGTCTGGTGAGAGCCGCTCTTGCATAGACGGCATGGGCTACATTCACGTCCGGAATCCAAACATCGCCCTCTCCACGGGTCACACTTGTCTTTCCGAAGTTGGTGATGGCCTCCTCGCAATCAGCATAGATCTGAGCGTAAACCTCAGCCTGGCTGGAGACCGCAAGATCGCCCGTTGACTCATCAAGTCTGAGCGGAACTCCGTCTGAGGATCCGTTGTTGGAGTCCACCCAACGCTTGGCGTAGTATTGGAGAAGTTTCTGATAGCCATAGGCCCTGAAAGTCAAGGCTGCACCCTTGATGAATGATTTCTCCTCGTCAGTGGCGGAGCTTGCGTCAATCTTTGCAAGAATCGTGTTCGCCTGACCGATGATGTTGTAGTAGTAGTACCAGGCATATATCGCATACACGGCTGTCTTGCTGTTGCAGAAGCCCATATTGTGGACCGTAGACCAACCTGAGGCGTAGACGTTGTAGGTGTAGTCTTGGCTCGGGTAGTTCTCAAAGAGCCTGATCACGGCGCTCTCTCCGCAGTCTCCCTGGCTTCCCATATACTGCTGGCAACACATTGTCTCTGCGATTCCGTTCAGTGACGCGTAGGCGTTCTGGAAGTTGACGACAGCGAGTTCCGCACTCACGGAGTCTGTCGGAGCGGTGTCGAGATAGTCCTTCCCGCATCCTGACACGATGGCCGCTCCGGCTGCGAATATACCTATAATTTTAACTAAAGATTTCATATTCAATTCTTTATTTAATGGTTTAGATTAAAGATCAAGAGTTACACCAAGGTTGAACACACGCGCTGTTCCGTAAGTGTCATCGGATGATCCGGTGAAAGAGTACTGAGGGTTCATACCCTTGAGGGATGTGATGGTGACAAGGTTCTCCACGCTGGCGTTGAGGAGGATGCCTTTGACATTGATCTTGTCGGTCAGTCTCTTAGGGATGCGGTAGCCGAGGTTGATGTTCTTCACGACAAAGTAGGAAGCATCCTGAAGCCAGCGGCTGCCGGCGGCGTTGTTGAACTTGCTTCTCTCGAAATCAACGATCGGAATTCCGTCAGGATCGATCCTGTTGGCTTCTGTCATTCCGGAAGGCTGGGCTGTCCAGGACTTGAGGATGTCCTTGTGGTTCTGGCTTGCGCTGGATGCGCTGCCGGTGGACATCAGGCTGGAGTAGGAGCTGTCGTAAACCTTTCCGCCGAGGCTGTAGGTGAAGAGTGCGCTGAGGGTGAAGTTCTTCCAAGAGAGTGAGGTGTTGAACGAACCGTAAGCCCAAGGAATAGCGGATCCGCACCAGTCGCGAAGCGCGTAGTTGTAGTCGTAGGTGTAGTCTGTGCCGTTGATGGTCACAAGCTCGTTGGCCGTCTGCGCTTTCTCTTTCATCTCAGGGTCGATCTTATAGAGTGAGTAACCGTTGGTCTGATCGACTCCGACGAAGTTGTAGGCGTAGAACTCATAGACTGAGTGTCCTTCCTCGTACCTGCGGATGCTGCTGACTGTGATTGGCTCGTGGTCAGGGAGGGTGATGATCTTGTTCTTGAGGAATGTGGCGTCAAGACCTACGTTCCAGAGCCAGTGGCCGTTTCTGATGACATCAACATCTGTCGAGAACTCGACTCCTCTGTTGGAGACAGATCCAATGTTTTTGCTGACAGACAAATTCCAACTGCCTCCCTGATGTGACCAAGAACCTGCGGATAGCGGAAGCGGCACGTTGAAAAGAAGATCCTTGGATCTCTTGTCGAAGTAGCCTAAGCTGAAGTTGACTCTGTCGAACGCGCGCCCTTCAACGGCAACGTCGATTGTCTGGGTGGTCTCCCAGCTGATGTCGTTGGCTGCGAGGCTCATCTTCATAAGGGATGTCTTTCCACCGTTCTTGTCAATCTCGTACAGAGCCTGGTAGCCGTAATAGCCTACTCCCGCGTCATTGCCGACCTCTCCGAACGCGGCGCGTAGCTTGAGGGCGTCGATCTTGTCCACGTTCGCCATAAAGCTTTCCTTCTTGATGTTCCAGTTGGCACCTACCGAGAAGAAGTTGCCCCAGCGGTTGTCCGGATGGAATATTGATGAGCCGTCACGACGGAATGAAGCGTCGAAGAAGTACTTCTCATTGAAGTTGTAGCGGACGCGGGCGAGGTAGGACTCTACCCTGTAGGCGTCGTTGAAACCGGTCGTGTAGGAATCGGTGAGGAAGTTGCCCATAACGATGTTCCCAGGAACGGCCATATTCGTGTTCATCGAGCTCTGGTACTTACGGAGGTAAGAGTAGTTCTCGTGACCGGCGAGGACATCGACGTGGTGCATTCCGAAGTCACGCTCCCAGTTCAGCATCTGTGAAAGGGTGTAGTCGTGGTAGCGGTAGTGGGTGCCGGTGTAACGTCCGTTGTTTGTCGCTCCGTCGCCGATCTCAGGGTTGTTGTATGCCTCAGTGGCGGTTGTGGAGTGGTTTACGATTCCCTTCACCGTGGCGGAGAATCCGTAAGGCAGGGTGACTGTGGCGAACGCCTGGCCGCCGAGCACGTTACGGTGTGAGTTCTGCTTGTCGGTTCTGAGCTCGTAGGCGATGTTTCTGTTGTCCAGATAGTCGGATGAGGTGTCGTACTGCTTGTTACCGCTGGCGTCGAGGGCGAATGTGCCGTCGGCGTTGTGAAGATAGTAAGGGTAGATAGGTGCGGTGTATCTCGCGATGTAGAACGGGTTGCCGTATGCGTTGCCCGATGCTTTGTCGTTGAAGTTCCTCTCGGAGACGGTTGCGTTGACGTTTACACCTGCCTTGAACCATTTGTTAGGCGTGAAGGTGGTGTTGATACGTCCAGTCATTCTCTCGTAGTCGCTGGCGACGATGTATCCCTGCTCGTTGGTGTAGCCGAGGGAGGCATAGACATTGAACTTGCTGGAGGCCACACTACCGGACACGGAGTAGTCCTGACGGTAACCTGTGCGCTCGATGGCGTCGAACCAGTTGAGGTCGTCATAGACGTTCTTCCTCTTGGCGACGAGCTTGCCGTTGGCATCGAACAGTGCCGTGTTCGCTCCGTCGTAGATGTTCAGCTTGGCGTAGTCGGCGATGAGGTGCTCTGTGGCGTAGGTTCCGGCGGCGGCAGCGTCAAGCTTGAGGGAACTGTGCATAGCGTAGTTTCTCATAGCTGTCCAGGACACCTCCATCCACTCGTCAGGGTTGAGGGTCTCATATTCCGGAAGACCGCGGGTGTAAATACCTTGGTTGATCTTCACAGTGATGGATGGGTCTGTCGAACCACGGCCGCTCTTCGTGGTGACGAGAACGACTCCGTTGGCGGCGCGGTTGCCGTAAAGCGCGGAAGACGCCGCATCCTTCAGGACGGAAATGCTTGCGATGTCAGCAGGGTTGATCTCAGCGATATTCCCTTCAAACGGAGCTCCATCGACAACGAACAGAGGTTCGTTGGATCCGTTCACGGAACCGAATCCGCGGATTCGGATTGTCGGGGCGGCTCCAGGCTCACCGTAGGTGTTGTTGACCTGCACGCCAGGTGCGGCTCCTTCCAAAGCTCCTGTGGCTGAGGTGGTTGCGCGAAGCTCAAGTTTCTTCTCGTCGATCTGGGAGACAGATCCGGTGATGGACTCCCTCTTCTGTGTACCGTAGGCCACAACGACAGTCTCATTGATCGAGTTGGCCTCTGCGAGCAGTGTGATTGACACATAAGGGGCGATCTTGACGGTCTGGGCCTTCATTCCGAGGAAAGAGACCTCAAGTTGTGTGGCGTTGGCCGGAACGTTGGAAAGTGAGAACTTACCGTTTGCGTCGGCGTAGGTTCCGATGGTCGTTCCGGAGACGATGATGGATGCGCCGGCTACCGGCTGCCCGTCATCCGCGTTCACGACTCCAGAGACATTCTGGGTCTGGGCCCATGCTGCACCTATGCTGATGAACAGGCACAGCGCGATTGTAAATAATTTTTTACCCATAAGCTTGAAACTTTTGTTAAACTTAGCTTTTTATTATTGAATATTGAACTAGTATTCCAATGTCTTTTATATATCAATTTTACTCATAACTTCGTTCCTTCGGGGCTGTTTGCTCCAACCTAAAACGAATCTGTCACAGAACCAAATGTTAAACCCGCTTACAAACTAAATAAAATATTTTGACAATTCCAACAGTTGTGCAAACTTGCTTTGGTGAATTAATATTTAATGTTTATCGTTTTACCCAATCGTTATATTCAATGCCTCAAGTTTCGCAAGTGAAAAATAATTGAAATAAAAAAGGCTAAAGATTTTGAT
>OIEI01000486.1_pt1 | contig 14631 bp, 6 predicted proteins | sample 1581781 | NCBI WGS metagenome assembly OIEI01 (sample SAMN01760935, study PRJEB22395) | human gut metagenome | reverse complement strand
CAGCGGCAACGGACCTTGCATTAGACCGGTGGCCGGCTACAGCTACATATCCTGTCATTTCGGAGAGCCGGATGGCTGGACAGGCGCACCGCACGGGGGAATGGACTTTGCCGCCGGTTACGGAACGCCGATCTATGCCGCCGCTGATGGCGTGGTCGTGAAAGCCGGTTATCACAACAGCTGGGGCAACTACGTCAAGATCTACCATGGCGTTGTGGACGGCAATCAAATCTACACTCTCTACGCGCACTGCTCCTCCCTGGGCGTTTCTGCCGGTCAGACCGTGACCCAGGGTCAGACAATCGCAGCGGTGGGCAGCACCGGCGACAGCACCGGCAACCACTTGCACTTTGAGGTGTATGTCAACAATACTCGCGTTGCGCCGGAGAATTGGTTGTAGTTGCCGTATAGCTACAGCTTAAAAAGCAACATAAAAGCGTTGATTTTTCTGTACCGCTGTGCAATTTGACGGCAGATGCACGGCAAAAAACAAACGATAATATGTAAAATGTGCAAAAGGTGACGGCAAGGAAATATTTAGAAAGAAAAAAAGCCGTACAAAAAGCCGTACAAAATATCCCTAAAAAACCGCGCTGCACTGCGGCGCGGTGTGTTGCTGTACGGCACTTGTGCCGTACAGCTTTATCCTGCACATTTTCCCTACTGCTTTCAAATTTTCTCAAAACAAGGGAAAATCATCTCCAAGAAAGGAGCGGTAAGATGGACTTGTACAAAAAGACATACCGTGTTAGTGAGGAAACGAAAAAGACGGTGGAGGAAATTGCCGCACAAGAAGGCTGCACTGAAACCGCCGTGTTTGAGAACGCCATCCGCTACTACAAAGACTACCTGTATATGCAAACCGACGGGGCCTTCATCAATGAGAGCGTGAAGCGCACCTTCCTTGCCAGCGTCAACCTGATGGAAACACGACTGAACAACCGCACCAACAAGGTGCTGTCTGAACTGGCGATCCAACAGGCTATAATCTGCCAGGTTCTTGCGCACGAACTGGAAATCAACCCCCGCGCGCTGGACAATTACCGCCGCGCCGCCGTGGAATACTTGAAAATGAATGATCGTGTGTTCCGGCTGGAAGATATTTTGGAAGAATGAGCCTATTTCTCTTGCAAAAACGCCGGATAATTCCATCGAATTATCGAGAAAAACAGGTTGTGCCTAATAGGCACAACCTGTTTTTCTCCGTCCGAAAGTGAGGTGAGACAGTGAAAGTCAAAGCAATACTCAACTCCGGCTATTTTGCCAACGCCCGCCATGCCACAAACTACATCGCGTATATTGATCGGCAAAGCCCCATCTTCGACCAGAGCGGTACAGAAAAAAATGTGTTGTCCGCTCAGGTGGAAGTAGAAGCCCCCGGCAACAGTACTGTATGGCGTCATGTGTACTCACTGAATGCCAGCGATTGTGAGCGGCTGGGGGTAGACCGAAATTATATGAAAAATCTGATTGCCCTGAAAGCCGATGAACTGGCGAAAGCATATAACATTTCCCCCAACAATCTGCGGATGGTATGCTCCTGGCATAATAAAGACTTTCACCCGCATCTGCATTTTTTGGTCTGGTCAACTGACAGCCGGGAAGCGTTCATACCGCATCGAGAAAAAGAGGCTGACAAAAGCGCGGCACTCAATGCTGCCACGCGCAAAGTCAAAAGCAGTTTCACCAATGAAATCTTTCGCGGCGATCTGGAATATCTGAAGGAAGAAAAAAGCAAGCGCCGCGACAAACTTAATGAGCAGCTGCGCAAACTGGTGTCCAGCGAGTATCTGGTGGACCGTGAAATCACAGACGCCCTAAAGGATTTGGGCAAAGAACTACGGGAAACCCCAGGCAAGCACACATACAAATTCTTGCCGCCTCAACTCAAAGCCGAAGTAGATGGCGTATTGGAAAAAATCATGCAACGGGACCCGATCTTGCGGTCCATGTATGAAGAATACCTGGACAGTCAAAAAGAACTGGCCCTGACATACGCCTCCTATGAGGAAACATTGGATAAAAAGTTTGCAGAGATCGAAAACAGCTTTTTTCACCCTTATTGCGATTTTGAAGAACGCCGCGCTGGCCGTGCCGAGGTAACCAGGCATAACATCATCATCCATGCCGCCGAGCGGTATGTGCGGCCAACAGTACAGAGAAAAACAGCTTCGCACGCTCCTCCAAAAAAGTCAACCCCGGCGCTGACTTCACCGGGAAATCGTGCTGTTTCCTCTCAGGCTGGCAACCCGCCAAACACGCCAACAGTACAGGAAAAAACAGCTTCGCACAGCGAGCCGGAAAATACAACCCCGGATGAAGAGGTAGAGGGTTCTGACTATCAAGAAAAAAGCCCCACCTATGCAGTACAAAATATGTTATTCCGTCTGGCCAAAACACTGAACAGGGATCAGCAACAGACACAGAGCAGAAACCGGGCCGCCCGGGCCGCGAACGGTCTGACCGGCGAAAAGCAGAATGTGCGCAAATTGAAAACAGGGCTTTCGGATGAACGCAACCTGTCTACCATCGAACTGTAATAACCAATTTGTGCCTATTAGGCACAGTTGATTATTCACGCAACAGCGAAACAATTCCAACTATTATTTGCAAAGACATTTGCGTATTTTCGGAAAAACATTCCGAAACGCCTTTCTTTGAAATACCCCTTGACAAAATCATGAGATTAAGCGAAATTGTGTATAGAAGAAACCCGCTTAGATAGAACGGAGGCTAATCATGAGCATCGAAAAGACAGATCGCTACACTGGCGGCTCCTTGTCCGAACAGGAACTTGCTGCCCTGGACGCTCTTGAAGGGGATACCCCGACGGCAGCAGATTTCGGTGGATTCTGCGGCAAATATGGAGACCAATACAAGGATTTTTTGGAAGCATACGAACCCACTACATTCTGGGACTTGGTACATTCCCACACCTTGAAAGATATCTGTGCCGCCAAAAACGAAGAAGTGCATGAGTTCATCGAAAATACAATCAACGCACTTCTGGTCGCCAATCCTGGCCCGGATAAATCCACCCAGCCGTTGGAATGGACACAGCATCAGAACGCTTTGAAAGTACAAGCCGAGGAACTTGCTGAGCCGCTTCTCTTTGGCGGTCAGCAACTGGGCGAGCTGGGTGAGCCTAAACTGGAACGGCCTGTATATACACATGGTCGGCCCAAAAATATGTTCTTCGGCGGCACGCAGGATGAGTGGGAAAACGCCCCGGACAGAATCACAGATCTTCCGTGGTAAAAATACGTCTATAAAAATCGCAAAAAAGGAGCAGGCGTTTGCCTGCTCCTTTTTTGATGAAATCTGCAGAGAAAGGTCTTTTGCCGATGGAAGTAAAATATGAAAATCTAGTAGATAAATACAAGGAAACACTACACAAAATATCCGTCGATGCTGAAGCATGGAAGTCCTTCTTAGAGTCGGCCTCTTACACTTATATGCAGCCGTTTCAGAATCAGGTAGTGCTGCATCTCTACAGGCCGGGCGTAAAAGCAGTGGCTACTAAACAAGCCTGGCAAAAGTTAAACAGAAGTGTCGCAAGCGATGCACAGGGGCTGCCGGTACTCAACGAGGACAATAGTGTAGGGCGTGTTTTCGACTATCAGGACACCCGCACTGTCGGTAACGCTGGCATATTACCGTGGACCGTACACAAAAACAAATCAGGAATCGTGCTACACAACCTGTTAAAACGCACTGGGGAAAAATCACTTTCAGATTATGTACACAAGCGTGTAACCGCAGTTCTGATCTCTGATGCAAAGCAAAGTGCTCCGCCCGAATTGCAAGAGTGTTTGGAGCAAAGTGTACAATATGTCCTTCAATCCAGATTGGGTCTGGAAGTTGATAACCTGGACACATCCGGCTTTGCCTTTGCATCAGCATACCAAAACCGGCCTGCAGCGCTCGAAAGATTGGGACACCTGTTGACGAAATCCTTGCGGCAATGCTTGATGCCGCTACGGGCAGTTGCGTACAAGATGGACATGACTATGCCTGCCCCAGAACCGCAAATAAAGGCTCCAGCAGTTTCCTCTGAACCACTGACAGAAGTGCCCAGGGAATGGGGCTATTATCTGATTCCTGATCTGAAAACCTGGGCCACAAATTCCTCGGAACGCACCCCCATTGAACATTACGAAACCTTTGAGGAAGCCAGGGACCGATTCGCCGCGCTGCGCGACCAACCCTATAACAAAACCAACGATCTGAACGATGACGGCCAGCCCTATGCCCATCTGACATTGGGCCTCGAAAGCAAAGACAAATTGAGTTCCGTTGACATCCTTCAGGTACGGGCGGGCCAGAATTATCTTGTGGAGGATTTTACCCGCATGCAACGGCTGCGGGCCGATTCTGTAGTGCTAGAAAATCTTTCCCGCGTGGCAAGGGAAATCGGCTTTGACCGGGTGCGGCCCTATGTGATGGAGAACGGCAGCTACAAAGCCTTGCCGGATATGCCTTTCTCCCAATGGGAAAACCCGTATTTCACCGTCGATCCCCCGGAGCAGGGCGATACCTTTACTATCTACCAGCTAAAAGGCGGGTCGGAAACACGGGACTATCGCTTTGAGCCTTACGAGAGTTTGCAGGAAGCGGGGCTGGCCATTGACCGGCAGAATTACGATCTGGTCTACACAGCCCCCCTGGATGGCAAAACCACGCTGGAGGACATCTTCCGCACATTCAACCTTGACCGTCCCCCTGACTTCACCGGCCATAGCCTTTCCGTTTCCGACATTGTTGTTCTGAATCGCGGTGGGGACACCAAAGCATATTACTGCGATAGTGCTGGATTTGTAGACGTTCCCTCCTTTCTGGAACAGAAAATTGAAACCGCTGTTGACCAGCCGATAATCAATGAGGATGAGATCAGACGCGCTCTTTGTGATGGAAGTGGTTTTGAAAATGGCAAAATGCGGATTCAATACTATTTTTCCCAGCCGGTATTGCCGCCGAGAGAAGAAACGATTCGCTGGCTAAAAAAAGAATATGGAACAGGCGGCAGGTCTTGGGACTTTGCCAACGGCTCCCGCGGGTGGCTGGATTACAACAATAAAGGCTTCGAAATCCAGTGTAAAACCGATAATGGGCGGGTAAGCCACACACTGACATGGCAGGAAGTTTCCAGCCGACTGCAAGCATTGGTGCAAAGCGATCATTATCTCTCGGATGAGGAACGCCCCGAGTATGAGGAATGGCTTTCAGACCGTCAAGCAGAACAGGCTCAAAAAGCCAGCGATCTGGAACAAGCAAAAGAGTGGATTCGGGACTATTGTAGGACAAACAATTTTGACCAGCCCGATTTTGAAGATCTCCGCCACATTGACCTGGCCTATTCCTCTACCGGCGAAGGAGACCATAGCATCAATGTCTATGTGGATCTCCTTCACCACAAAATAGTCTATAACGTCGATGGAGAAAGAATCCTTTCCGCGCAGTACGCTTCTACGGCAGAATTGGTTGAACATGAGTTATCCGGGGTAACCTTTGATGAACTCATTGGAACGGCTGAGCAGGAGTACCGAGAACGGCAACGTGAACAGGCTATACGTTCTGCTCCCCAAAAGCGTCCCTGTATTGCTGGCGATATTGTCTATTTGGAAAACGATAAGGCTTTTATTGTCCAGGATATTGGCGAAGGAGAGATCCTTCTGCAAGACCAGGAACTCCCCTTGTTCAGCCGCTCTGTGAGCCGAGAGGAATTTTCTCGGCTTCTCGAACGGAACGAGCGCAATAAGCACCTACAGGCTCCTGCATTCTCCGACACTGCAACGCCTGTACTGCAAGAAGAAGCAGCAGCACCTACCGAGAGTGTGCTGCAGCAGACAAACTCCCAAAAGACCGCCGCAGAAATACCTATTAACGGAGAATGGACGAAATTCCAGACGGTTGCCGAAGCCGAACAGGCCGCCCTCGAAGAGTACAAGGCTGGTATTGCCCGTGACGCAAAGAACTTTACCGCGCCTGACGAGCAAGCTGCACCGGGCGGGCCAAAGGCCCGTTTTCAAGACAATATCAATGCCCTGCGGCTGCTCCAGCACTTGGAAGCGAACGGCCTGCAGGCGACCCCCGAACAGCAACAGCTTCTCGCACGGTATGTAGGCTGGGGCGGTCTGGCCGAAGTCTTTGACGCACGGAAAGACAGCTGGAGTAAAGAATACCAAGAACTGAAAGAACTGCTTCCAGAGGCCGAATACGAGGCAGCCAGAGCATCCACGCTTACCTCCTATTACACGTCGCCGGAGATCATCCGCGCAATGTACAGCACGCTGGAGCGCTTTGGCCTGCAGGGCGGCAATATTCTGGAGCCAAGTATGGGTGTGGGTGCCTTTTTCGCAAACAGACCCGCCAGCTTCGACGAAAGTGCAAATTTGTTCGGCGTGGAACTTGACCCCGTGACAGGCCGCATTGCAAAGCAGCTGTACCCTAAAGCCAATATTCAGATTTGTGGTTATGAAAAAGCTGTATTGCCGGACAGCTACTTCGATGCAGTGATTGGTAACGTCCCCTTCGGGCAGTACAAAGTAAATGACCCCGCGTTTAACCGATATAACTTCCTGATACATGATTACTTCGCAGCCAAAAACGTCGACAAACTTCGCACCGGCGGCATTCAAGCTATTATCACGACCAGCGGCACAATGGATAAGCAATCGGAAGATGTGCGAAAGTATCTGGCGTCCCGTTGCGATTTAATCGGTGCGGTGCGTCTGCCGAACACAGCTTTCAAGGCTCTGGCCGGTACGGAAGTGACAGCCGACATTCTGTTCCTTCAGAAACGGGATCACGTTGTTGACCAGGACGTATCCTGGTTGCACACAGGAACAAATGCGGATGGCATCCCCATGAACCAGTATTTCATCGACCACCCGGAGATGATTTGCGGAAAAATGGAGATGGTCAGCGGCCCCTATGGGATGCGGCCTACCTGTCAGCCTGATACCAGTACTACGCTGGAGGAGCAGCTGCAGGCTGCGATGGGAAGATTGAATGCCACGTTGGTGAAGACTGAGCCGATTATCCTGGAGCAACCCGGAGAGATATCCCCTCTTCCTGCAGACCCGGATATACGGAATTACAGCTATGGCATCCGTGATGATAAGATTTTTTTCCGTACTGATTCAGTCATGCGGGAAGTCACCGCAAACGCCACAGCACAGGCCCGAATCAGGGGCATGGTCTCTATTCTGGCCACCACGCGGGAGTTGATTCAGGCCCAGCTCGACAATCTCCCGGATGAGGCTGTTGCGCAGCTTCAGCGCCGGTTAAATCACGAGTACGACGCCTTCACGGAAAAGTATGGCAGGCTCAACAGCCGCGCCAACGCTCTGGCCTTCCGCGACGACAGCGGTTATAGCTTGCTCTGTTCGCTGGAGAATTTCGATGACGAACACAATTTCAAGTCGAAGTCGGATATGTTTACAAAAAAAACGATCCGGCCCAACCGAGTGATTGACCATGTGGAAACGGCCAGTGAGGCTCTTATGCTGTCTGTCCAGGAACACACCAGCGTCGATCTACATTACATGGAGCAGTTAACCGGCAAAACCCGTGATGAGCTTCTGCAGGATCTGACCGGCGTAGTGTTTCGCGTGCCAGGTGAAACAACGGCTGCAGGTGAACCGCTCTACCAGACCGCTGAAGAATATCTCTCTGGCGATGTACGCAAGAAACTGGCGGTAGCTGAAATTTTCGCCAAACAAGACCCCAGTTACCAAGTCAATGCGGATTCACTGAAAACCGTTCAGCCCAAAGACCTGACGGCATCTGAAATTGAATTACACCTTGGAACTACCTGGATTCCTCCAGAGGATATCAAGCAATTCATTTTGGAGACGATGGAGCCAAATCGCTGGGCGGCACAATCTATAAAAGTCAGCTACAACCGGCTCAACGCTACCTGGAACATCGAAGGGAGTTCCGTAGACAGCTACAACTTGAAGGCTACAACCACTTTCGGTACAAAGAGAAAAAACTTCTATGAAATTTTGCGTTGCAGCCTGAACCTGCAAGCTGTCAAGGTTGTAGATTATATCGAAGATGTAGACGGGAAGAAGAAGGCTGTACCCAATGTTAAAGAAACCCGCTTGGCTCAGGATAAGCAGCAGCAAATTGAAGCCGCTTTTAAGGATTGGATATACCGAGATCCCGACCGGCGGCGGCGACTGGTTGATTACTACAACACCCACTACAACAATTTGAGACCCCGCGAGTACGATGGCAGCTTTCTGCGTTTTCCGGGTATGAACCCGGAGATCTCGCTTAGACCCCATCAGCGTAACGCAGTAGCCAGAATTTTGTTTGGCGGCAACACCTTGGTAGCCCACTCGGTCGGCGCAGGTAAGACAATGGTTATGGGCGCTGCCGCGATGGAGAAAAAGCGCCTGGGGCTGTGCAATAAAACACTGATTATTGTCCCCAACCACCTGACCGAACAAATGGGCAGCGAACTTCTCAGTCTTTACCCCAACGCCAATATACTCGTTTCCACAAGGCATGACTTTGAGAAAAATCGCCGCAAGCTATTTTGTTCTCGTATCGCCACCGGCAACTACGATATCGTGATCATGGGACACAGTCAGTTTTCCCGGATTCCGCTGTCAACCGAAAGGCAACAAAAGTTCCTGCAGGACGAGATCGAACGGTACACGCAAGAAATTGCCAGCGCAAAAAAGGAAAAAAGCGGGCAAGATCTGACCATCAAGCAAATGGAGGCCACCAAAAAACGCCTTCAGTCGCATTTGGAAGAACTGATGGATTCTCCCAAAGATGATGTGGTGACATTCGAACAGTTGGGCGTCGATTCACTCATGGTTGATGAGGCCCACGAATTCAAGAATCTCGCAGTCACCACAAAAATGCAAAATGTTGCCGGTATATCGACCTCAGAAAGCCAGAAAGCAACTGATCTTCTGATGAAAACCCAGTATTTGGATGAAATCACTGGCGGGAGAGGGCTTGTTTTCTGTACTGGCACCCCAATCAGCAACTCACCCGTTGAGCTGTATACCATGATGCGGTATTTACAGGCCAGCACTTTGCGTGCCCATGACCTGCTCTCTTTTGATGCCTGGGCCGCCAACTTTGGACAAACCACAACCTCCATTGAACTGGCCCCGGAAGGTACTGGCTATCGTTCGAAAACACGCTTTTCGAGATTTTTCAACCTCCCCGAGCTTATCAGTATGTGGAAGTTGGCCACCGATGTACAGACTTCCGATATGCTGAACTTAAAAGTTCCCGAACTGGAAGGTGGAAAGGCCACAGTTGTTATGTGCCCTCCTACGGAGCTGCAAAAGGAAAGTATCCAGGCTCTTGGAGAGCGCGCCGAGAAAATTCGCGCTGGCAATGTGGACCCACACACGGATAATATGCTCCGCGTCACCACGGACGGCAGAAAACTGGCTCTTGATCAGCGGTTGATGAATCCGCTTCTCCCGGATGTTCCCGAAAATAAAGCCACCGCCTGCGTCGAGAAAGTCTTTGAGATATGGAAAAATACCGCAGAGGCACAATCCACACAGCTGATCTTCTCAGACCTGGCCACGCCAGGCACCGGCGAATGGAACATTTATGACGATATTCGCAACAAACTGATCGCAAGGGGGATACCGAAAGAACAGATTGCGTACATCCACGATGCCAATACCGACGCCAAGAAGGCCACTCTATTTGCAAAGATGCGTGCTGGGAAAGTACGCATCCTGATGGGCAGTACCAAAAAAATGGGTGCCGGAACCAATGTGCAGACAAAATTGATTGCACTGCATCACCTGGATGTTCCCTGGCGTCCCTCGGATATTGAGCAGCGCGAAGGGCGGATTCTGCGCCAGGGCAACGAAAACCCCACGGTACAGATCTATCGGTATGCTACAGAGGGGAGTTTCGATGCCTACTCCTGGCAGCTCATTGAGCAAAAGCAGAAATTCATAAGTCAGATTATGACATCCAAGTCGCCCGCCCGTTCTTGCCAAGATTTGGACGAAATCGCACTGTCCTACGCAGAAATTAAGGCTCTGTGCGCCGGCAATCCTCTCATCAAAGAAAAGATGGAACTGGACAATGAAGTGGCGCGACTGAGTACACTGCGCTCGTCCCATATGTCGCAGATATTTGAGCTGCAGGATAAGATCGCTATTGGATATCCTGCCTCCATCCAAAAAGTCGAAGAATCTTTGGATGCAATTTCCAAAGATATTGACCTTTACAAAGCCAATAGTCGTTTCAATTCAGACGGCAGCGAAAATTTCTCTGCTACTGTAATGGGTACTTCCTACACCGAACGCAAAGCAGCCGACGCTGCTTTGCGCGATGCGCTCCAAAGCGCTACGGCTGGTGATGTCATAATAGGTGAGTATAGAGGATTCCAAATCCATGCCTATTATGATGCCAAAGCCACCAGCTTTTTGGGATATCTACAGGGTACACAAAAATACAGCTTCGAGTTTAACCCAAAAGAAAACTTTTCCTCGTTCCGGCACCTTTTGGAAAAGTTATCTGACACACAGGCTCAGGATCAGGAACTGTTGACGACGCTGAACAAAAACCTGGAGGATGCAAAAGAAGCTGTAAACCAACCTTTTGCGTATGAGAAAGAGTTTCAGACCAAGCTGGCCAGGTTGAACGAACTGAACACCATCCTTAACCAAGAAGGAGGAAAAACAGACGTGCATCCCGAAATACAAGAACTTCAAGCTAAAATTGATCAAACTTATGCCGCTATGGCTGCCGATCCGCAGAAGTATCTGGAATACTTGAATTTCCGCGGTCAGTGCGTTGGCATGGGTGTGGAAAACAGTGTGGCGGTGTTTGCTCAGAATCCAAAAGCCACCTACTGCCCCAGCCCGGAAGCTATCGGCTCCCCTAAAGTCAAATCTGGAGAGGAAGATCGTTCTATCTCTGTTTTGCGCACCGATGGGATAGAGCGCGTCTATGCTTTGGAGCAGTACGATCTGCCGGAAAGTGAATATCTGGATAAAGCCCCTCTACAATGGACAGAGGCCCAGCACAGCGACCTGATCCACCGCGTTGAAGATGCAGCGCAGTTGGCTGATATATCTGTTTTAAGCGATCTGCGGCATGGCACAGGATTTTTTGATGCGTCCCGAAACGTCATACATATTCGGGAAGGAAACAACAGTACAGAACAACTGAAAAGCCTGCTGGAAGGCTATTCCGAGGCTGTGATTACCCGGACAAGTACATCCGACAAGCCGGTGGCCGAACTGGAAAGCGCCGCCCTGACGGCGCTTCTGCAGGTGCGCTGCGGCGTGCCGATCGATGACCAGTTGGCCGAAAGAATCACCGCCGCCTTTGAAGACGCCGGAAATGTGGGCGGCTTTAGTATGCGGGACAGCGTAGCGCGGCTCCATAACGCGATGGAGTACTGCGTTCGGTATGCCGAGCTTGAACAGACCAGCGAACAGTACCAGGCTCAACAGATTGAGCCGGAGGAACTGACCCCGCAAAGCGAAGCCTTTATGGAAATGATGTAAGGCAGGTGATTTTTTGAAAAAACTGTTTCGCCCGTTGTTGGTGTTAGTCCTTGGTTATGCGCTGTTGACGGGGTTTCAAATGTTCCTGAAGGTGCCTATGGATGGCCGACTAATTCTCGCCAAGCTGCTGCTGGCCATGCTGGCCGTGGCAATCATAGAGCTACTTAACCGTCAGCCTCTGGATGTCCGGGACGTAAAGGCCGGACACGGCCAGCACGGCGACGCCCACTTCATGGAGCCGGAGGAAGTCAAGCGGGTTTATCACGAGGTACAGCAAGGGCATGAGACACAACCGGCCATGCTTGTGGGTGCCTCCAAAAGTACCTGGCTGGTCGATACAAGCGACCAGTCTGTGCTAATGGTCGCCCCGCCCGGTGCCGGTAAATCCACCAGTCTGTATATCCCCACAATCACCTATAATGCCAGGGTCAATCTGCACACGCAAGATGCCCAGGGTATCGGCCAGGGAGCCAGCATGGTGCTGGTATCTGTCAAGGATGATCTGTATACGATTACCGGCGGCGAACTGAAAAAGTGTGGCTACCGAGTGCTGAAGCTCGATCTGCGAAACGTGTTTTGCTCCTGCCATTTTAATCTTTTGTACCGCGTCAACATCGAAATCGACGCATGGCGCAAGGAGCAAGACGCCAAGCAGCGGGCCGTGCATTATGCCACGGCAGAACGCTACGCCAAGGTCATTGCCAGCGCGATCATCGGTAATACCGGCTCTGTGAACAGTGGTGACAGTAGCGAGTATTTTAACGAGACTGCCCGTGGCCTGATAACCGGCCTGGTCCTGCTGGTGTCTCAGTATGGCCAGGACGGTGAGCGCCACATCGTCAGTGTTTTTAATCTGATTGTCGAACTGGCAGGGGCAGATAACCCGGAGAAAGGGAACACCGTCCAGAAAAGCCGCCTGGCTGCCATGCTGGAGGGGGTTACCGATCGGAGAATCAAAGGCTATATCAGCACTACCACAAGCGCGGATATTCGTACAACACTCAATATCGTTTCTTCGGCGCTGTCCAAGCTGCTGAAATTCGTCGATGCGGAGCTGGAGCAGCTGATCTGCACACACGACAACGATCTGGACGCCGAACGATTCATCGAACGGCCCACAGCGATCTTCCTGATCGCGCCCGATGAAAACGAAACCAGGCACTTCCTGGCGTCGCTGTTCGTCCGCTTCCTGACCGACGATCTGATTGCTCTGGCCGAGCGCCAGGGCGGGCATTGCCCTCGTCCCTTCTACTATTTTCTGGATGAGTTCGGCAACTTCCCGGCAATTCCCGGTGTCACCAGCCTGTTCTCGGCTATCCGCAGCCGAGGCGGGCGCATCCTGGTCGCGGTGCAAAGCTACAGCCAGTTTTTGCTCAAATACGATAAAAACGTCACCGAGATCATCAAAGACAACTGCCAAATTTTGCTCAACACGTTTGTATCGCCGTCGGCTCAGGATACCGCTACCAGTATATCCAAAATGCTGGGCGACGAGACCATTCTGACCGGCTCCTCCTCTCGATCTGACGGCAAGACCACCAGCAGCCACCAGCTGATGGGCCGCCCTCTGATGTCTCCTGCTCAGATGGTGCGCATCCAGCGTGACACCTGGATTGTCGAGAAAGCCGGGTATGCCCCCATGAAAACCCATCTTGAGGGTTACTGGAAATACTTGTCTTTGGCTCCCCAGGAGCAGGACACCACCGGCGAGAACGACTACCTGGAAGTGAAGCTGCTCAGCACGGAATCTCTGCGACAAGCCCTGGGAAGTGCCCCGGCACGCCCTCACACGCCCCCGGCAGCAACCAGAGAGCCGCGACGCAAGCTGGGAGCTTCCCGGCGCGAAGCGGCAGCACTATACCCCGGAAAATTCAACCCCTAAACAACAACAATGCCCCAGGCAAACGGCTTGCCTGGGGCTGCTTTTTTGGAAGGATGAACACCATGTTTGTAAAAATTTATAACAGCTTATTTGATTATGGTCTGAAGCCCAAAGAATTGATGGTATTTTTGTTTTTATCGTACTGCCAGAACTGCCTGGGCACAGCGACCGTCCGTAACGCCACCATACAACAACGGTGCGGTTTGAGCGAGAACACAATCCGCTCCGCCGTGGCCGGTCTGGAACAAAAGGGCCTGCTGGTAGTGTCTGCCCGGCAAGATCGGGATGGCCGCAGGATCTCCAATCAGTACAAGCTCCTGCAGCTGTCCGGCGCATGGGGCAAGCTGCCGGTAGAAGCATTCAGCCTGGGTAAGAGGGATTTTGCCGTGTACGCCTACCTCTGCCGCTGCTCCAACGGGCAGCGCAAGGCGTTTCCCTCGTTTTCGCACATGGCAGCCGTGCTGCACATGGCCATCGCCACGGTGCAAACAGCTGTCAAGTCCCTGGTGGCCGCTGGGAGGCTCCTCAAAGCCGCTTTCCGTGCCGGGAAGCACAACCTGTACATACTCGTCGAAACGGTCGCACAGGCGCTCTCAGGGGCCAATCCTGGCGCACAAAAAGAAAACCGCCGTGCTGGAACACGGCGGCAAAAAATCGAGATGCTGCTGGCAAGCATAGCAAGTCTCATTTCCAATTTCAAGATACTACATGAGAGCCGTGCTTGTCAAGCGATTCTAAAGATTTTTGCAAAATGGGTATGTCAAAATTTGCGGAACAATAATAAGACTAATCCTACTTACAGTACAGAAGAAAGATATTTCTCCCTCTACAAATCAGCAATAAGGGGAGAAGTGCGCCTTTCAGAACAGCCTGGAGCAGAGGTAGGTATACACGGCAAAATCCCTCTTACCCAGGGTGAAGGGTTCCGCGTGCGCTCCACTTTTCGCGCCCACAGCCTGCCCGATTGCTGCGCCAGACTATTTTTTTCTTTGTACAGTCGTTGCCACCGACGTAGGCAGCAGGTATAATTTAAGCAACAGGGAGTGACTTTTGCATGAAGATGGTGTTTATCAAATTCAAGCCGGATGGCAAAGAATACGGGTTCGGCGTGCCGGAGGACTACAAAGGCAGCGCCGGGCTGAAGCCTGGCAGCTGGGTACGGGTGCCCGTACCGGGATGCCGCAAAAAGATGCTGCGGGTGGTGGTGCGTGTTGAGATCGGAAGAGCGTCGTG
>OIEI01000481.1_pt1 | contig 14697 bp, 10 predicted proteins | sample 1581781 | NCBI WGS metagenome assembly OIEI01 (sample SAMN01760935, study PRJEB22395) | human gut metagenome | reverse complement strand
ACAAAAGCAAAATTACAACATTTTTACGGCAATGCCTAACATCAACCTCTGCGAAAGCCGACTTGTCGGCCCTTTATTCTCCAAGTGACCTGTCGAGTGTTGGTTGATCCATATTATAGACATGACGAGGACGCCACATCCCCTAATCCGGACCGAAGAAATTTTCGACATGGATAAATTCTTCCGCATGTGCTTGTTTTCGATGGAAAATTCGTATATTTGCAGTCCGTTTCCTGTTCTGCGGAACAGAAACGGGGCACGGTTCCGTAGCTCAGCTGGATAGAGCAACAGATTTCTAATCTGTGGGTCTAGGGTTCGAATCCCTACGGAATCACAAAGGGCTGGATCATTCCGATCCAGCCCTTTGTGATTATATACTAATCTTGCTTCAGTTGGCCTTGGCGTTCTTGTGGCCGAACCATTCAAGGGCGACGACGAGGAGGGCGCCGATGAGCATCCAGATGAGGGCGGAGAAGATTTGCGGATTGATGAGCGTGGAGAGATCCGTGCCTATGTCAACAAGTGCCTCGACGCCAATCCGGGCCTCTTCGGCGGTCTGCCCTTCACGCATCCATTGGGCCATCATCACGCTGAACTTGTCGCTCCATGGCCAGACCTTGACAAGGGACCCAAGCGTGAAACCGATCAGAGTGATCAACGTGGGCCTCTCGTAATGCGCTATCAGCCAGTGCAGGAACTTCGAGAACGCGGCGATTCCAAGTACGCAGCCGACTCCGAACAGAATGAGGACCGGCCAGTTAAGCTCGCTGATCGCTGACATAATATATTCATACTTACCAAAAAGCACGAGAATGAAGCTGCCGGAGATGCCCGGAAGAATCATCGTGCAGATCGCGATCGCGCCGCATATCATGATGAACCAACCAGCGTCTGTCGTCTGGGTAGGGGAGAGCAGGCAGATCATAGCCCCGAGGAAGACGCCGAAGACCAGCCAAAGCCCGTCGGCGACCTTCCAGCCCTTGATGTCGTAGAGCATGTAGGCACCGGACACCACGATCAGGCCGAAGAAGAACGCCCAGGTCTGGATCGGATGGTAGGCAAGCACATATTCCATCAGCTTGGCGAGCGAGAAGACACTCACGATCACTCCGATTCCCAGCCAAAACAGGAACGTTCCATGAATATTCTTCCAGAACTCCTTGACCTCGCCTTTGAGGAGAAGTTTCCACGAAGACACCGACAGGATGGCGTTCAGAGCCTCGATCAGCTCATTGAATATTCCTGTGAGCAGGGCGATAGTGCCTCCGGACACGCCTGGAATGACATTTGCCGCTCCCATCGCGAAACCTTTCAGGGCGACAGCGGCGTTTTTGATGATATTTGACATAGAATTATTGAATCTTTGTGAGATAGCCTTTGATGGCAGTGAAGCAATCCAGCTGGCTGACCTCCTTGCCGGCAGGGTCGCTGATGACAAGGTCGAACAGGTTGCCGTCCATCTGGGCGCGTCCTATCTTGAAACGGGCCTTGGAGGTGCGGGCCATATATTCAATGGCGAAGTCAGGATTCTTGATAAGCGAGATGAAAAGGTCTGGAGCCTGTTCCTCCAGCACGTTCAGTTTGTAGCGGGAAGGTCTTCCGATCCAATCCAGGTCCTTTTTGGTGATGGTGGTCTGGATGCTGGTGATCAGCCTGTCCTCGCTGCCTATCTTTCTGAAATCCTGGAAGAAGACGCTACCCTTGATGTTGTGGGACCTGAAAAAAGTCATTATAGCGGTCTTGCAAGTGTCGAAAGACTGCTCCTCCACATCGATGATGGCCACGTATGAACGGATTTTCACCAGCGGAAGAATTTCTGTGGGAACTGTGCTGGAATGCTTGCGCAGACTTCTCTTTCTGAAAAACGTCTTTATGAAATCAAACATAATCTACTGGTTTACAGAGGCTATCAACTCTCGTATCTCACGCTTCGCATCCTTCCATCTCGGGACATCGATCTTGGTGCCGATAACCTCGACGACCTTCGCAGCAATTATCGAGCCGACCTCGCCGCAGACCTTCAAAGGCATTCCCAGAGAGTGCGCGTAGAGGAATCCGGCGGCGTAGGTGTCTCCTGCTCCCGTCGCGTCGACCGTGGCGGCTGGCCAGGCCTCAATGTAATGATATTCATCGCCCTGCTTGACCATCGATCCGTCCTTGCCGACCTTCACGACAGCGATTTCGCACTGGTTTGCGAGCGTGTCCAGAGCATCGCGTGGCTCCTGCTTCGTGAACGCCCTCGCCTCGCTCTCATTGGCGAACACGATGTCCACATAACGGTCCACCAGATTGTGGAAGAAAGCCTCGTTGGACTCAACTACATTGTATGAAGCCATGTCGATCGAGATCTTGCATCCAGCCTCCTTGGCCATCTGCACTGCCTTGCGGATAAGATCCTGATTCTGCACGAGATAACCCTCGATGTGGAAATAGTCGTAACCTTGGAAATATTCGGGCTTCAGATCCTCCGGGACAAGTTCCAACGCCGCACCCATATAGTCAGCGAAAGTTCTCTCGGAGTTGGCTCCTGTGATGAAGCACATCGCGCGGCCGGAGCCTTTCGTGCCGGTCAGCAATGTCGTTTTCACACCGTACTGCTCAAGTGTGCTCTTGTACAAGTGCCCGAGCTCATCGTTACCGATCTTGCCGATGAATCCCGAAGGCATTCCGAATATGGACGTGCAGGTGATCGTGTTGGCAGCCGAGCCTCCCGGAACGTACTTCACGCCGAACTCCTTCAACTTCGACCAGATGCGGTCACCGGTCTCCAGATCCACGTGCTGCATGCTTCCCGGAGGAAGGTGGTACTCACGAAGCATTGTCTCGTCGGGAAACACCGCCAGGATGTCCGTCAGAGCGTTCCCTATCCCTAAAATTGATTTCATATCTTTGTATTTTGATATTCATTACGTGCCAGATCACAAAGTTAAGGATTATTTGATTAAATTTGTAACCATGAACAAGAAGGTCGGGAATATTCTTAAATACGGGGGCTCCATCGCACTCGCGGCGGCGCTTCTGTATTTCTCTTTCCGCGGAGTCGGCTGGGCTGACTTTCTGGAAGGCCTAAGGGCCTGCCGCTGGGGATTCGTCATCCTTTCGATGCTGTTCGGGCTTTTGGCGTTCTGGTTCAGAGCCTTGCGCTGGCGTGAGCTGCTTCTTCCGATCGACAGGAGCACCACCCGCCTGACCTGCTTCAACGCCGTCAACATCAGTTATCTGGTGAATCTCGTCCTGCCGCGCGTCGGTGAGTTTGTCCGCTGCGGCTACATCACGGCGCATTCCGAAAAGGATTCCAAGGACAACGGCCGCCGCCTCGCCTCATACGACAAGGTTTTGGGAACCGCGGCGCTGGAACGCTCCGTGGATATGCTCGCGCTGGTCGCCGTGCTTGCCGTCTTCCTGCTTTTCACCTGGAAACGCTTCGGCGGATTCTTCTCCGAGAAGATCTTCGGAGCGGCCTCCGGCAGCATCAGCGCCGGCAAGATCGCGATCGTGGTCGCAGGAACTTTTGCCGTGGTTGCCGCCATTTTGTGCGCAATCCTTTTCGCTGACAAATGGAAGCCTCTTGCCAAAGTGCGGGACTTCTGCAAAGGCATCTGGGCCGGATTCCTCAGCTGCCTCAGGATGAAGGGCGGTTGGAAATTCCTCCTCCTGACTGCGGGAATATGGCTCTGCTATTGGATGATGAGTGCCACCATCCTATGGGCTCTTCAAGGAATATCCCCGGACTCCGTCAGCCCTGAGCTGGCCGCGGCCGTGGGCACTTTGCAGACCCTGAACCTTACGGACGCGATGTTCCTGATGATAGCCGGAAGCCTCTCCTCCATCGTCCCGGTGCCGGGAGGATTCGGAGCCTTCCACTTCATAGTCTCCTCGGCGATTTCCTACGTTTACGGCATCCCGGCGCAGTTCGGAATGATCTTCGCGACCCTGTCGCACGAGTCCCAGGCCGTGAACCAGATCCTGTGGGGATGCGTTTCCTGGATAAGTGAATCTTTACGAAAAACCAATAATCAATAAACAAAAAGAATTATGAAAGTCAAGAATTTATTCCTGATCGCAGCTGGCGTCTTTATGCTGACGACCACATTCACAGCGACCGCCAAGAAACTTCCTAAAGAGGTCAAGATGACCAAGGAGGTTCTCATGGACAAAATCAAAGGCGGCTGGGCCGGCAAGACCATCGGCTGCTCCTACGGCGGACCGACAGAGTTCAAGTACTCCGGCTTCATGAACGACGAGATCGAGATTCCGTGGCACGAGCACACGATCAAATGGTGGTTCGACAATGTTCCCGGGCTTTACGATGATGTCTATATGGACCTCACTTTCGTGGAGGTGTTCCAGAAGGAAGGCCTTGACGCTCCGATCGAGTCCTTCGCCAACGCGTTCGCCCATGCCCCATACCCGCTCTGGCACGCCAACCAGCTCGGACGCTACAAAGAATATATTCCCAAAAATACTTTCAGTTGACACGCAGAAAGCGTTCGGCGAGGAGTATTCATTCACTCGATTCGAGTTTTATGAGCATCCTGACCAACCGACACTTCGTTACATCAAGGATATCGTCATCTATGTCGGCTCAACATACTATGACCCTGATGACAATGATTATCTCAATCACTATGGTATCCCGTTCATAGGCACTCAGTTCAGCACGGAAGGCAAAGTTTCTACGGCATCTGCCACGCAAGGAGCGTCAGGACGTTATTTCTCCATCGTGTTCAAGAATTCATGGAACACCAAGGACGGCTTCATCGATCTCTGGGAACTCGTCCCTTACGGCTACATCCCTTCGCAGGCTGATTAAAATGACAGGTAAAATGAAAAGTGTTATAAGAGCCACAGTCTCTGCACTGTTTGCGTCAGCGCTGATGCTGGTTTCCTGCGGCAGCTACGACGACACCGAACTTAAGAACAAGGTGAATGAGTTGGAGAACCGCGTGGCCAAACTTGAGTCGGCGGTCAACGCCAACACTCAGTCCATTCTGGCACTCGTGGAGGCGTCCAAAAGCAACGATGCTGTCACTGGTTTCAGCGAGCTGAATGACAAATCTGGCTACATCATCACGTTCGCCTCCGGCAAGAGCATCACCCTCTACCATGGCAAGAACGGTTCGACTCCTGCGATCGGGGTGAAGGCTGATTCGGACGGAATCTATTACTGGACAGTTGACGGCGAGTGGCTACTCTCCGGCGGCAAGAAAGTGAAGGCTGAAGGGAAGGACGCTGTCACACCGAAGTTCAAGATCGAGAACGACAACTGGTTCATCTCCCATGACGGCGGCAAGACCTGGACGAATCTCGGCAAGGCCAAGGAGAAGGACATCTTCAAAAGCGTGTCCCTTGATGGTGGATTCGTGAATGTCGTGCTGGCTGATGGGACTGCTTTCAAGATCCCCGTGTCAGACGGCAGCCTTGTCTCGATGATCGGCTGCATCAACGTCGTTCCGACACATTCGGACGGAGCGGCACGTGTCATCAGGAGAAACGGCTGGAACACCCTCACGATTAAGTACGAGGTTCTGCCTTCCGGCACTCTGGCCAAACTCTCCGAGGGCGGCGCTGTGAAATATTCAGTGAAAGCGTTCTACACCGCTACCAAGGCTGCCGTTGGGGATGTCGTTGACCTTGAAGTGACGGATTCTTCCGTCAGCGGCGACTTCATGACAGTCAAGGTGAAGTGCGACGCTCTCGACAATGCGTTCTTTGACGGAAGCCTTGCCGCAAGTGTGTCACTTCATGTCTCCGACGGCATAGGAGAAGTGGCATCGGCATACACGCCGATAGTCTTCGGCGGCGAGGTAGTGACCTCGAAGGTTTTCAATGCGAATGACATCGTGCTATCTTTGGGAGTTGTCAGCGATGTCCACGTCAATCCTCAGTGGACGGCGGACAAGTGGAAGTCCGCTCTTCAGCAGCTCAAGGCCAAGGCTCTTGAGAATGACCCGGACGGATTGGCGGGTGTTCTTGTCGCCGGTGACCTCATCGACAACCCTAACAACACCCAGCTGTCCCTCTTCAAGTCAACCCTTGAATCTGAGCTGGACGTGAAGAAGACTCCGCTTGTCTACACGGTCGGCAACCACGATGTGCCGAATTATGCCTGGGCCGCGACCATGCCGTCCGATGTCACGTACATGAGGAATCTGTTCGGCGACGATTTCTACCTCTATGACAAGGACCAGGACATGAGAACCCGCTATGAGGCTCGCCATTGCGTTGTCGGAGACTATCACATCTTCAGCGTCTCACCGAACGGAGACCAGCCGATCGTCTATGATCCGGCGGTTGTGTCATGGCTTGACAGCCAGCTTGCCGCCGTCACTTCCGCCGAGCCTGACAAATACGTGATCCTGATCACCCATCCGATGATCAAGAACACAGTCTACGGCAGCCGTCTCGGCGAGGAGGGAGGAATCTGGTCATCATCCTTGTCTCACTACTGGGCGACGGACGCACTGACACCGGTTCTGAAGAAGTACCCTCAGGTCATTGTCTTCGGTGGCCATCTTCACTTCCCGCTGAACGATCCCCGCAGTGTCTGGCAAGGCGATTTCACGGTCTTCGGTTGTGGCTCTGTCCGTTACATGGCCATAGAGAACGGCAAGTATGAGGACATGTCCAGCGCGACCGTGATGAAGGACTGCAACGACTTCTCGCAGGGTAACCTTCTCCAGTTCGACTCCAACGGCAACATGCGCGTGCTTCGGATGGACTTCTGGAACAAGGATGTCATCGGGGAACCTGTCGTGTCCTCCTATCCGACATCCGACAAGAGTCATCTCACGAAGTACAACCACACGACCCGCAGCCTTGCCAACGCCGCCCCGGTCCTTTCAACGCTTGATGTTGATGTCACAGATGGTGTCGCCACCGCGAAATGGGCGGCAGGAACCGATGACGAGTTCGTTCACCATTATGTGCTGACCCTCAGGAAAGGAGGGACTGTTGTCACAACCAAGAAGATTCTTGCGGACTTCTACAAGAGCGCGAAGACATCGGGAATGAAGAAGGAGTGGACACGCTCCCTCGGCAACGTCACCGACGGCACCTACGAGCTGACCCTTGAGGCCTACGACTCATGGGACGCAGCCGCCAAGCCGCTGACAAAGACATTCCAGGTTGGATCGACGTCCAGCAGCCTTTGGACTGATGACAAGGCCGGAAGCGATGCTGTCTCTGGTGGAAACGGCACTGTCTCCAACGATTGGCTGACCTATGCGGACGGCAAGGTCTCATGGACAGCCAACACCACTGGAAAACCGAGAACAGCGAAGCTTACCCTCCCGGACGCTACTGAATATTCAGTGACCCAGATCTCCGTCGAGGATTTCAAGGGAAGTTGGACATTGTACTCCAAACTATTCGATCCTAATAAGACCATAGGGAAAGGTACGACCAATGCATATTCCACAACTCTGACTTTCGGAGAACCGCTGAAGAAAGAGACACTGAAAGATGTCTCTGGAACGGAACACGCCAACAATCTTGGTGTCAAAGGCCTGTACTTCAACGCGGTGATGGATGGCACAGTGAAGATCGACTATGAATCTCAGTCTGTCAACTTCGGGATATTCCTTGACCGAAGGACTGCTCAAGATGCCGGAAACGGCAGATATATGGCGTTCCTTCCAGAATTGAACATTGGGAACGCTTGGGGGGCTCTGAATAATTATGTTTTCGCTCCGGGTGCCGGAGTGTTCTCAGACAATAATTATGAGTGGCTATGGTTCAGTGTAAGTAAAGACTTTAGTACTCTTAAATACTTATATGAAGGCGGTGGACAGAAAACATCCAAGGGTGGACATTACATTTGTGGAATTTCCTGCGTCAAGGCAACCTCTACGGATGCTTCCACATTGACTACTGCCAGCTATGACGTGATCTACCAGGCCAACTACAATAATGCCGGTTCCCAAGGCATGTACTTCACAAGAAACTAAATATTATCTCTAATCACAATTAATTTTATTTAACGATGAAATTACACTTATTAACACTGACCGCAGCGGTCCTCGCGACATTCGCGTTCACCTCCTGTGGCGAAAAGGATCCCGACTACGGCGATCCTAACGTAAAGGTCAGCCCTGACGTGTTGAGTTTCAAGGTTGAGGGTGGAACAGAGACCGTCAACCTTACAGCGACAGTCAAGTGGACCGTTGAGAACACAAACAGTTGGGTGACCGTGACCCCTATGCTCGGGGATCCTTCAAATGAACTCCAGCCTGTGGTAATCAAGGTCTCAAAGAACGAGGACATCGAGCGTACCGCCACCGTCACTTTCAAGGAGACCGACGGTGCCCGCACCGCGAAACTCACCATCAATCAGGATGCTTATGTTCCTGAGATGAAGGCTGTTGATGCCGCAACCTTGACCAAGATGACGAACATCTACAAGTACCAGGCGTTCCAGCTCACAGGTGTTGTCAAGAACCTCAAGTCTGACGGAGCGTTCAACCTCATCGACAACACCGGCTCTGTTCAGGTCGCCGGCCTCAGCGCCTCAGAGGTTGCCTACGGCACTCAGGGCGGCAAGCTCGAAAATGTGAAGGAGCGCGACACCGTCACCATCATCGGTTACTATGAGGGCGGCAAGTTCGTCTATGCCTATCTCGTGAAGGTCGAAGGCTACTCAGAACCAAGCCCTGACACGGCCGCTACGAAGGCATTCCCTTACACCGCCGACTACAAGACTGCCGAGAACGGTGTCATCGTTAACAACCAGATATTCCCTCTGGCTTTCGATGCCCTTTGGTCTTGGAGTGCCTCGACTGGTTGGCAGGCCTCCGGAAACAAGAATGATGTGGACTACACGACAGAGGCAACTTTATACACAGAGAAAGTTGACCTTAAAAATGCAGAGAAGCCGATATTGGTTTTCGAACACATGGTCGGCAGAACTTTTGCGGATATGGATGTGGCGAAAGAGCAGACTTCCGTTTGGGTGAGAAAGGATGGTGGTGAATGGAACAAGCTTGCCATCACTTTCTCTTATCCGGATGAACTTGGCGAACAGACTGTTTCTGAGGACATCAAGCTTGATGCGTATATCGGATCCGTAGTACAGTTCGCATTTAAGTACACCAGCGAAGAGGGTAAGTCCGCCGGTATCTGGCAGATTCTCAAGATTGAGGTAAAGAAGAACGAGGAACCTACTCAGCCAGACAATTCCACTGGCACTGAGGATTATGACAAACCAGGCTGGGATTGGAACAAGTAATCTTTGAATTGGATTTAAGATGAAAAAGACTATAAAAATGTTTTTCGCGGCCGCTTTTGCGATAGTTTCAGCGGCTTGCGCCCGTGAGGAAATCTTCGAGAGCGAGATGACCAGAGGAGAGTCGAGGACTTTCACCTGCGCTATTGACGAGGATGCCCAGACTAGAACGGAAATTACCAAGCAAGGAAAGACCGTCTGGAAAGAGGGTGACAGGATTCTTGTTTCCAATGGAACAGAGTCTGACACTCTTACAGTTGACTCAAAGTTTGCTGGACAGAAGTACTTCGAGTTCACAACGACACTTCAGGGTAAAATTTATGTGGTTTATCCTTATAACTCTGTAAAAGAAATCAAAGACGGCAAGTTCACCCTTGAGATTCCTGAGGTTCAGAACGGTGAGTTCGGCAGCGCCAACATTGCATGCGCCATAGCGGATGACAGGTACGTCAAGATGAAGAATGTGACCGCAGTCCTGAAGTTCAGGGTGCCAAAAGAGGTGATCACCCCAGTGACATCAGTAGTGATCAATTCGGTTGACAATAATGTGGCGGGACAGTTCAATGTGGATCTTACGAGCGGCACGCCGATCGTTGAGATTCCGGCGGAGAATACGTACACGTCAAGTGTCACCGTTAAGACGGACGGCAACAATGGTAATAACTTCTATGCTACCGTCATTCCTGGAACATACAAGGCCGGATTCACGATGTCCGCTGTCACCCTTGACATCAACAAGGCCATCGAGAACAAAACCACTGTCTCAGACAAGGAACTCAAGGTCAACGCTTACTATGACCTTGGAAACATCGGAGCGAATCTCCAGCCTCTTGGAGGGGATGGATCTGCCGCCAAGCCTTACCTGATCAACAACTACGCCGAGTTCCTGATGTTCACCAACTATGTGAACTCTGGAAAGACCATGCGTGGCCAGAGCGTCAAGCTGATGAATGACATCAAAGGTGTGAAGACTTCTGTCGGAAGCATCAAGTTCGATAACAGGGGAAGAGTCTTGGGTCCTAATGATACTGAAGGTGTAGGAACGGAAATCATTCTTGGCAATATTCCTTTCCAAGGAGAGTTTGATGGAAACGGCAAGACTGTTACGGTTAATATGAACAATACTTCTGCCATAGCTTCGGGATTGTTTGCAAACGTGGCGGATTCTGCTTATATCCATGATGTTACCATTGCGGGAAATGTGACATCAACCTATAAACATGCTTCTGGACTCGCCGGATTTGTAAGAACCCATGCAAATTATACAGGTAAGGTTTTAATTAGAATCGCCAACTGTAAGAATACGGCAAAAGTTACCGGTAGCAATTATGTTGGAGGTATAGCAGGTTGGGTCGATACTAAGGCTGCCAGTAGCAATGTGGCTGCGATATTGATCGATAATTGCTCAAATGAGGCAGAAGTATCTGGAACGAGTAATCAGGTCGGAGGACTTATCTCACAGATGAGTTATTGCACTCTCAGAAAATGCACCAATACTATGAAGGTTAGCGGGACTTTAAATGTCGGAGGTCTTGTAGGCTATGCATATTTGGGCGAGATATACGATGGAAGTAATACTGGAGCGATAACAGCGACGAAGTCAGCGGGGACCTTCCTGAATGGTAAGGGTGGTGGACAAACCAATGCTGGAGGAGCTGGTGGCCTCACTGGTTACGCCCAAAATATAGTATTTAAGAGATGTACCAATAATGGTGCTGTTAAGGGTGTGAATAAGTGCGGTGGTATTTCTGGCACATTGTATTGGGGAAGTATTATTTCTTCCCGGAACGATGGCTCAGTATCCGTAAATGAGGATGCCGCTGGTGGTATCGTAGGATGGAATTATGCTCAGGCGGTGATATATGATTGCCATAATAAGGGTGAAATCACTACGAAACGTTATCAGGCAGGTGGTATTGTTGGACAGACACAGTCTTGGCATCCAAAGAATGCGGCCTCAATTAAATATGAGAGATGTGTGAACGAGGGAAAGATTCTTGTTACAGATGGTAACGCCGCAGGTGGTATTATCGGTTACGCATGGGTCATGAACAATGTCGCTAGAGTTGACATTTTCGCTTGTCAAAACAAGGGGGAAGTTACAGGTCCTCAGTATGTTGGCGGTATTTTAGGCTGCGTTGGGCGTTATTCTAACTGGAGTAGAGTAAATATTCAGAATTGTGAGAATCACGGAGACGTGCTAGGCACAAAAATTAATGATAAGTCTGCAGATGTCAATGTTGTTGCTGGAGGAATCTTTGGTGGTCCATTGAACTACATATTGAGTCAGGGTGTCATGATTGAGAATTGCTTCAATGATGGAAATATCGCTTATTCAGTTGCAGACAATAAGGTTCCTAATGTAGGTGGTATTGCAGGTGTGATCAATCAGGGAGCTAACGGACTTGTCAGAAACTGCTATAATTCCGGCAGGATTGGTCCGAAGGACGGATCTGCCCCGGTTGAAAATGCACAGTTGGGAGCTATTATCGGTTATAATGCCGCAGCGGGTAATGTTGACAACCTCTTTTATCTTGACAGTGCTTGCAACCGGATGACAGCGCCGAATTCAAAGGGCTTTACAACATCTCAGTGTGTTTCAGCTGTTGATAAAGATGGTAATATCTTAAATCCTGTGACAATCAAAGGCACTACTTATTCTAATGTGGTAGAGGCTCTCAATGCATGGAGGAGCGGCAATCTCTCTTACTATTCATGGACAACCGGTCCTAAGTTCGTCTATCCGTCCTACACTGATTTCGGTAGCGGAGACTATGACCTTGGAAACGGTGGACAGATCTAAATTTGAGGAGGAATCAAAATGAAAAAGAATATATTCGCGTTAATCGCTCTTGCCGTCGCTTTCGTCGGCTGTTCAAAAGAAGCTTCAGAGACTCCTTCTCCTGCTGCTGAAGGGCAGAAGTTTGTCATCACCGCTTCTGTCGGTGACCCTGCGACAAGACTTGGCTATGTGGAGAACGACCAGAACGGTTTCACGGCCAAGTTCACATCATCCGAGAAGATCAGCCTTTATTTCCTGAAGGCCGACAATTCTGTGGCTCTCAGCCGTGTTCTCAACATTGACGGCTATTCCATCTCCGATGATGGGAGAACCGCCAAGTTCGAGACCACCGATCTTGTCATCCCTACGGATGCCGTGAAACTTGCCGCTTACCTCTATTCAGGCAGCGGTTCAACTTACACCGAAGAGAAAGCCACGACCGACCTCAGCCTTCAGGCTAATCTCGGCGCAGCTCAGTCCCATCATATTCTTTACACCACTCTGAACACTTCTGACATTAAGGTGGATGAGAACGGCGTCTCTACCGCGAACATCAAGTTTGCCTACAAGACCGCACTTCTCCGCTTTAACTTGACTCTGCCGGGAGTTGAGCCAACTAAAGACAGCAAGACCGTCATCACAATATCCAATCCAAACAACACAATCCACAATGTACTTGACATCGTTTGGGGAGAACTCGCTTCTACCAGCACGACGGGTGACATCGTCATCTATCCTTCCGATACCGTGAAGAAGGAGTACAAGGCGATAGCCACAGCGTGCGTTTGGGCGGCGGACAACTTCAAGGACACAAAGATTACAGTTAAGGTGGGTGATGAAGAGCCATTCTCCGCTAATCTGGAACTGAAAAAGGAAACTCTTGAGGCAGGTAAGGTCTATGATGTTACAAGATCCTTGGAGATGCCTCCAAGGCCATTCTCTGTTTGGCAGAGTGACGAGGAGGGTAGTGTTGATTTTAAGTACAGTGGTGGAGAGAATGTGACTGCCGACTGGCTCTCATGCAAGGATGGCAAGATTTCTTGGACGGCCAACACCACTGGTTCCCCAAGAACAGCGAAACTCGAATTCAAGAACGGCTTCTCTTACGAGGTCTATCAGATCGGCCCTGCCGACTTCGCTGGTGCATGGGATATGTATGTTTTCAACTACTATAAGGGAACCTATACAAATGGTGCTTACAAGGCAGAACGTGTCGGTCCTCAAGGAAACTTTGTTGTTGATGAAGGCAAGCTGTCTGAGGCACAGCATCGTGACATCACAATCGGTACGATGACTCCTGAGGAAGTAACAAGTACCACAGATGGAAATCATACCCACAACATCACGATTGACGGTTTCTCCGATCCTGGTCTGAGGGCTAAGTCTGAGGTCGCGATAGACTATGCGAACAAGAAGGCATATCTGAACATCTATTTCATGCAGCCTCTTCTCAAGGATGTCGTCGCCAATCCTACTGCCGGCGAGCATTTCACTGAGGCAGGGTTCTCTAATAATTATGCTTGGCTGATGCCTGCGTTGAATGCTTCGGCTGCCCTTAATGGTGCTTATCAATTAGGGTTCGCGACACTTACTCAAGATAATCAGGCTTGGTATCGTGGTGTTGTCACCGCGGAGGGAACATCCCTTAAGGTTAAGTGGACTTCAAACCAAGTTGACAAGAATCTTCAGGTTCTTAAGACCACCGGCAAGAGTTATATTTACGGTATCATGGTTAACCCATACAGCAACGGTGGTACGAAGATAGGTACCGACATCGCTGCCGGCACTCTTGTCAAGAATGGCAAAAATGCCGCCTACCAGTACTGCTATCAAGGCGACATGGTCTTCGTGAAGAAGTAGTCAACTTTTATACGCAGCATGCCCTCTGGTTCACCCCAGTCGGCATCCCAATCCCCATCAATCCGGGAGACCCACCAAGGTCGCCCGGATTCTTTTGATTTACAAAAAAATGAAGTTTTTTTTGTGTTTTTGTAAGCATTCGATAAAGTACGACTGTCAGTTTGATTAAGTGGTATATAACTTTGCACCATTAATACAAACTGACATGCTTACGCGCGAACAAATCGAAGAGATCCAGGGCGAGGCCCGGGAGAAAGGGACAGCAATCAAGGCCCTGTTGAAAGAGAAAGGCATTCCAGAGCACCAGTACTTCTGGTGGAAGCGGAAGTACGCCAGGGCAGAGGTTCCGGATGGGTTCCTGCCCATAGCTGGTGGCGTCTTGTGGACACCATTCAGGGAATAATCGATGATCCAAACGCCGGCTGCAACGTCGCCTGCGACTATGTTCAAGTGGACGAGAGCACATTGCCGGTAATAGACAATGAAAAGCGCCGCGCGGTGAAGGGATATGTATGGAGTGTGGTGAACGTGATGACGGGAGACAGGTTCTTCTTCTATGAACATGGCTCCAGGAGCGCCCGCGTGGCCATGGGTCTGCTGAATGACTTCACCGGAGCCATCCAGAGCGACGGTTACATCGTGTACGAACACTTCGAGGGGATGGAAGGGAAGAAGCTCCTGGGCTGCTGGACCCACGCAAGGCGCAAGAACTATCTGTTCTGCGGTGACGACGACGCCGCACAGAGGGCAGCCGTGGTCTACTCCCTGCTTGCCACCTGCAAGGCACACGGCGTTAATGAACGGGCGTGGCTTGAGGATGTCCTGCGCCGGA
>OIEI01000465.1_pt1 | contig 15155 bp, 8 predicted proteins | sample 1581781 | NCBI WGS metagenome assembly OIEI01 (sample SAMN01760935, study PRJEB22395) | human gut metagenome | reverse complement strand
TGAATCGGGTAAGGGCATTATGTCTTTACTTATACTTTAAATGAAAGAGCCGTGCATTCGACGGTTTTTCTTCGACAAAAATTAGGGCAAACGTTACTCAAAAGAGTTACCCACTTTTCGGGAGCGAATCTGAATATCGCACAATACGTGGGCATTGAGTCAACTTCATAATGCATATTCTTTTATTTTTGAGTCACGAAGATAGTCTCCCGCAGAAGGGTTCTTTGCCTACGTGTTTTTTTAATTGAATATTTAGTCGTAACTTAGCGGACTGCTTGACAGGCAAAGAATTTGTGGGGAAGAATAGCCGGTCGCCTGGATGCGACAGCTGAGTTTGCGGGGGTGGATGGTGTCGAAGTATCGATAGAAGTGCCGGTAAAGGAAGGACTGGAGCGGGGAAGTGCCGGAGCTGCATAATGAGTGGAACATTTATTAACACTAATGAATATGAAAACAAATAGATTTTTAGGCTTCATCATGTCTGTGGCGGCCCTTGCTTTCGCGGCCACGGCTTGTGATGACAAGAAAGAGGACTTGGGCGCTCCGTCGGTGGAGGTTGAAAAGTCCGAGATTTCATTTGAGAAGATCGGCGGAACCGAGACCGTTCAGGTGACGGCCACCAGAGACTGGAAGGCCACCACCGAGCAGGACTGGATCTCCATCGGGCCGAAAGGAGGAGAGGCCTCCTCGAAGGCTGTGACTGTCGAGATCAAGGTGACGGAGAACACCGGGGTTGATCGTGAAGGATCAGTGAAGTTCGACATCGGCTTTGACTCCAAGACTTTGACCGTTAAGCAGAAAGGAACAGGTTCCGTGGCTGACATGACCGTCTACAAGAACGACTTTGACAAGGAGAAGGCCGTCAAGAGCGACAGCGGTTGGAAGACATACCTTGATTCGTTCGAGGGGTGGCGCAATGAGACCGGCACGGGAATCTCGTCAGTTACCTACGCCTCAAGCGGAGTAAGCGCAAGAACTAATGACAAGTACAACTCGTCATCATCCTCATCGGACTATCAGGGATCAGGAATGAATTATCTTTGGTTCGGGAAGGAACCTTATTTCGAGGTAAAGAACATAACGCTGCCGGCGTCAAAGAATTACACGCTTTCGTTCGGAGCTGAGCGCAATGAATATTCCCAGAACGGGGGCATCGACAACACTTTCAAGCATGATGAGTTCAAGGTGTATGTCAGCAAGGATGGAAGCAAGTGGGTGCAGATTGAATATTCATTCCCTGCCGGCGACAAGAACAAGCGTTGGGATCTTGCTTCCTCGACATTCACTGTTCCTGACGGGACTTCCGCCCTCTATCTTTATTTCATGTCCACAAAGGCAAGCGTCTATTGTTTTGATGACTTGACCCTTTCGATTTCCGAAAAGGCCGGCACCGTCATTGACTTCTCCAAGGGCGTTGACCTTGGCACCGGCGGTGGAGACAATCCAGGACCTGCCACGGAAATGAAAATCTCCGAGGTTCTCAGCTCCCCTAGCGGAACAGCGGCTATTGTGACCGGCACTGTTGCGGCCACTTACCAGAGAGGTTTCGTCATCACAGACGGTGCGGACTATCTTCTTGTTTACGATGGCACCAAATGCGCCGCGAAAGAGAAGGACAATGTGAAGGTGTCAGGAACGACTTCTGAATATGGCGGGCTTATCCAGCTGGCCTCTCCGGAGGTGACTGTCGTATCTTCCGGCAACGCATTGACTCTGCCTTCGCCTAAGGTTCTGGACGCTGCCGCCTTTGACGCATATTCATCAAGCAAGATTGAATATATCTCCTACGAGGGAACTCTTTCTGTGAGTGGAAATTATGTGAATGTTGAAGTTGCCGGCGCGACCAAGCACACGGGCAGTCTTGCCTACATCAATGACAGTTTCAACGCAAAGTCGTTCGATGGCGCAGTTGTGAAGGTGACCGGTTTCTATGTGGGACTTGCCAGCAATAACAAATACGTCAACACAATGGTTACGGATCTTGTCCCAGGGGCCTCTGATTATCTGACTGTCAGCACCACAACTCTTTCTGCCGCGGCTGATGCCACCACAGCCACCTTTGATGTGAAAGCGAATGTCGCCTGGACAATCACCTCCGACAACTCCGCCTACACTGTCGAGCCGGCCTCCGGTGACAAGAACGCTACGGTTACCGTGAAGTTCGCCGCCAACACAGCGGAGACTGACAAGGTTGTGAAGCTCACGGTTTCCACAACCGCAGATGTCGCAACCAAGTCTTACACGGTTACTCTTACTCATAGAGGAAAGAGCGGTTCTCAAGGTGGTTCGGAGATTGTCGCTTCTGTTGATAAAGATTATTTGGCCAAGAACAAGAGTGGAAAGCTGGATGATGTGATTTCTTATGAAAACGATACTGATTATGATGCTGGTACTACAGTTACCGAACTTCGTGTCTATAAAGGGAAGAATCTGACCATCAAGGCGGTGGACGGGTACACCATCACAAAAGTTGAATTCACTTGCACGAAGAATTGTGGAGTCAAGCAAGGCTTTTACACTACAAGTCCTGTGATTGTTGACGCTGGCGCGACGAGCACTTCTGCCGGAAGTGGTAATGTTGGTACAATAACAGTTTCCGGAAACACTGCGACTGTGAAATACACAGCGTCAGAAAACCAGATGAGAGTGACCAAACTTGCCGTTACTTACAAAGCTAAGTAATATTACGAAAAACATAAGCAAAGGGATGCCCGGAAAAGCGGGCAGCCCTTTTGCTCTCTAAAGCGATAATACGTGAAGGTTGCGTTGAGTAGAATTTGGATGATTTGCGCCGGGGTTGTAATGCTGGCGCTATCATCTTGTGGCTCAGGTGGTAAGGAGGATGTGCTTCCGCCGACAGTCGAGGTGAAGACCGCGGTGGTTGAGGCGGGAGGATATTCACAGTTCATTTATGTGAAGGCCTCGTCATCCTGGAGGATCACTATAACTTCGGTGGACGGCGGTGAGCCTGTGGATTGGATTATTGCTGATCCGAGCTCTGGCAGCGGCGACATGGATGTCACCCTGAAGGTGGAGGAGAACAAATCGGAGAAGGAGCGCTCGGCTGTGATCACGGTGGAGAACAGTGCGGGCAAGGCTTCGAAGACTATCAGTCAGAAGGCTAAAGGGTCAGAAGTGAAGCCTGATCCGACACCATCCGGCGGCAATCTCTCTCCGAAGACAGGGTGGATGGAACTTCCGGCTATTCCGGAGGGGATGGATGCGTTCACGCATTCGATGACTGTCGGGTCGGTGAGCACGCGAAATTATTCATTCCTTTGGGATTACGACAATCTGGTGGCTCCGTGGGTGGCTTATCCTCTGTGCAAATGGAACATTGGCAACAACATCAAGAGAACCAATGCTTGGGGGCTGGATCCTCTGCTTCCGGAAGGCAAGCAACCGGTGCTGTTCAGAGGCTTCAGCGAGGGGAACAACGGATGGTATGCCAGAGGTCACCAGATCCCTTCGGCGGACAGACTCACCTCGTACGAGTCAAACTCTATGACATTCTACGGCACGAATATGACTCCTCAGATACAGGATGGTTTCAACGGTGACATCTGGGCTACCCTCGAAGGCAAAGTTCGCTCCTGGGCCAACAGTTCCGACACCCTCTATGTCGTGACCGGTTGCGTGATCGACTATCCGGAAGGCCAGACGGTAAAGTACGCCCTTGACAACTACGGCAAGAAGGTTTCCGTTCCGACCGCGTACTACAAGGTCGTCCTCCGCTACATGAAGAATTCCACGGTTGGCTATTCGGGCTATTCCGCCTGTGCCGTGTGGCTGGACCACAAAGTCTACAGCACGAAGAACATAGACTCGAAGTACTCGATGTCCGTCAAGGATCTTGAGAAGAAAGTCGGCATGGATTTCTTTGTGAACCTGCCTGCCGTTGTCGGCGAGGAAATGGCCGCCAAGATTGAATCCGAGAACCCGTCCAAGGTTTCCTGGTGGTGGTAAGATACCATGAATTAATACAATACTAAACTGATATGCGTTTGAGAAAAATACTTTATTCCGCTCTGCTGCTTCTGGTTGTGGCCGCCACGGCCTGCGCCAAGGGGGACAAGGGCGCGAGGGGGTATGTCATCGGCTTCTACAATGTCGAGAACCTCTTCGACACCTACCACGACGAGGGCAAGAATGACTATGAATATCTCCCCGACGGGGCAAACCGCTGGACTGACGCGCGGTACAACCGCAAGCTCCGCAACATCGCCACGGTGATCAAGGCGATGGCTGATGAGAACAAGGCTTTCCACACGGTTCTGGGCCTGAGCGAGGTTGAGAACCGCCATGTGCTTGAGGATCTTGTGAGCCAGAAGGAGATCGCCGACGCGAACTACCAGATCGTGCACTATGACGGCCCGGACAGGCGAGGCGTCGATGTGGCCCTGCTTTACAGGCCGGAGCAGTTCAAACTGATTGAAAGCAAATCCATTCCGTTTGATTTCAACAGTAAGGACATAAAGTTCGACATGGACGAGGAGTCTCAGGGACACTTCCGCACCCGTGATGTGCTGATGGTCAGGGGCGAGATCAAGGGCGAGATGTTCGCGTTCTTCGTCGCCCACCTTCCATCCAGGATCGGAGGCAAGGGGAGCGACCTTAGGAGCCGTGGCGCGGAAATCATCTACGAGAACTCCGCCAAACTGATGAATGAATATCCCGGGATCAAGATCGTGGTGATGGGTGACATGAACGACAACCCTACGGACGAGAGCATGGCCGTCTATATGCACGGCAAGGAGAATGTCTCCGAAGTCGGCAAGATGGACTTCTTCTCTCCGTTTACCTCAATGTTGAAAGCCGGTTACGGCTCTTTGGCCTATCGTGGCGAGTGGAACATCTACGACATCATCCTTGCGAACGAGGCGCTTGTGAACGCTCCGAAGGGGACGCTCAGGATTGTTCCGATCGTGAAGGGCAAGTACTACGGACGCGTCTTCAACCAGCCGTTCATGGTTCAGCAGACAGGACAGTACAAGGGTACGCCGTTCCGGACATATTCATCCGGCTCCTACGTCGGCGGCTACAGCGACCACTACCCGACCTATATTGTCATTTGTAACAAGTAGTTACTTCAGTCGCTTCGGCACTTCGACAAGCTCGGTGACTGAAAGTGCAGTGACCGCAGAGGCTCGGTCACTGAGCTTGTCGAAGTGACCCTCCAAATGGATAAATAGTTAATATTCAATAAATATGAACAAAAGAATATTCCTTGCCGCATCGGCTCTGTTTCTGGCTCTGACTTTATCGGCCCAGAACTACACCGGTGGCGTGAAAGGTACGGTCGTCAGCCGCTTGAGCAAGGCGACCATTGACGGAGCGGATCTGATCCTGTATTCAGAAGGAAAGGAAGTCGCCCGTGTGAAGGCCGGACAGGACGGAACATTCCAGATCGGGAACCTGAAGGACGGAATGTACGACCTTGTCATCGAAAGCCCGGACTATCTCCAGTCCAGAGTCAACGTGACCGTCAATGACGGCTATGTCAAGAACATGTTCAACCTGTCCCTGACCCCGGTGGCGAAAGTCGCCGAGGTGGACGACGCCAGTTTCTCCGAGTTCGACATGGACGATTCCGGCTATCAGGACAGCCCTACCATCCTTTTCGGTCAGAACGATGTGTTCAACAATATGGCCGGCTACAATTTCAGTTCCGTGCGCTTCCGTGTCCGCGGCTATTCCAGTGAGTCACAGGATGTCTATCTTGCTGGCGTGAGGATGAACGACGCTATCACGGGCTACACGCCGTACTCCCTCTGGAGCGGTCTCAACGAGGCCACCAGAAGCAAGGAGTCCGTGAACGGAGCCGAGGTCTCCGATTTCGGATTCGGCGGCTACAACGGCCTCACGAACATCATGCCGATGGCCTCTTCCGTCCGCACAGGCTGGAGAGGAAGCGTGCTGACCAACAGCGCTCTGTACAGGCTCCGCCTGATGCTGACCTACGCTTCCGGACAGTTGGACAACGGCTGGTCCTACGCTTTCAGCGCATCGGCGAGGCTTGGCGGAAATGACTGGATAAAGGGTGTTTTCTACCGCTCGTTCGGCTACTACGGAGCCGTGGAGAAGAGGTTCGGCGAGGAGCATAAGCTGGGATTCACATTCATGGCCGCCCCTGGCGAGCGTGGGGCGCAGAACGGTTCCACCCAGGAGGTCTACGATCTGATGGGCGACAACATGTACAACTCCAACTGGGGCTACTATAACGGCAAGGTGCGCAACGCCCGCGTCCGCAAGACCCACGAGCCGATCGCCATCCTCAAGTACGACTTCACACCGGAGTCCCAGAAGTTCTCGGCCTCGGCCACAGTGCTTTACAGATTCGGCAAGAACGGCTACACGGCTCTTGACTGGTACGATGCCCCGGATCCTCGTCCTGACTACTACAGGAACCTTCCGAGCTATTTCTACATGGACAACACGGACTACAACCGTCGTAACTTCGCCAAGTACGCATGGGCGAAGGAGGCTTGGGAGACCGACCTCCCATCGACCACCCACATCAACTGGGATCGTCTCTATGCCGTGAACTCCTTGAACTCCACCGCCTCAGGCAACCGCTCGAAGTACGTGATCGAGGAGAGGCGTGTGGATCAGAACGACCTCAACTTCGCTGTCAACGCCAAGTGGAATCCTGTCAAGTTCCTGACAGTCAACGGAGGACTCTCCTACAAGTGGAACCGCACGGAGTACTACAAGATTCTGGACGACCTGCTCGGCGGAGACTACTATGTCAACATCGACCAGTTCGCCGAGAGGGATTTCGCCGCCTATCCGACGATGATCCAGAACGATCTGGACTACTATCTCAGGAACGGAGCCGCCCAGACCCTTGCCCAGGGTGACAAGTACGGCTACGACTACTATGCCCACGTCCGCCGCGCGGAGGCCTGGGCCTCAGGACGTTTCACGTTCGGCGGCTTCGAGGCGACGGTGGCCGGAAGGCTGGGATATTCGAAATTCTGGAGGGAAGGTCTTTTGAGGAAGGGTCTTTTCCCGGGACTTGACGACAACGGCAACCCGTTCACCTACAATGGGGAAGTCATCACCAAGTACGACCAGATCGACGGCAGGCCGATCACCTCGAAGGGTGAGTCCGACAAGAAGGACTTCCTGACGGGATCCGGAAAGATCAACCTCGGCTACTTCATCAGCGGAGGCCACAGGATCTACGCCGACGCAGCCTACATCACCGAGGCCCCGACATTCAACCAGGCGTTCATCTCCCCGAGGACGAGGAACACCGTGATGCCTGATCTCAAGACCATCAAGACATTGACGGCGGACATCAACTACGCCTACAGCAATTCCGGCTACGATGTGCGCGTCACCGGATTCTATACCTCCATCAAGGATCAGACGGACGTGATGAGCTTCTACGATGACTCGCAGAACTCGTTCACCAACTTCGCGATGTCCGGAATCGACGAGAGGCACGTCGGAGTCGAGCTCGGCTTCAAGGTGCCGACTCCGGTGCCGAACCTTTCCCTTCAGGGAGTGTTCACCTACGGCCAGTACATCTACACCTCCAACCCTACGATGTACCAGACCTTCGACAACAGCGCTGAATATGTCGCCGGAACCTACGGAGTGACGATTCCTTACTGGAAGAGCCATCCTACCGTGGACGGAAAGACCGTGCAGCACTATGTGCCTAGCACCCCGCAGCTTGCGACCAGCCTTGGCCTCGCGTGGAACAAGAACTACTGGTTCATCGACGCGGATGTGGATTTCTTCGGGAACTCCTATCTGGACATGAACCCTCTCTACAGGACGGACATGGCCACAGCCGGGCCTGACGGTCAGGTGACCGCCCAGGAGATCGAGTACATGGCCGCGCAGGAGAAGTTCAAGAACTTCATGCTCGTGAACGCCAGCGTGGGCAAGTCCTGGTATATTCAGAGAAAGTACCAGCTCGGCTTCTCGATGCAGGTGAAGAACCTCCTGAACAACAGGGATGTACGCACAGGCGGCTACGAGCAGACCCGCCTTGTGGACAACACCGTCAGCAAGGAGAGATTCTACAGGTTTGATTCCAAGTACTTCTACATGAGCGGAATCAACTACATGTTGAACATTTATTTCAGATTCTAAGGATTCCAAGGTATGAAAAGAATATATTTCGCGCTGATCGCCGCCATTTTCGTCCTCGCCTCCTGCGAGGAATGGGACCAGGTCTTCACCACGGACTACGGCAAGGCTGATGTCTACGAGCCTGTGACGATGACCCCCAACACGACCATCGCCCAGCTCAAGGCTCTGTACAAGTCCGGTCCGGTGAAGATCGAGAAGGACATCGTCATCGGAGGGCAGGTGGTCTCCGATGACCGCAGCGGCAATGTTTACAAGAGCATCTACATCCAGGATGCCACGGGCGGCATAGAGTTGAAGATCGGCAAGAACGCCCTCTACAACGACTACAAGCTCGGCCAGTGGGTCTATGTCAAGTGCGGCGGCCTCACGCTCGGCGCCTACAACGGAATGATCCAGCTGGGCTACGCCGATCCTACCGGTGAATATGAGACCTCCTACATCGAGGTTCAGTACATCATTGACACTCACATATTCAGAGGTAAGATTGACACTCCACTGCAGCCTAAGAAAGTCTCCGCCGCCGATCTTCTGAAAGAGGAGAACATCGGCTGCTATGTCGAGCTTGACGGCCTGACCTACGCCAACGAGATCTTCTGCCTGATCTACATAGACTCCTACAAGGACAAGAAGTCCTCGTCCAACAGGATATTCCTATCCGGCACAGGCAAGGACTACAAGCCGGTCGCGGATCCGACGTGGGGCATAACGACCTGGGCGATGTCCAAGCAGGGTTTCATCGGCTACCTGAATTCCGGAAAGTTCGATGACGGGGATGTTGCTGACTATTCGAGGAAGATCTCGGATTCCGAACTCAAGGCTACCCTGTTGAAGAACGCCGACGCCTATGCCGTAAGCCAGTATTTCAAAATGGGCAGCCAGACCGTCCAGATCCGCACGAGCGGCTACTCCCGTTTCGCCGACACCCAGATTGACCCGTCGGTGCTTGCCGGGACCCCGATCAATGTCAAGGGCATCCTTACCATCTACAAGGGCAATGCACAGTTCACCCTCATTGATCTTACAGGAGTGGAAATCGTTAAATAATAAAACCACATTATGAGAAAAGCAATCTTAGCATTAGGAGCGATCGCTATGATGGCAGCCTGCACACAGACAAAGAACAATCCGTTCCTGGAGGAATGGAACACACCTTACGGCATTCCGCCGTTCGAGAAGATTCAGCTTACCGATTACATTCCTGCCGTCAAGGCCGGGATTGAGGAGCAGAACAAGGAACTTGAGGCTATTCTGAACAATCAGGATGCGCCGACGTTTGAGAACACCGTGGCGGCTTACGAGCTGTCCGGCAAGACTTTGACCAAGACGACGGCCGTGCTGTTCAACCTTCAGGAGACAGAAGGCAGCGATGAGATGAACAAAGTTGTCGAGGAGGCCACCGCGCTGATGACCGAGCACGAGGACAACATCTCGATGAACAAGGCGTTCTTCGAGCGTGTCAAGGCTGTCTATGACGCTGACCAGAGCGGACTTACGAGAGAGCAGCAGATGGTTCTCAAGAAGCTCTACCAGAGTTTCACCCGCAACGGTGTGGATCTGGAGGAGGCCGCCCAGGCAAGGCTTAAGGAGATCAACCAGAAGATCGCTGCCGCGCAGCAGAAGTTCGGCACGAACCTTCTGGCCGAGAACAACGCGTTCAAGGAGCAATTCGGACTCCCTGTCTCATCCTACACCTCCGAGATGACATCCTGCGAGGACAGAAGCCGCCGCGAGGCGATGTTCAAGGCATATTCCTCAAGAGGAAACAATGGCAATGAATATGACAACAAGGCTCTCTGCCTTGAGATCCTGAAACTCCGCGCCGAGAAAGCCAGACTCCTTGGCTTCGACAATTTCGCAGCCTATCAGCTGGACAACAAGATGGCTCACGACCCTGCTACCGTGGACGCTTTCCTTGACAGGATCATCGGCCCGGCAGTGGCCAAGGCTAAGGAAGAGGTGGCTGACATGCAGGTGATTATGGATGAGGACATCCAGGCCGGTAAGGTGGCCGCAGGTTCGAGGATCGAGCCTTGGGACTGGTTCTACTACGCCGAGAAGGTACGTCAGCGGAAATATTCATTGGACGAGAATCTGACGAAGCCATATTTCCGGATGGAGAATGTCCGCAACGGCATATTCTTCGCCGCCAACAAGCTTTACGGCATCTCCGTCGAGCCGCTGAAGGATGTTCCGCTCTACAACCCTGCCGTCGAGGCCTTCAAGGTCATTGACGCGGACGGAAGTCTTCTTGGAATATTCTCGACCGACTATTTCCCTCGCTCTTCGAAGAGAGGCGGCGCGTGGATGACGAACTTCCGTGAGCAGTATGTTGACGCCCAGGGCAATGACGTTCGCCCTATCGTCATCAACGTCTGCAACATGTCGGCTCCGACCGACTCTCTCCCGGCCCTCTTCACCATTGATGAGGTGGAGACGGTGTTCCACGAGTTCGGCCATGCCCTTCACGGACTTCTCACGAAGTGCCACTATCCTTCCGTCAGCGGAACCAATGTCGCCCGTGACTTCGTGGAGACGTTCTCGCAGTTCAATGAGAACTGGGCTTTCCAGCCGGAGATTCTCGCTGAATATGCCAAGCATTACGAGACCGGTGAGGTCATTCCTGACTCCCTCGTGGCCAAGATTAACAATGCCAGGAAGTTCAACCAGGGCTTTATGACCTCAGAGCTTTGCGCCGCGTCCATCCTCGACATGAAGTGGCACGAGCTTGACGAGGAGGATCTCGCGAAGCTTTCCGAGGGAGACCAGGCCGCCAATGTGGCTGATTTCGAGAAGAAGGTCTGCAAGGAGATGGGTCTCATCGACGAGATCATCCCTCGCTACCGCACCACATACTTCAACCACATCTTCAACAGCGGTTACAGTGCCGGCTACTACAGCTATCTCTGGGCCGAGGTTCTGGACAAGGATGCTTTCGAGTACTTCCAGCAGCAGGGCATCTACAATCCTGAGGTGGCTCTGAAGTTCCGCCAGACCTTCCTTGAGAAGGGTGGCAGCGAGGAGCCTATGACCCTCTACCTTTCTTTCCGTGGCGCGCAGCCGGACCCGGGTGCTCTTCTCCGTGCCAGGGGACTGACTGAATAGTATGTGCTCTGGTCGCTGAGCTTGTCGGAGCGACCGGATGTTAAAAACGCATAATCTCCGCTGACAGTGGGGGCAGAAAAAAGGCAAATGGCAAATTTTGCACGTTACCAAAATTTGCCATTTGATTTTTCTGCCCTAAGGGTGGCAATCTGTGAATGTCTAAAGGGATTGGTACACGAGAAGCCTCTCTGCGGTACCAAGTACTTTAAATAATGCCTTTGGTACACGAGAAGCCTCTCTGCGGTACCAAGTACTCTAAATAATGCCTTTGGTACACGAGAGGGCTTTCTGGGGAACAAACTGAATTTATTTTGTCAAAATTATTTTGCTAAAATAATTTTGGCAGAATAATTTTTTGTTATATTTGCCGTAGATGGGATTAACTATGGACAATTATATCAATCCGTTCTTTGTCGCGGGAAGGATTCCTCCAGAATTTTTCTGTGACAGGGACACAGAAACCAAGCGGTTGACGGGCTGCATATTAAATGGGGAAAATGTCGTTCTGACCTCTCCGAGGAGGGTCGGGAAGACGGAGCTTATTTATCATTGCTTTGATGAAGAGAGGCTGAAAGACAAGTTTTTCGTGATATTCGTGGATATTCTTCACACCTCCAGTCTGAGGGAACTTATAATGGAGTTCGGAAATGGGGTTTTCAAGAAGGTCGCGAGGCATAGTGACAAACTTATGAGGTCTTTCGCTTCGACTCTAAGGTCGCTTCAAGGGAGTTTTGGATTTGATCCGGTGAGTGGAAAGCCGACATTCAACGTCCGTCTGGGGGATATTACCGCTCCTGAATATACCATTGAGGAGATATTCGAATATTTGGAGAAGGTGGACAGGCGCTGCATTGTTGTCATCGATGAGCTCCAGCAGGTTGTGAAATACCGCGAGAAAGGTGTGGAGGCATTGCTGAGGGCGAATATTCAGCGCTCTTCCAACTCTAATTTTATCTTTTCCGGCAGTGAGAGGAGGATAATGGATCAGATGTTTCTGGACTCAAAAAGGCCGTTTTACCAGAGTGCGACCAATTTGAGTATGGATCCGATTGACAGGGGCGTTTATGCTCGGTTTGCGCAGGGTCTGTTCGCAAGGTATGGAAAGACAGTTACGGAAGAGGGAATCTACAAAGCGTACGATATGTTTGAGGGAATAACCGCCTATGTGCAGAGAATAATGCACGATGTGTTCACGGAGACGGTTACAGGTGGAACCGCGGATGTCGATCTTGTGGACAATATGATAGACCGCTTTATCGAGGAGAGTTCCAGGCGCATCCGGGAGCAACTTTCGGTAATAACAGAACAGCAGAAAGAATTGCTGTATGCGATTCATTCAGAGGGTATTGCTAAAGGGTTGACGGCTTCGGCGTTTGTGAAAAGACACAGGCTGAAGTCCGCAAGCTCCGTCCAGTCCGCGACCAAACAGCTCCTTGAGATGGATCTTATTACAAAAGAGGGCAATGAATATACTCTCTCGGATCCATTGCTGAAACTTTGGCTAACACGTGAAATCCAATAATTCATTAATATTATGAAAAGAATGTTTTTGACCCTCCTTCTTGGAGGAATGACGCTTTCGGCGGTCGCTGGGCCTGCCGAAGTGACCGACGAGGCGAGGCTTCTGAGGTTCCCGGCGACGAACGGGACGGAAGTTGTGTTCTCTTACGCCGGCGACCTGTTCACGGCTCCGCTCAGCGGTGGCGAGGCACGCCGACTGACCTCCCACATCGGCTACGAGATGTTCGCGCACTACTCACCGGACGGCAAGACGATCGCCTTCACCGGGGAATATGACGGCAACCGCGAGGTTTACATCATCCCGGCAGGAGGAGGAGAGCCTGTCCGCCTGACCTACACGTCCACCAACGGACGTGACGACCTCGGTGACAGGATGGGACCTAACAACATCGTAATGGGATGGACACCTGACGGAAAGAACATCATATTCAGAAACCGCACTGGCGATGGCTTTTCCGGCAAGCTTTGGACGGTTTCCGTGAATGGCGGCATGCCTCAGGAGATTCCGCTTCCGGAAGGAGGTTTTTGCTCCTATTCGCCTGACGGAAAGAAACTTGCTTACAACCGGGTGATGAGAGAGTTCAGGACCTGGAAATATTACCGTGGCGGAATGGCCGACGAGATCTGGGTCTACGACGGCAGGAAGGTCGAGAAGATCACTGACAACACGGCGCAGGACATCTTCCCGATGTGGGTGGGCGACGAGATCTATTTCGCGTCCGACCGTGACATGACGATGAACCTTTTCGTTTACAACACGAAGACCAAGGCCACGGCCAAGGTGACATCATTCGATGACTACGATGTGAAGTTCCCGAGCACAAACGGCAGACTCGTTGTGTTCGAGAAAGGAGGCTACCTCTATAAGCTGGATCCGGCCACAAAGGCGACCGAGCAGATCCACATCACCCTTGGCTCCGACCTTGTCTATGCCCGTGCCGAGAGGATGAATGTCGGCAAGAAAGGCCGCTCTTCGTTCAGCCTTTCCCCAGATGGCAAGAGAATGGCCATCACAGCCCGCGGAGAGGTCTTCGATGTGCCTGTCGGAAAGGGAATCACGAGGAACATCACCAAGACTCCTGGCTCGAACGAGCGCAGCGCCGACTGGAGTCCTGACGGAAAGTACATCGCCTTCATAGGTGACGGAACAGGGGAGACCGAGGTCTATCTCTACGATGTCGCCGCCGGTGGCGAGCCTGTCCAGGTCACCAAGGACAACGACACCTACATCCGTGACCTTCAATGGAGTCCGGACAGCAAGCACATCCTTTACACCGACAGAAAGAACCGCATCGTTGAGGTCGATCCGTTCGCCAAAACCAAACGGACTGTTCTTCAATGCCCTGAACAGGAAATAAGGGATGTTGAATATTCCCCTGACAGCAAGTGGCTTACCTACAGCCGCCCTGCCCCGAACAAGATGAGCGTTGTCTATGTCTACAACCTCTCTTCCGGGAAGGAATATCCTGTCACAGAGAAATGGTACGACTCAAGTTCGCCGAAGTTCTCGTCTGATGGCAAGTACTTGATATTCACATCTGATAGGGATTTCCGTCCGATCTACAGCTGGATCGAGTGGAACTTCGCCTACACTGACAGGAGCGGGGTCTATATGACGATGCTCGCAGCCGGCACACCTTCGCCGCTGCTGCCGACTGACAGCGAGTCCGCCGTGGCTTCAGACGCTTCTGAATCAGAAGATGTTTCCGCACCGGCTGAGGCTGACAAGAAACCGGCCAAAGGCGGCAAGGCTTCCAAAGACCAGAAGGACGCTAAGGCTTCGGGCAAGAAATCCGAGGATGTGAAGATTGACGTGGACGGTCTTCTTGACAGAACCATCAAGCTCCCGGTCGGAGGTTCACGATCCTATTTCAGCGACGGCAAGAAACTGTGGTACAGGGACGGTCGTGGCACACAGGTGCTTGATTTCGAGACCGGCAAGTCCGAACAGTGTTCCGAAGGAATGATCTTCTACCGTCCGGGAGACAAGAAGGCACTTTCGACCGCCAAGGGCAAATGGACAGCCGTCAGCTTCCCGTCCGCGAAAGTCGGCGGAGGCGAGGCCATTGACCTTGACAATATGTACACGACAGTGGATTACGCCCAGGAGTGGCCTCAGATCTTCGACGAGGTCTGGAGAGCGTTCCGCGACGGCTACTATCTTGAGAATATGCACGGCCGCGACTGGAAGGCCGTCAAGGAGAAGTATGCAGCTCTCCTGCCTTATGTCAAGACCCGTCTTGACCTCAATTACGTGATCGGCGGAATGATCGGCGAGGTCGCCAGCGGTCACGCCTACGTCAATCCGGGCGACTACCCTAAGCCTGAGCGCATCCCGATGGGTCTTCTCGGTGCTAAGATGAGCAAGGACAAGAGCGGTTACTTCAAGATCAATCACATTTACTCCGGCGCTGTCTATAGGA
>OIEI01000459.1_pt1 | contig 15243 bp, 11 predicted proteins | sample 1581781 | NCBI WGS metagenome assembly OIEI01 (sample SAMN01760935, study PRJEB22395) | human gut metagenome | reverse complement strand
GCACCTGTGCAGCTGGTCTGCTGAGCAGCTGCGGCGGCTCGTCCGCTTCCGGCAGCTCCACCGGCGGCTCCGGCAGCAGCACCTACACCCTGCTGTACTCCCGTCAGCCCGCCACCCTGAACTATCTGATCTGCTCCGCAGACCCGGACCTGTACCACGGCACCCAGTGCGTGGACACGCTGGTGGAGTACGACAACCGCGGCAAGATCCGCGAGGGTCTGGCCACCACCTGGGAGTGGGATGCGGATACCCTGACCTGGACCTTCCACCTGCGGGACGAGAACTGGGTGGACTGCAATGGTGAGGTGCTGGGCCCGGTCACCGCACAGGACTTCGTGGATGCGCTGCAGTATGTGCTCACCCCGGCCTATGCATCCTCCACGGCCAGCCTGGTCACCCCCTATGTGGCCGGTGCCGAGGATTACTACAACTATCTGTTCTACAAAGCCAGCGCCGAGAACGGCACCGTGGCCGAGGACGGCACTACCTACGCCATTGATGCCAACGGCACCGTGACCGCCGCTGCCGCCGACGGCACCACCACCGAATACCCGGCTGTGGATTTTTCCACAGTGGGCGTGAAGGCTGTGGACGACCACACCCTGACCTACACGTTGAACTTCGACTTTCCTGGCTTCCTCAGCCTGTTGAGCTATGCTCCCTACGAGCCTGCCTACGGCCCGCTGCTGGAGGAGTTTGCCGACCAGTTCTGCACCAGTGCCGAGACCGCCTGCAGCTGCGGCGCGTTCTATCTGGCGGAGTATGTGCCGCTGGAAAGCTGGGTGATGAAGAAAAACCCCGAAAACTACGACAAGGACAACGTCTACATCGACACCATCCGCTACATCTACAACCAGGAAGAGCTCATCAGCGGCCCGGAAATGGTCCGGCGCGGCGAGATCGACCAGGCCACCATCAGCTCCGACATCCTCGACAGCTGGCTGTCCGACGACACCACCAAGGATATGGTGTCCATGGAGCGCCCGGAGACCGGCAAGAGCTACTTCTACATCTTCAACTTCCTGCCCTACGCCCACGAGTTCTCCAACTGGAACGTCACCGGCGTGGACGCCCAGTATGAGCCGGACAACTGGGCCAAGGCCGTCAACAGCACCAACTTCCGCAAAGCCTTCCTGTACGCCATCAACCCGTCGGTCACGCTGGCCGTCACTGCCCCGGAAGGCTACGACAACTACAAGCTGCACACCATCACCCCGCCGTCCTTCTGCGCCAACAGTCAGGGCGTGGACTACACCGAATGCGGCGATCTGGCCAACCTGTCCGACTTCTTTGACGAGGCAAAGGCCAAGGAATACCGCGACGCCGCTGTGGAAGAGCTGACTGCCGCCGGAGCCACCTTCCCCATCAAGGTGCAGTACCCCTACAACCCCGCCGTGGTGGACTGGGACAAGCAGTGTCAGGTGTTCAAGCAGCAGGTGGAGGGCGTTCTGAACGACGGCTTCGACTTTATCAACATCATCATCACCCAGGGCCCCTCCGACAACTTCCTGAACGCCGTGCGCCGTGTGGGTGCCTATGAGCTCATGTCCTACTACTGGGGTGCCGACTACTCCGACCCCGAGACCGAGGTGTACCCCTTCTATCAGGAAGCCGGCGACCGCGGCACCTGCTATGCGTTCCTGCGCACCGGCGTGGAGGACGGCATCATCACCGGTGAGACGGCCGAGTACGTCATGACCTACATGAGCATGGTGGAAAAGGCCAAGGCCATCACCGAGGATCTGGATGCCCGGTATGAAGCCTTTGCCAATGCCGAGGCCTATCTGATCCAGAATGCCCTGGTGGTGCCGCTGGGCCTGCCCGTGCCGCCGTACATTGCCACCCGCCTGAACCTGTGGGAGGGTCAGTACGCCCCCACCGGCCTTTCGTCCAACCGCCTGAAGGGCGTGCACATCCTGGACCACTACGTCTCCATGGACGAGTACGACCAGAACCGGGATGCCCGGTAAATCATTCTGAATATCCTCCGCTTCGCTCTGGATATTTTCAGCGGAAGTTCATTTTTAGTTGCAACTCGGAAAAATCTGCGGATTTTTCCGAGTTGCTTTTTCACGGGGAGGGAACTCCCTCAGTCTGCTTCGCAGCCGTGACTGAGGGAGTTTCCACCGCCTTTTCAACAGCTTTTGCTCCAAAAATCTTCAAATCACTTTTCAAAATCAAGAAATTGCGGTATTCTATTCTTATCTGTATTTCAAAAGAAAAAGAGAGGTGCACACTATGGTGCAATATCTCGCAAAGCGCATCGGGCGTTCTCTGCTGACGCTGTTCATCATTGTAACGCTGGTGTTCTGCCTGCTGCGGCTCATGCCGGTGGAAGGCTATTTTGCAAACTACGAAAAAATGACCGCGGCCCAGATCCAGGCGGGTCTGCAGTCCATGGGCCTGCTGGACCCGCTGCCGGTGCAGATCGGCCGGTTCTGGAAAGACGCCCTGCACGGTGACCTGGGCGTGAGCCACATCTACAAGGTCAACGTGCCGGTGACCGAGATCCTGGCCCAAAAGCTGCCCATCTCCATCCAGATGGGCGTGCTGGCTATGCTGCTGAGCCTTGTGCTGGGCATCCCGCTGGGGCTTGTCATGGGCCGGTGCAAGAACCGCTGGCCCGACAAACTGGGCACAGCCCTCATCGTGCTCATCCAGGCCGTGCCGGCTGCCGTGTACTTTTTGTACATCCAGATGTACGGCACCTCCGTTCTGGGGGTGGGCCTGCTGTTCGACGCCGCCAACTGGCGCTACTGGGTGCTGCCGGTGTGCAGCATGAGCCTGGCAAACCTGGCCTTCTACGCCATGTGGCTGCGCCGCTATATGGTGGACGAGAGCAACAAGGACTACGTCAAGCTGGCCCGTGCCAAGGGCGTAAGCGAAAGCAATATCGCGCTGCATCATGTGTTCCGCAACGCCATGGTGCCGCTGGTGCAGTACATTCCCTCAGCGTTCCTCAACACGGTGGTGGGCTCCATTTACATTGAGAGCCTGTACAGCATCCCCGGTATGGGCGGACTGCTGGTGACCTGCGTGCAGCGCCACGACAACACCATGGTGCAGGGCATCGTGCTGCTGTACGCCTGCGTAGGCATCGTGGGCCTGATCCTGGGCGATGTGCTCATGGTGCTCATTGATCCCCGCATCAACTTTGGCAAGAAAGAAGGTGGCCGCTGATGCTTTCGTTCCTGAAACGGGAAAAATCCAAAAAGCTGGAAAACCAGCTCAACACCCTGCAAAAGGAAGGCCCTGCTGCCTGGGCAGACCTGCCGGAGGACGAACTGTTCACCCCCGCCGGGTTCCGTTCCGAGCAGGCCGAAGCCACGGGCTACTCCAACTACAGCTACTGGGGCAGCACCTTCCGTGCTTTCTTCAAGAACAAGGCAGCCGTGGCCCTGCTCATCGCGCTGGTGGCCGTGGTGGCCTTTGCCTTTCTCCAGCCTTATCTGCCGGGGCAGGCGGACCCCAACCTCTGCGCCGTGGACCCCGTCACCGGCATCCAGTACCGCAACATCGCTCCCGGGCAGGACGGCTTTATCTGGGGTTCCAACTCCATCGGGCAGGACCTGTGGGCCCGCATCTGGGCCGGTGCCCGCACCAGCCTGACCATTGCCTTTTTCGTGGCTCTCATCGAAGCCGTGGTGGGCATCACTGCCGGTGTGCTGTGGGGCTATGTGCGCGGGCTGGATTTTCTGTTCACGGAGCTGTACAACATCTTTGACAACATTCCCACCGCCATTGTGCTGATCCTCATCTCCTATGTGGCCTCCCCCAGCATCTGGACCATGATCCTGGGCATGTCCATCAAGGGCTGGATCGAGATGGCGCGGTTCATCCGCAACCAGATCCTCATCATCCGTGACCGTGACTACAACGTTGCCTCCCGCTGCATCGGCACCCCCACGGTGCGCATCGTGCTGCGCAACCTGCTGCCGTATCTGGTGTCGGTGATCATGCTGCGCATGGCCCTCACCATTCCGGAAGCCATCGGCAACGAGGTGTTCATCACCTACATCGGCCTGGGCCTCTCGGTGGAGACGCCCTCGCTGGGCAATCTGGTCAACGACGGCCGCAAGGTGATGATGCAGGCCGGTCTGCGCTACCAGCTGCTCTACCCCACCCTGATTCTGAGCTTTGTCACTATTGCGTTCTATCTGATCGGCAACGCGTTCTCGGACGCCGCCGACCCAAAGAACCACCTGCAGTAAGGAGGAATGCATGATGAACGAAAATGACTGCATCCTCTCGGTGCAGGGGCTGGATATCCGGTTCAACCTGCGCGGCCGGGTGCTGCACGCCATCCGCGGCATCGACCTGGACCTGTACCGGGGCGAAGTGCTGGCCGTCGTGGGCGAGTCCGGCTCCGGCAAGAGCGTGTTCACCAAGAGTTTCATGGGCCTGTTGGACACCAATGGCTCCATCACCGGCGGCACCATCGACTACTGCCCTACCCCCGGCGCAGAGCCGGTGCGCCTGTCCGGCCTGAAAACCGAAAAGGACTGGCTGCGCATCCGGGGCCGCGAAATTGCCATGATCATGCAGGACCCCATGACCAGCCTGAACCCGCTGAAAACCATCGGCGACCAGATTTTGGAGGCCGTGACCCTGCATCAGGGCCTGAAGGGCACCGAGGCCAGGGCCAGAACACTGGAATATCTGCGGGACGTGGGCATCTCTGACCCGGAAGTGCGGTTCAAGCAGTACCCCCACGAGTTCTCCGGCGGCATGCGTCAGCGCGTGGTGATCGCCATTGCGGTGGCCTGCAGCCCGAAGATCCTGATCTGTGACGAGCCCACCACCGCGCTGGATGTGACCATTCAGGCTCAGATTTTGCAGCTGCTCAAGGAGCTGCGGGCCAAGTACCACCTGACCATCGTCATGATCACCCACGACCTGGGCGTCGTGGCCAACATTGCCGACCGGGTGGCCGTGATGTACGCCGGCGACATCGTAGAGATCGGCACCGCCGACGAGATCTACTATGACCCCCGCCACCCCTACACCTGGGCTCTGCTGTCCAGCATGCCCCAGATGGGCATAAAAGGCGAGGACCTGTTCAACATCGTGGGCACCCCGCCCAACCTCTTTGCCGAGATCCGCGGCGACGCCTTTGCGCCCCGCAACCCGCAGGCACTGAAGATCGACTATGTCAAGCGCCCGCCGTACTTTGAAGTTTCGCCCACCCACAAGGCCAAGACCTGGCTGTTGGACCCCCGGGCACCCCACATCGAGCCGCCTGCTGCGGTGAAAAAACTGCAAAAGGAGGGCTTGTAAGATGGCCGAGGAAAAAGAAGTCCTTCTGGAAGTGAAGGACCTGAATGTGACCTACGGCTCCGGCCGCAAGGCCTTTGCCGCCGTACAGAACGCCAATTTCCAGATCTACAAGGGCGAGACCTTTGGTTTGGTGGGCGAGTCCGGCTCCGGCAAGACCACCATCGGCCGGGCCATCCTGCGCATTCTGCCCACCTCTGGCGGTGAGATCCTGTACAAGGGCCAGAAGATCAACGGCAAAATCCCGCGTGCGCTGGACAAGCAGATCACCCGTGAGATCCAGATGATCTTTCAGGACCCGCAGTCCTCGCTGAACGAGCGCGCCAAGGTGAGCTACATCGTGGGCGAGGGCCTGCAGAACGTGCGGCCCGACCTCTCCGCCGCCCAGCGGGAAGAAAAAGTGCGGCAGGCTCTGCTGGACGTGGGCCTGCTTCCAGAATTTGCTTCCCGCTTTCCCCACGAATTTTCCGGCGGCCAGCGGCAGCGCATCGGCATTGCCCGGGCCCTCATCGTGGAGCCGGAATTCATTGTGGCCGATGAGCCCATCAGCGCTCTGGACATGTCCATCCGCGCCCAGGTGCTCAACCTGCTGCGCCGCCTGCAGAAGGAGCGCGGCATCACCTACCTGTTCATCGCCCATGATCTCTCGGTGATGCGCTACATTTCAGACCGCATCGCAGTCATCCACAAGGGCAGCATCGTGGAACTGGCCGACGCGGAGGAGCTGGTGGCCCACGCCATCCATCCCTACACCCGCAGCCTGCTGTCCGCCATCCCCATGCCGGACCCCCGCCGGGAGCGCAATAAAAAGCTGTTGGTGTACGACCCCGCCATGCACGATTATTCCACCGAAGCGCCCCAGTGGCGGGAGCTGCGCCCGAGGCACTGGGTTCTTTGCAGCGCCGCCGAGGCCGCGCAGTGGCTGCCGCAGGCCTGAGCTGCTTCGGGTCGCGATCCAATCACTTTACACAGTTTTTGCCAGATGAACCGTTGATGGTTCGTCCTTTTTTGATTTCTCACAGTTTATTCATTGACATTCCGACTGCCGTCCACTACAATAGCGGTGGGCCGTTTTGGCCTTTTGCCTGTCAAAAAGTGTCCGGCAGAACATGCTTTTTCTGCCGTTTCTGGGAAAATGAAAGAAGAAGAAAAAAAAGAAAGGTCCTGAATCCTATGACGACTGCACCACACGAACCCATCTACGCATCCGTCGCAAAACCCTGGCTCAAATACTATGACCCCAAGTTCTTCGATCAGACGCCGCCCGAATGCAGCGCCTTCGAGTACGTCTGCCGCCAGAACAAAACGCACTTGACCGAGACCGCCATCACCTATTACGGCCGCAAGATCACTTATGCCGACCTCATCGTCAACGTCAAAAAGACGGCGGCGGCCTTCCGTGCCATCGGCATGAAAAAAGGCGACATTGCCACCGTGGTCAGCGTGATGACCCCGGAGGTCATCTATGCGTTCTATGCTGCCGACATGATCGGTGCCTCCCTGAATCTGGTGGACCCGCGCTATAGTGCTGAGGGCATCCACGAGTACATCACCGAGGTGGACTCCCACCTGCTCATCTGCCTGAACGTGGTCTACGACCGCTGCCAGCAGGCTGCCAAGCGCACCAACGTGGAACGGGTGCTGGTGGTGTCCCCCGCCGACTCCCTGCCGCTGCATCTGGCCGTGGGCTACAAGCTGTCCACCCCCGACAAGAACCGCTATTCTTCCAACGTGATCCGCTGGAAGGATTTCATTGCCGCCGGTGAGGGTAAAGACACCGGTGCCGAGCCTTACGACCCGGACCACACCTGCGTGGTGGTGCACACCGGCGGCACCACCGGCTCGCCCAAGGGCGTCATGCTGACCGATGTGGACTTCAACTCCATCGCACAGCAGTTCGGTGCTTACGAAAAGCTGTTCCGCCGCGGCCAGAAGCTGATGAACATCATGCCCCCGTTCATTGCCTATGGCTACGCCTGCGGCGTGCACCTGCCGCTGGTGCTGGGCCTTACCGTGATCATCATCCCCAATCTGGACCCTGCAAAGCTGGGTGCCCTGATCTGGAAGTACAAGCCGGAGCACATGTTCGGCGTGCCGGCCCACTACCAGCAGATGGCCTCTTCGCTGCTGCTGAAGAACAAGGATCTGTCCTTCATCCGCAACTATGCTGCCGGCGGCGACGCCATCACGGTGGGTGCCGAGCAGAGCGTGAACGACTTCCTGGCCGCTCACGGCGTGGAGTACGGCCTGGCCAAGGGCTACGGCATGACCGAGGTTTCTTCTGCTGCCACCGCTGCTTCCGGCCTTGCCAACAAGGTGGGCAGTGTGGGCATCCCGCTGGTGAACACCCTTGTGTCGGTGTTTGAGCCCGGTACCGACACCGAGCTTCCCATCGGCGAGCGCGGTGAGCTCTGCATCTCCGGCCCTGCCATCATGAAGGGCTACTACGGCAAGCCCGCCGAAACGGCTGCCCTGCTGCGCCACCACTCGGATGGCCGCGTCTGGGCACACACCGGTGACGTCGGCTATATGGATGAGGACGGCTTCGTGTTCCTGGACTCCCGCATCAAGCGGCTGATCATCCGCCACGATGGCTTCAAGGTGTTTCCCTCCATGATCGAGAACGTCATCAGCCGCCACCCCGCCGTGCAGCAGTGCTCGGTGGTGGGCTGCGTAGCCAAGGACCACCCCCAGGGCCGCCTGCCCTTTGTGTTCGTGGTGCTGGACCCTGCTGCCGCTGACAAAAAGCGTCAGATCCTGCGAGAGCTGCGGCAGCTCTGTGTGGAGGAACTGCCGGAGTATGTGCAGCCGGTAGCCTACAAGTTCATCAGCGAGATGCCCCTGACCCCTGTGGGCAAGGTGGATTACCGCAAGCTGGAGGAGCAGATCAGCCCCCGGGATTATTAAAGTTTGCCTATTACGGTCGTGCCTTGTGCACGGCCGTTTTTGGTTTGTCCAACGCATTCAAGCAAAACGGGCCTTGACATTCCTGGCTTCTCTTTTTATGATAGAAGGGACCTTATGGCTCAAAAAAAAAAGGAGGAACATCATGAAAAACCGTATTGTCAGCCTGCTGCTGGCCCTGGCTCTGTTGGTGCTGCCGGTGGTTTCTGCCGGGGCCGCCCAGCCTGCCGCCGCAGACCCCACCCCGGTGCAGACCCAGACCGATGCCGCTGCCGAATCGGATCAGCACTGCTATTCTTACATTGCTTTGGGCGACAGCATTGTAGCCGGCATTGGCCTGCCGGGCGCCGTTTACCAGCGAAACGGACGGTATTACGATGTTTCTGGCAACTACCAGGGCTACTCCAAGGATTGCTATGTGGCCCGGGTAGCCGATAGCCTGGGCCTGAGCCGGGCCCAGACCGCCAATTACGGAATGCCTGCCCTGATGAGCAGCGACCTGCTGGAGCTGGTGCGGACCGGTTCCTGCCAGAGTGCCAGCATAAATTTCTCTCTGCCTGACCTGCGCCAGGAGCTGAAGCACGCTCAGGTGATCACGGTGGAGATCGGTGCCAACGACGTACTGGTGCCTATCATGTACGGCATTGCCTCTGCCATGGGCGGCCCCCAGGTCTTTGAGGCCCTGCTGCCTATGCTGGAGGGCGACTTCCGCCAGATGGACGCCTCCTCCTTTGCCGCCCTGCGAGAGAACCTGGACTCTTTGAACATCACGGCTCAGCAGCGCAAGGCCCTGCTGAAGCTGCTGGACAGCGGCATTGCAGAGATCTGCACCCAGAGCCAGGCCTCTACCCTGGCCAACCTTGAGGCCCTGCTCCAGGAGCTGAAGGCCCTGAACCCCGACGCCCAGATCGTTCTGGTGGGCTACTACAATCCCGTTCCCCTGCTGCCGGCTCCTGCCAACCCCTTTGCCAAGCACTTCCGCACCCTGAACCGCTCGGTGCAGAAGCTGGCCCAGCAGTACGACGTGGCTTTTGCCTCTGCCGCCTACACCCTGGTGGCCAACGACGCCCACCCCACCGCCTGCGGCCACAAATATCTGGCACGTCAGATCCTGAAGGCTCTGGAAAAGTAATTTTTTCTGAGTTTGCCATATAAGGAGGTTCATTATGAAAAAACGTCTTGTCAGCCTGCTGCTAGCCCTGGCACTGCTGGTGCTGCCGGTACTGCCTGCCTTTGCAGCAGAGGAAGATTCCTACACCTATATTGCCCTGGGTGACAGCATCACTACCGGCGTAGGCCTGAAGGACACCCACTTTTCCAGCACCGCCAAGAGCTATGACGTGCAGGAAAACTACCATGATTACTCCAAAGACTGCTATGTGGCCCGGGTGGCCGACGCCCTGGGCCTGGACCGGGACCATGCCGTGAACTACGGTATGCCTGCTGCCATGAGCAGCAACATCCTGGACCTGGTCAGGACCGGCTCCACCGCCTCCGGTGTCGCCTACTACGACCTGCCCACCCTGCGGCAGGAGCTGGCAGACGCTGACCTGATCACCCTGCTTATCGGCTCCAACGACACTGTGCTGCAACTCATGGGGGCCATGGGCAGAGCCACCAACGGCAAGGCCACCAAACTGCTGATCCCCCTGCTGACGGGCACCATGCGGGAGCTGAATCTCCAGACCCTCCAGACCCTGAGAAAGGGCCTGGAAAACCTGGACCTGACCCCGGAAGAGCTGAAGGCTGCCCTGAAGCTGCTGGATTCCGGCATGGAGGAGATCTGTGACCAGACCCGGGACCAGACTGTGGCCAACGTGGAACAGATCCTTCAGGAGCTGAGAGCCCTGAACCCTGACGCCCAGATCATTCTGGTGGGTTACTACAACCCCCTGCCCTTCCTGCCCACCTACGGCAGACACTTCCGCCTGCTGAACCGCTCCGTCAAGGCCCTGGCCCAGCAGTACGGCGCAGACTATGTATCCATCCCCTATACCTCCATTGCCAACGACGGTCACCCCACGGTGTGCGGTCACAAGTACATCGCTCGCCAGATCCTGAAGGCCGTCCGCAAGTAAACGTTTCGTTTTTTCAAGGCCCTGCCTGTCCGGCAGGGTCTTTTGCTTTCCTGCGTTTATTTCCGGCATTCAGCTTCAGAAACTTCTATTTTGACAACTTTTTCCTGCGATTTTCCACGTTTTGTCAATTGACATTTCCCCTTCATTTCCTTATCATGGAAGCAGTTCCGCAGCCTTGAGATGTTGCGGGGAAAGAGGGAATGATGACCATGAAAACAAAACGCATTGCAAGCCTGCTGCTGTCGGCCGCGCTGCTGCTGTCGCTGGCCGTTCCTGCCTTTGCAGAGAACCCCACCACCGAAGAGACTGCTGAGCCGGAAACCGCCGTGCAGGAAGTGGAGCCGGAAGCTCTTACCGAAGACGATGCTGTGGTGCCTGTTGCAGAGCCCACCGCCAAAAAAGAGTACACCTATGTCGCCATCGGTGACAGCGTGACTGCCGGCGTGGGCCTGAGCGGCCTGCAGTACAAGCTGGTCCAGAACGGCTTCGATATGTCCGGCAATTACAAAGGCTACGATAGCCAGTGCTTTGTGGGCTATGTAGCCGACCAGCTGGGCTTGGATCGTGACCACGCCATCAACCTGGGCCTGCCCGCCGTGATGACCCGCGACCTGGCAGATCTGATCGAGACTGGTGCCATGCCGGCCATGAACCATTATTCCGGCGTGCAGTATACCTCGGTGCCGGAGCTGAAGGAATATATCCAGAAAGCGGACCTCATCACCTTGCAGATCGGTGCCAACGACGCTCTGATCCGCACCATCGTGGCCTTGGGTGAGGCTACCAACTGGAAAAGTGAAAAGCTGGCCAACAGCATGGTCACCGGAATGTTCCGCAACCTGACCCCGGACAACATCGACTACTTTATGGACTGCCTGAAGCAACTGACCCTGACCCCCTCGGAGTTCCGTGCCGTGATGCATCTGCTGACCACCGGCATGGGCCAGATCTGCACCTCCACCTACGCCGACACTGTGACCCAGCTGGAGCGTGTGATGAAGGACCTGCGTGAGCTGAACCCCGATGCCCAGATCATGGTGCTGAGCTACAACAACCCGGTGCCCCTGATGCCCTCCTGGAGCCGCCACTTCCGTCGGTTGAACACCGCCGTAGCCAAGCTGGCTGCCCAGTATGATGTGACCTATGTGCCCATCCCCTATACCCGCACTGCCAACGATGGCCACCCCACCATTGAGGGCCACCGCTACATTGGCCGCCAGATCCTCAAAGCCGTCAATCACTGATCCATAAACATGCAGCATAAAAGGGCCTGTCTCTTGTGAGACAGGCCCTTTTTTGGAGTTGCAGTTTGTTTTCTCAGCTCAGGCGGCCGCTTTCTACCGAGTAGGTCACATCGGCGGCAGCCATGGTGGACTTTCGGTGGGAAACCAGCAGCACCGTCTTGTCCCGGCACTCGGCCCGCACCGCCTTGAGGATCACGCCCTCGTTCAGGCTGTCGAGATTGGAGGTAGGCTCGTCCAGCAGCAGGAAGGGTGCATCGTGCAGGAATGCCCGCGCCACACCGATGCGCTGCCGCTCGCCGCCGGACAAGGCCCCGCCCAGCTCACCCACGGGAGTGTCATACCCCTTGGGCAGGCTGCGGATAAAGCCGTCCAGCGCAGCCTTTTTGCAGGCCGCTTCCACTTCTTCGCGGGTGGCATCCCGCTTGGCGATGCGGATGTTGTTCTCGATGGTGTCGTTGAACAGCTCCGTCTCCTGGGTCACAAGGCTCTCCTGTGCCCGCAGGGTGGCCGTGTTCACCCGGCGGATGTCCTCCTCGCCAAAGCGGATGGTGCCGGTGTTCACATCCCAGAAACGCATGAGCAGCCGCAGGAAGGTGGACTTGCCGCTGCCGGAACGGCCGGTGATGCCCACGATCTTCTTTTCCGGGATAGTCAGGCTCAGGTCGTGCAGCACCTCTTCGTCCGCATAGGAGAAACTCACATGCTCCGCCTGCGCCCCCGCAAAGGCCGTGTGGGCACCGTCGGTCACGTCGGCGGTCACAGGCTCTTCGTCCAGCAGATCCAGCACACGGTCGGCGCTGGCAAACACCTGGGTCAGGCTGGCACCAAGGTTGGCCAGTGCCACCACCGGGCCAAAAGAGCTCAGAGCCGACAGAGTGCAGATGAGCACCCCTTCCACGCCCATCTGCCCGTTCCGGTACAGCTGCAGGCTCACTCCAAGCACCGCGATGACCGTAAACAGGATCAGGGTGTTGGTGATGGCCACGATCAGCTGATACCCACTCTCGTTCATCAGATCCTCCTCCTTTACGCTCATATCCGGCTGCGCGTCAGGCTTGCCGGAGATCAGATAGTCCAGCGCCGTCCTGCCGCCCACGCTGCTCAGATGCATACACGCGGCGATACCGCTGCCGGGCCGGTCGATCCGCATGGTGTCCACCAGCTCCCGCATCAGCATCTCCTTGACAGCCGGCGTCACCACGGAGAACATCACGGACTTCTCCGTAGCCTCCAGACCCAGATAGCTCAGCACGTCGTTGCTGGCGGTGCCCCGTCCCAGGGCGGTGAACACCACCGGCGCGCCGAAAGCCCGGTAGAAATCCAGAAAATGCGTGGCGCCCATGACCCGGTTGGTGATGGTGATCATCAGATACAGACGGTTCTTGGTTGTTTCAGACATATCTCCACCTCCTCAGCACAGCTCGATAAGCTCCTCCACCGCCACAGGCGCGGCAGGAGCAGGTGCGCGGCGCAGCTTTCTCTGATAGCTCAGGCCCAGCAGCTGTATGGTCACCAGCGGCGTCATGGCCACCATCGCCACCACACCGAAAGCGTCCGTCACCAGATTGCCGCCCACAGCGTCGCAGGCGCCCAGGGCGAAGGGCAGCAGGAACGTAGCCGTCATGGGTCCGGAGGCCACGCCGCCGGAGTCGAAGGCCACGGATGTAAAGATCTGCGGCACCACGAAGCTCAGCGCCAGACTCAGCACATAGCCCGGCACCAGGAACCACATGATGGAGATACCCGTCAGCACCCGGATCATAGCCAGCCCCAGCGAGATGGCCACGCCCACAGACAGCGCCAGGTTCATGGCGTGAGCCGGGATGGAACCGGCGGTGATCTCCTCCACCTGCTTGTTCAGCACATGGACAGCCGGCTCCGCCTGTACGATGAAATAACCGATGACCATAGCAATGGGGATAAGTATCCAATTATAGGTATGGCTGGCGATGCTGCCGCCCAAAAAGCTGCCCACGGGCATAAAGCCCACGTTCACGCCCATCAGGAAGATGGTCAATCCTATGTACACATACACCAGACCGATGACCATGTGCAGTATCTCCTTGCGCTTGAGTCTGCGGGTCACCAGCTGGAACAGGATCAGGAAAGCGCCGATAGGCAGCAGCGCCGATGCCGTCTCCTTCAGATAGTGAGGTATCTCGCTGAGATACAGATCGAACATCTCCACCGTGTCCTTGGCATCCGGCATGACCGCCGCGGTGTAGGCGCTTCCGTCCGGCTTATACAGCAATCCAAGGATCAGCACCGTGATGATCGGCCCGATAGAGCACAGCGCCACCAGGCCGAAGCTGTCGCCCCCTGCCTGCTTGTCGCTTCGCACGGCGCACACGCCCACGCCCAGCGCCATGATGAACGGCACCGTCATGGGTCCGGTGGTCACGCCTCCTGAGTCAAAGGCCACCGCCCAGAAATCCGGCGACACGAACATCGCCAGCGTGAACACAACGGCGTAAAACCCGATCAACAGCCACCGCAGCTGGATACCCAGCACAATACGCAGCAGGGCGATGACCAGGAACACACCCACGCCCACCGCCACGGACCAGATGATCACGTTGTTCTCGATGGCCGGTACCTGGTTGGCCAGCACCTGCAGATCCGGCTCCGCCACGGTAATGATCATGCCGATGAGGAAGCCCACCACCGTGATGATCCACACCTTCTTTCGCCGTGTGATCTCGGAGCCTACCGCCTGTCCCAGCGGGATCATGGACATCTCCGACCCCAGCGTGAACAGTCCCATGCCGGCGATCAGCATCACGCCGCCCAGCAGGAACGCCACCATGGCGTTGTTGGGCACCGGTGCAATGGTGAAGCACAGCACCAGCACGATCAGCATTACCGGCAATACCGATGTCAGCGACTCGTGCAGCGGTTTTTTGAATACAGCAAAGACGTTTTCCGCCTTCTGCCGTTTTTTACGCAGTCTCGCCTGCTCGTCCTGAATAGTCCTGTGGCTCAAGTCTACCTTCCTTTCCTCGTCCTCCATAGCCTATACCAAAAAGCGGCGCATCTGTCCGTATCGGGCAGACACGCCTCCGCATCTTAACAGGTATATTGTACCATATGTTCACTTTTGGCACAACCCCACCGCTGTTAATAATGTGTGAAGATTGCACCGGGTTTTTTACGCCGTTTTCTCCACCAGCGCCGCCGCGTGGGCCGCTATGCCCTCGCCGCTGCCGGTAAATCCCAGTCCCTCCTCCGTCGTCGCCTTCACGCTCACGCGCGAGATGTGCACGGCGACCACGAGCGTCAGAACAAGCAGCCCGTAGGCAAGATAGCTCTTCGCCGTAAAAAGCGCCACGATGTAGAGCACGGTGACAAGGAGCTTGGTGCGCGGGTCGAGCTTATGGGCGAGCGTGTCGCCGGGGAAATACTGTCCGAGCGTGATGTCCTTCAGCATTTTTTGCTGCCCCCTCTCTTGAGCGCGACGAGCTCTTTGCTCAACTCGTCGACGGTGTAAACATCGGGCGAGATGGCAAGTCCTCTTTCGCGCAGCGCCATGGCGATGCGCGTGACCTGCGGCACGTCGAGTCCCGCGCTCATCAGTTCGTCGCCGCGGGCAAAGACCTCGCGCGGCGTGCCGCTCATGAGCACATGGCTGTCGGACAGGACAACGATGCGGTCGACGTTTTTCGCGATCTCCTCCATGCTGTGGCTCACAAGCACAACGGTCGTGCCGCGCTCGCGGTGGAACGCGCGAATGTTGGCAAGCAGTT
>OIEI01000455.1_pt1 | contig 15368 bp, 10 predicted proteins | sample 1581781 | NCBI WGS metagenome assembly OIEI01 (sample SAMN01760935, study PRJEB22395) | human gut metagenome | reverse complement strand
AAAAACGTTAGGCGGAATAACAAAATTTGGGCTGCAATATCAAATGACAAGTACACCGTTTCTTCTTCCAGTGTTGTTTGCGGATAATTCGATTGCAAATGGTTTGGCAAAGATTATGTTATATTTTGCATTTATTGTTTTAATATGCAATGCGCCATTTAAGGACGAACGGATTTGCTACATAATTGCCAGATCAGGAAGGCGTGCATGGTGGTTAGGCGGAATTCTTTATAGTGTAGCGACATCATTTCTTTTTCTGCTATTTTTAATGATCGTAGCGGCAGGTACAATTCTTCCAGTATGTACATTAAAGCCATATTGGGGAACGGCTGTTAAAAGTCTTATAATAGCAAGTGGCGATATAAAGGCGCAGTATTTGGAGAGCAGTCTTCCAAGTGATGTCATAACACTTTTGTATCCACCGGCAGCACAAATGATTACATTTATAACGGTATGGTTGAACTTGATCTTTTTGTCACTTCTTATCTATTTTGTTAATGGCTGTAATGAAAAAATAAAGCTGGGAAGCATGGTAGCAGCCGCGCTGGTGCTGTTAGATCCAGTAATTAGATGGATTGCCTATACTCCATCGAGGTTTTGGCTATATTATATTTCGCCAGTTAGTTGGAGCAGCATAGAAAATTGGACTATTGTAGGAAGTACACATCCGTTGAATGGACAGATTGTAGTATGCGCAAGTATCATTTTGAATCTGATTATGTTATGCCTTACATTTATAGTTGAAAAAAGAAGCATAGTGCAAAATAATCAGTAATTGACAAAATAAAAAGAGGTGAGAACTATGGCAGAAATTGTAGTTTGTGATATCAGCAAAAAATTTGGACAACAGGTTGTTTTGGATCACATATCAATGAAACTTTCGTCTCCACATATTTATGGACTTGTTGGCAGAAATGGTAGTGGAAAAACGATGCTGATGCGCCATTTATGCGGGTTTGTGCGTCCGGATAGTGGCAAAATATTGATTGATGGAAAGGTGTTAAATAAAGAAATTGAAAAACCAGAAAAACTAGGAATTATTATTGAGAATCCAGGATTTTTACCAGAGTATTCGGGGTATTATAATTTACATTTATTTGCTTTAATACAAAATAAAATTAAAAAGGAAGAAATTCGCAATGCAATGCGCATAGTTGGACTTGATCCAGACAGTAAAAAACACGTAGGAAAATATTCGCTCGGAATGCGCCAGCGCCTTGGCATTGCACAGGCGATCATGGAGGATCCAGATATTCTTCTTTTGGATGAGCCGTTAAATGGACTTGACAACGAGGGTGTAGAAGAAATAAGAAAAGTACTTTTATCCCTGAAGGAAAAAGGAAAATTGATTATTTTGGCCAGTCATTCGAAAGAAGATATACAAATCCTTTGCGATACGGTATTTCGGATGGATCATGGGAAAATTATTGCGACGGAGACAAATTAAGCCGATGGGGTCAGAAAGAGGCAGCAGAAAAGTAGGAAAAGCGAAGAGAATGAAGTACAAAATCTTTAAATATTAAGCTTCTGGTATTCTCTTGGTGAGACACCAAAATGCTTTTTAAAGATCTTAGAAAAGTGATAAAGGTCTGGATAGCCAACAGAGATTCCAGCAGTGGAGGGAGATTGTCCGTAGACAGTCAAAAGCTCTGCTGCTTTTTCAAGTCGCAGTTGAATCAAATATTTCTGGGGAGAGATGCCCATGCGTTTTTTGAAAAGGTCAGACAGGTAGCTGCGGTTGATATTCAAGCGATCAGCGACCTGCCTGATCGTGATGCCATTGATATACTCAGCATTGATGCAGTTAATTGCCTTTTGCACATAATCAGTGTCAGATTTTGCATTGTCTAATAAAATACTAAAAAATTCCCACAGCTTTGCGCATAAAAAAGCAGTTCTGCCATTTTCCATTTTTTCGCACTGAAGCATTTCCTCAAAAATTTTGCCAGCACTTGGACAGTGAATGATCGGCTTTAAAAGCTGCTCAGGAACGGATTGGTCTGTTGTAAAGCCAATCCAAATATAGCGCCATGGCTTTTTCTGATCGGCTTCATAATAGGTTTTTTCGTATGGTGGGATTACAAAAATGTCCCCAGGCTTGACCGAGTAAGAGATGCCGTCGCGCTCGAAACGACCAAAACCATACACAATATAATGCAAAAGCCAGTGAGTACGCACACTCGGTCCAAAGAAATGACCGGGATCGCAAGTTTCACTGCCAAATTGCATGGGACTAAAATCTTTATAGTGTTGATCAATTACAATTTCACTTTTTATCATTTGATCGTGTTTTCCTTTCACTTGTAGTTTTTGCGGTTTGTTTTATCATTTTTATTTGTTTGTTTTGGTTACATTCATTTCTAACATAATAACAAGTTTTCCAGACAAAAATCAATCCCATTTTAAAAGAAATCTGTTAGAATGAAGATACACAGAAAGACAAGATGTTGGTAGCTTAAGATAGCTAGGAAACATCTTGATGGGTAGAAGAAATCAACTAAAAAAGAAAGGAAAACTACTATGAAAATTACTTTTATGGGTGCTGGAAGCACAGTATTTGCGCGAAATGTAATCGGAGATTGCATGTGTTCAGAGGTGCTAAGAGACAGTACATTTGCTCTGTATGACATCGATGGTGCAAGATTAAAGGAAAGCCAGACCATTTTGGAAGCGATGAGAGAGACAATGGGCGGCTATGGAAAAATTGAGTGCTATCTGGGTGTGGAAAACAGAAAAGAGGCCCTTCGCGGTGCCAATTTTGTTGTAAATGCAATCCAGGTTGGCGGCTATGATCCGTGCACAATCATTGATTTTGAGATTCCAAAGAAATTTGGTCTGAGACAGACAATTGCAGATACGCTTGGAATCGGTGGTATCATGCGTGCACTTAGGACCATTCCGGTGATGGATGATTTTGCAAGAGATATGGCAGAGGTTTGTCCAGATGCTCTGTTTTTAAATTATACAAACCCGATGGCTATGTTGACTGGCTATATGCTTCGCTACACACCGATTCAGACAGTGGGTCTATGCCACAGTGTTCAGGTTTGCTCAGAGACATTATTAAAGGAAGTTGGCATGGAAGACAAGTTGGAGGGAAGAAAAGAACTTATTGCAGGAATCAATCATATGGGTTGGCTTATTGAATTAAAGGACAAAAATGGTGTTGATCTATATCCAGAGATCAAGTCACGTATTGGAGCAAAAATGGAAGATCCTGAATTTAAGGATAAGGTACGCTTTGATTATATTCGAAATTTTGGATACTACTGCACTGAGTCAAGTGAACACAATGCAGAGTACAATGGATTTTATATTAAGAGCAAATACCCAGAGTTAATTGATCGCTACAACATTCCACTAGATGAGTATCCGCGCCGCTGTGTCAACCAGATTGATGGTTGGAAGAAGGAATATGCCGAGTTGATGGAGAAGGGTGTGAAGGAACATACACGCTCACGCGAATATGCATCTCATATCATGGAGGCAGTTGTCACCGACAAGGCTTATCAGATTGGAGGAAATGTATTAAATACCAATCATTTAATTTCCAATCTTCCGGTAGAGGCATGTGTAGAGGTACCGTGCCTTGTCAATGGTTCCGGCATTCATCCGTGCGCAGTTGGATCTCTTCCGGTTCAGTGTGCAGCGATGAATATGACCAATATTAACGTGCAGCTTCTAACAATAGAGGCGGCAAGAACGCATAAGCTAGAGCATGTCTATCAGGCAGCAATGCTTGATCCGCATACTGGCAGTGAGCTTGATATTGACACGATTAAAAAGATGGTAGATGAGTTGATTGCAGCTCACGGAACGTATCTGCCGAAATTCCACTAATAATAAATGCTGTTGATACCAGGGTCTTAAGCTCAAAAATCTAATCGTGCAAGCACGAACGGCTTTTGGAGCTTTTGAAGTTGGCATCAAGTAGATAAAAGCCATGGGAGTCTATTTTCCCATGGCTTTCAATCATTTATCACAAGATTATCTTAGTCCATTTTCGGTGCATTTCCATTTAAGTAGGAGCACAGCAGACGGAAGGTATTTACTACACCGTCCTTGTGGGAGCGCTCATATCCGTGGGAAGCGTAAACACCGGCACCAATAAGACCGTGACGGGCATCCTTTCCTGCACTCAATGCAGCATCGGCATCAGAACCGTAGAACGGATAAATGTCAACAGCATAGTCAATGCTGTCTTTTTTTGCTGCATTTACAAGACCAGTTGTCACCTGATAATTGTAAGGACCGTGACCATCCTTTGCGCAGATGGATACCTGGCGCTCGGTACACTCAAGTCCATCGCCAACACATCCCATATCAACAGAAAGAAGTTCAGTAACATCTTCTGGAATGGAAGCACATGCACCATGACCAACCTCTTCAAATACTGTCATATGCTGATAAACCTTGCGAAGCGGTGTGATGTTATTTTCGCGGATATATTTTGCATAGCCAAGTAAAATTGCAGCGCTTAGCTTGTCATCGAGGAAACGGCTCTTGATGTAGCCAGAGTTGGTTACAACGAGATTTGGATCTGCACAGACAAAACAGCCGTTTGTGATGCCGAGTGCCTTTACGTCATCCTTGGAGGTAACAGGCTCGTCTAAGACAACCTCAACTGACTGGAATGTACGCTGTGTAGTAGAATATTCCTTATTTACATGAAGGGAAGCATCTGCCAGTTGGATGGTTCCCTCATAAATTTGTCCGTCGTAGGTGTAAACGCGGCAGTTATGAGCTTCTGCATTGTTTGCGTTAAATCCGCCTACAGGAGACAGACGTAAACGTCCGTTTGACTTAATCTCAGCGACAACGGCACCAAGTGTATCTACGTGAGCCATGGTAAGAATCGGATCACCCTCACCGCCGATCTCTGCAATTACGCCGCCTTTAACGGTACGCTTTGCGCTATAGCCAAGACGTGCGTACTCCTCTAACAGGTAGTCGGTCACTTTTTTTGTGAAACCAGATGGACTGTCAATTGCCATCAGCTTTTCTAATTGTTCCATGATGTAATCAAGATACTGATTCATGATTTTTCTTTTCTCCTATCAAAATAAAAATGATGTAATGTCTACGAAGTGTGCCACTATTTGATTAATTTTACAATTCGCAAACATTCGTTTCGCCCGATCGGGTGAGCTATGTCCATGATACACAAAATTGAGAAAATGTGCAAGATAAACGTAAGGTATGTTGCCGTGGCTTGATAAAGAAGAATTCTACCATGATCGTACAAAGCAAATAATATTCGAGCAAAAAGAATGAGAAAAACAAGAAAATATCGCATATTTTTCGGTAAAAGATTGGTACAAAATTTTGAACACCGAACAGATTATCGAAAACACATGAAATTTGAGCAAGAAATGGGGAGTAAAAATTTACTCCCTTTCTTTTTTGAAAGTGCTACGCTATACTGCAATCAGACGAAGCGAAAACGAAAAAATAAAAACGAGGGTAAGGAGGTTTGCGATGAAGAAAAAGAAAGGAGGGAGTACACTCCCAAGAAAAAAGAAAGGATTTCGGTTAGCATTTAAAAGCTACTGGCAATTATATGTTTTGGTGTTACCGGCAGTCCTTTACTTTTTGGTTTTCAACTATTTGCCATTATATGGAATCCAGATTGCATTTAAGGATTACAAGGCAGTCAAAGGAATTGCAGGAAGCCCGTGGGTTGGACTAAAGCATTTTAAAAATTTCTTCAATGCTTATTATTTTGACAGATTGATTATCAATACGTTATTATTGAATATTTTAAATCTAGTATTTAGCTTTCCAGTTCCGTTATTGTTATCAATTCTGTTGAATCAGATTCGAAAGCAAAAGGTAAAGCGTGCAATTCAGACAACCATCTATGTACCATATTTTATTTCAACAGTTGTATTAGCTGGTATGCTTTATATCTTCTTATCACCGACAAGTGGTATCTTCAATCATGTCAGACAGGCGATGGGACTAAACCCAATCGACTATATGTCAGAGGCAGCAGCATTCAGACCGATCTACATCATTTCTAATATATGGCAGACGGCAGGATACAGTACAATTCTTTATATTGCGACACTGACTGGAATTGATTTGTCTCTGTACGAGGCAGCAGATATTGACGGAGCAAGCATCTGGCAGAAGATTCGCTATATTGATCTCCCAACTTTGGTTCCAACTGCGATGATGGTTTTCATTTTGGATTGTGGAAAGCTATTAAGCAGCAATACGAACAAGGTACTGGTTTTGCAGACATCTGGAAACATTCCGACATCCGATATTTTGGGTGTATATGTATACACAGTCGGACTTGGAAGCGGACAATTTTCCTATACATCGGCAATTGGTCTTTTTGTAAATGTGATTAACTTTGTTATGATCATTCTGGTAAATACCATTTCCAAGAAGACAGCAGATGTAGGTCTGTTCTAAGAGGAAGGGAGGATTGACGAGATGAAACGTTCTAAGATCAAGCATTCCAGAAGTAATCAGGTGTTTTACATATTTAATACAATCTTCTGGATTATATTTATGTTTTTGATTATTTATCCGCTGTATTTGGTCTGCATTGCGTCAGTATCAGATCCAGATGCGATTGTAGCAGGAAAAGTTATTTGGCATCCAGTTGATTTTTCATTGATTGGATACAAGGCTGTATTAGAGTATACTGAATTCTGGACTTCGTATCGCAACTCATTTATCTATACGATATCAAGTGTGGTCATCAGTATTATCGTGACATTGACAGCAGCATATTCTCTTTCCAGACCGAAATTTCCTGGAAAGGCAGCAATCAATATGTTCTTTGTCATCACAATGTTCTTTAATGGTGGATTGATTCCAACCTTCCTTGTGATGAAAGACATCGGTATGTACAACAATCCGCTGGTTATGGTACTGATGGGCTGTGTATCAGTTTGGAATTTGATGGTGGCAAGAACCTTCATTCAGACCAATATCCCAGAGGAATTGTATGAGGCATCGGCTTTAGACGGCGCTTCTCACTTCCAATATTTTATCAAGGTCGTTATGCCACTTTCGAAGACGATCATCGCAGTGTTAGCTGTCTACTATGGTGTAGCAAAGTGGAATGATTACTTTACTGGACTAGTTTATTTAAAGGATCGTTCTCTCTATCCGCTACAGACAGTGCTTCGTGAGATTTTGGCGACACTTCAAGTGGATATGACAGGAGACTTTATGACAACAATGTCGGAAGATGCGTCGAATTTGGCAGAGGCAACCAGAATTGCCAATGTATCCAAATATTGTATTATTGTATTGGCAACTGGACCAGTTGTTGTGTTATACGCATTTATGCAAAAATATTTTGAAAAGGGTGTTATGATCGGATCGCTGAAGGGATGATTTGCAACAGGCAAATATCAAAGGCGTAAAGATAGAATCAGAAAATCAAAAACAGAAAAGGAAAACAGGAGGAATTCAAAATGAGAAGAAAAATGTATGCAACCGCAATGACCGCAATGCTTGTGACAGGAACACTGATGGGCTTAGCAGTACCGGCAGCAGAGAGAGACGGTGTAACTCTCCATGGAGACAGTACCTATGATTCAATTGAGAAGATCACTGATGAGGATCTGACACTGAAGATTATGTTGGCGATTCGTGACGGCGATACGATCAAGGCACCGGAAGAACTTGCAGCTGTTCAGGATTTGGAGGCATTGACAGGCGTCAACATAGAATGGGAAGTAATTAAAGCTTCTGACTGGTCCATGAAGACAAATCTGATGTTTGCATCAGGTGAAATGCCAGATATCATCATCGCTGTAAACGGACAGGGACAGATTGACTATGAGGAGTATGGTGTGTCTCAGGAACTGGTAATTCCGTTAGATGATTATATCACTGAGGAATTGATGCCAAATTATTACTCTCGTATTCAGGCAGAGGAAAGCGATCCAACAATTAGCCTCGTTGCATCCGATGGAAAGACCTATTCAATTGGATATCTGGTTGGTCAGTATATTTGTGAGGAAGGTCATTACTTCATTAACCGTGATTGGATGAATGAGCTGGGACTGGAAGATCCGACAACGATAGAGGAGCTAACAGAGGTGCTTCGCAAGTTTAAGGAAGCGTATCCAGACTATGTGCCGTATGAGATGGGATTGGATGCTGGCGCATATTATGATTTAAAGTATGTACTTCCAATGTTTGGTATTCCAAATTCTGATAAATGGCTGTATATTGATGAGGATAAGAAGGTGCAGTTTGCACCAGTACAGCAGGGATTCCGCGATTGTGTCGAGTGGTTGTCAGAGTGCTATGCGGAAGGATTGTTAGATCCAGAGTGTCTGTCACAGGATGGCAATACACTTCAGACAAAGCTATCCGAAGGAAATGTTGGCTTTTTTACAGCATGGAGATTAAAGGCCATGGGATGGGATGATGGAGTTGCAGCAAACAGCGAGTGTATTCTTCCACCGTCAGTAGATGGAAAGGGAGCCTATATGGATCGCTATCTGGAGCTGGCTCGTCCGTGTGCATTTATCACAGCAACCAATGAGCATGTAGAGGAGTCAATTCGCCTTCTGGATGCGATGATGGATACTGAGATGCAGGCAGATCTGTACTACGGTCCTCAGAATCCGACAGAGGGAACCGGTTGGGTATACGATGAGGAAAACGGAAAGATTAACACAGTGACAGTAAGCGATGTGACTGTGAAAAATCAGATTGACTGCAACACTCAGTTCTTTGCACCAGGTGATTACATTTCTGAAAACTACAATCTGTCCGAGCAGCGTCTGGAAAAGATCGATTATTGCCAGATGTATGATGAGGCCGGTGTCATCAACACCTATTCTAGCCAGTATTTTGCAATGTCAGGTCTAACTGCGGATGTACTTGCCGATTTCAGTTTAATTGAGACAGATATTGATAATGCGGTTAGTGAAGCAGTTGCTGACTTTGTGGCTCATGGTGTGACCGATGACAGCTGGGATTCCTTCGTATCAAAGTTTGACGGAATGAATATTGATCAGTATGTCAGCACCTATCAGGAAGCAATTGATGGCATGGATCTGGAATAATTTTAAAATGAATTGATCTATGATTCATCTGTATAAGGCAAAAAGATAAGAGGATATATGCAAAAGATGGCAGAAAAAAAGCTGCCATCTTTTGTGACCCCTTTGACGAAATGATTGTGACTGGGTATAATGGGGCAAAAGGGCAAAGGAGAAATGAGGCATGAAGGGCAGAAAAAAGACGGGGCAAAACATACTTCATTATGTGATTGCATCAAATGTTGTGATTGTTTTTATCATTGCCATATTGGGCGGCTATCTGTTTCGATTTTACTACAAAAAAATGCAGGAGGATTTTTATAAGGAGAATTCTGTCTATATTGGAAATATTGCAAAAACGCACGGAAATGAGCTGCAAATTTTACAGGATATTTCAATGCAGATTGCGCTTTCCGACTCGGCAAGATTCCTTCTAGATGAGCAACCGACAAAAAGTGCTGCATTGAAAAAACAGCTGAACCAATATCGTTCTGTGAATCAGTTTTTTGATGTAATGTACTGCTTTTACCAGAAGGATCAGTATCTTTTTAACCATATGACTTCAATGTCAATTGATTTATTTTGCGATACGGCTTATAGACTGGAAAATTATAATCCAGAAGAGCTGAAGGAGCTTCTTTGTACAACACAAAAAAAGTTGATGGTGCTATCAGAGGAGACAGTAGAGGGTGAGCTTGTCTACTTTTATGATGTACAGGCAAGGAATGTAATTTATATTTATCCAGTGGCACCAAAGTATGATACGATTTTGATTTTCTTTATTGGTGCCGACCACTATGATGATCTGTTTGCAGATGAACAGGGAAACCAGAGAAATACATGGCTAATTTATAATGGAAAAGTGGTAGCAGAAAGTGAATCAGAAGAAATTGATGATGAATTGCTATTAAGCCAGATTGGTGATGAGAATGAGCAAAAACAAGTGAAAATCGAGGGAAAGAACTATTTGCTCACAAAAGAGACTGATGACGTTGGCTTTTCTTATGTTGCAGTGCAGCCGATGAATGTGTTTACCGATCGACTTAGAATCCATCTTTGGGGAATTGGTGTTTTAATTATTCTGTGCTGTGTTCCAACTTTTTTGCTGATTGGAATCCTCTCAAGCCGTGTACTAGGCGGTGTGAAAAATATAAACCGTATGCTATCTAGTGAGGGAGAGGAAACCTACGATTTGGGTAAAATTGAGGTTGGCATCCGACAGCTAGTAAATAGTTCTGAGGATATGAAGCAGGATCAGATGTCACTTCGAAAGAGTCGTTTTATTCGAAGCTTTCTTCAGAGCAAATATACGGCACTTGAAATTTTAAGGCGCGATGCAGCTGATGCAGAAATCAATATTTCGTATGGATTACAGATGGTTGGTGTAATTGGAAGTAGTGCATCTGGCAATGAAGAAAAAATATTTGAACAGATTCTTGAATTTATTCAAAAACAGGAAAATCTGGAAGGATATGGAATTCATCTAGTCAATACCAATCAACGAGTGATGGTACTTTTTGGAGAATCGGAGGAAAATTTGTATCAAGCCTTTGATAAGATTCTTCGGATTGGCCGAGTACACTGTGACGAGTTTGTTGTAGCGGTTAGTTGGGCGCATCGTTCCCTACTCAATGGCTCATTGGCCTATTTAGAGGCAAATACAGCTTATGACAGCCGATTCTTAGTGGATAGCAGTCAGGTCATTCGCTTTACAGAGATTGGTCAGAACTCATCTGTCAGCAACTATCAGAATATGAGAAGCCGCTACATGGTACAGCTAGAAAATACGATTCGTGTGGGAAACGAGCAGGAGGTTGAAAAGGCAATTCATGATCTTTGTAAAAAGTTGGAGGAAGAGCATGCGACGCTTCTGACATTTCGTCTTCTGTATGACGAAGTGTTGCGTTTTCTTATGGATCAGTGGAATGGAGACGAGAAGGACTGGAATCAGGTCTATAATGTATTTACACTGTCAAGATGCTTAACAATGGAAGATTTCACTTCACTTTTGACAGAGGCCTGCCATATGATTTTGGACACAAAGACCGATGTAAAGAGCCATCAGTCAGAGCTGGTTGTAAAGGCAATGGAGATCATGCAAAAGACGTATTCTGATCCAGATTTAAATATGGCATCACTAGCCGATCAGCTTGGCATCTCTCCAGTAACACTAGCAGTTGAGTTTAAGAATGAAACTGGAATTAGCCCATCTGATTATCTGGCAGTTGTGCGGTTAGAGCGTGCTAAGGAGCTGCTTCGCACAACAGATCAGCTTGTAAAGCAGGTGAGCGAGGCGGTAGGATATGAGGATGATCATGTATTTATAAGACGCTTTAAAAAATATACTGGAAAGACACCGGGACAATACCGAAAAGAGTCACAGCAATAACGATAACAAGAAACTTCACGGGGAAGCCATGGGGACGAATCTGTCCCCGTGGCTTTTTCTGTGTCTAAATGTTTTTTCAAAAGAAGTGAAATCTCCATTGTTATTAGATTCGACATGGTTTACAATAGAAAATATGCATATTAGGTCAGATGCAAAATGAAAAAGGAGGAGTTGGAAAATGATACGTTTATTTGAAGAACATCAGGTTCGAAGGACAACTGAGCTTTCTTCATCTTTGTGGGATTTTAGTCAGGTGACAGATGGAAAAGATACGCTGGTTGGAAAAGTAACGGTGCCGTCCTGTTGGGAAAGCTATCCTGGCTTTGAAGCTTACAGAGGACAAGGCTTGTATGAGCGTAGCTTTGAGGCGGGCGGTGATATGCGCATTGTCTTTAAGGGTGTCAGCCATACGGCAAAGGTTTTTGTGGATGACAAATTTGTTTGTGAGCATTACAATGCATTTACTCAGTTTGAGGCAGTGGTCAAAAATTTGCCGTCAGGTGTTCATAAGTTAAGTGTCTTAGTGGATAACTCTTTTTCTGAGGCATCAGCTCTTCATGTGGAAAATGATTACCAAAGCTATGGCGGTATTTCAAGGGGTGTAATGATTGAACAATTGCCCAAACATTATATAAAGCAGCTTCACTTTACACCTGTATGTAAGGATGACACGTGGTATGCACAGCTTGAGCTTGTGATTGCATCTCTTGATGGTAAGCCGTGGAAGGGCAAGGTGAGTGTTTCCTTAAAGGGATGTGATGATGTAAATGAAAATGTTCTGTATACACAAAGCTGCAGCACAGGTGCAGGTGAGCTTGTTCTAAAGAGTGATCTGATCGCGTGCGAGAATGCAAAGCCTTGGGCACCAGAGCATCCAACTCTTTATATGCTTAGTGCACAGTTAGAAGATGAAGATGGCAAAGTGATTGATGATTTGACTGACCGTGTGGGCTTTCGTGAAGTCAGGACACAGGGTAAGGACATTCTCTTAAATGGAAAGAAGCTTCAAATTAAGGGCTTCTGCCGCCATGAGGATCATCCACAATTTGGCTGTGCGCTGCCGCTTTCTGCAATTATGCAGGACCTGCAACTTGCACGAGATATGGGAGCAAATTCAATTAGAACATCTCATTATCCAAATGATGAGCTGTTTCTTGATTTGTGTGATGAGCTTGGTATTCTTGTATGGGAGGAAAACCATGCAAGAGGCTTAAGTGAAGAGCAGATGAGAAATCCAAACTTCGAGCGCCAGTGTGAGACTTGTATTCGCGAGATGATAGCAGCTCACTATAATCATCCGTCTATTTATATCTGGGGTATTTTAAATGAGTGCGCAAGTGACACAGAGTATGGCAGAGAATGCTATAAGACACAGCTTGAACTGATTAAAAGTCTTGATGTGACGCGCCCGCGCTCATTCTCAAGCTGCCGCTTTAAGACTGACATATGCTTTGATCTTGTTGATGTAGTTTCCTATAATATTTATCCGAAATGGTATCATAATACACCAGTAGCAATGTATCTGGATGATTTGTATAAATGGGTTCAGACAACTGGCGGTGCTGGAAAGCCATTTTTGATTACTGAGGTTGGGGCAGGAGCGATCTACGGCTATCGCACACCGGCAAAGGTGAAGTGGTCTGAGGAATATCAGGTTTTGGCGCTTGAGGAGCAGCTTGGTGCGATCCTTTCTTATAAGGATTGTTCTGGTGTGTACATCTGGCAGTTTTGCGATGTGCGTGTAACAAACGATTGGTGGAATACACGTCCGAGAACAATGAACAACAAGGGAATTGTGGACGAGTACAGAAGACCGAAGCTGTCCTATGAGACTGTAAAGCGTATTTTTAGATCTGTGGATACATATAGGAAATAAGCAGATTGAAAATAGACTGAAAAATTTATAAAAATAGAACAATAGAGAGGAAGCATGATGGAAAAGCAGAAGAAGTTTTCACTGAAAAACTATCTGTATGAGTATAAATGGTGGTATGTGTTTGGCATAGCAATTTTGCTTTGTGTCGATCTGGCAAATATTTATATTCCGCAGTTTATCGGAGATATAATTGACGGACTGACAAATGAAACGTTGACAAAAGCCGGCATTCCAATGATGCTCATGAAGATATTGATTGCAGGACTGATTATGATGTTTGGCCGTTTTGGATGGCGCTACTGTATTTTTGGCGCATCCAGAAAGATTGAATATCGTCTTAGAAATGATATGTTTGGTCATTTGGAAACATTGTCAGCGCGTTACTTTAATGAACACAAAACTGGTGATCTGATGGCGCATTTTACAAATGATTTGGAGGCTGTGCGAGTGGCAGTAGGTATGGCTGTCATTACAACCTTTGATGCAGCAGTCATGTCTATTATGGTTATTATTAAAATGATCATATACGTTGATCTGCGTTTGACTGTGCTTGCATTTGTTCCAATGATTCTTGTTGCAATCGGATGTTATTTCTTTGGTGTTCAGATGAAAAAGCGACAGACTGCCAGACAGGAAGCCTTTTCATTTCTTTCAGATAAGGTTCAGGAAAGTATTTCTGGTATCCGTGTTTTAAAGGCCTTTGTTCAGGAAAAGAAGGATCTTGAGGAATTTCAGAAGGCAAATGAAAATAACATGGAAAAAAATCTTGCCGTTGTGAAGCTAAGAAGTTTGTTTGGACCTCTGCTTGATTTGATTACAGGAATCAGTCTTCTTTTGACATTGATCATTGGAGGAAAAATGGTAATTAATGGAACGGTATCAGTTGGTCAGTTTGTTGCATTCAACTCTTATATCGGTATGCTTGTATGGCCGATGATCGCCTGTGGTGACTGTATAAATACATTTAGCCAGGCATCAGCAGGTTATAAGCGTATCAAGGATATCTTTGATGAAAAGCCGGATATTATTGATAAGGTAGTAGAGAAGGATGGTGAGCATTTAACTGGTGATATAGAGCTGAAGAATCTGACCTTCCAGTATCCAGATGGCGATACACCTGTCTTAAAGAATGTGAGTGTTCACATTAAACCAGGCGAGATGTTAGCAGTACTTGGACGAACTGGAAGCGGAAAGTCTACGCTTGCAGATCTTCTTCTTCGTGTATATGACTGCGAAAAAGGAATGCTTTTGATGGATGGAAGACCGATTGATGAGATTCCGCTTCATGTGCTTCACCGTGATGTGGCTTATGTGCCTCAGGAAAATTTTATGTTTTCAGATACACTTGAGGAAAATATAGCATTTGGACTTGAAGATCGTATTTTCGATCATCCAAAGCTTCGCGATAATATTAAGGAAGCAGCTGAGGCGGCCTGCATTCACAGCAATATTATTGATTTCCCAGAAGGTTATCAGACACTTGTTGGAGAGCGTGGTGTAACGCTTTCAGGCGGTCAGAAGCAGCGAAGCTCTATTGCACGTGCGCTTCTTAAGAATGCCCCTGTATTGATTATGGATGACTCACTGTCTGCTGTCGATACAGATACAGAGGAGCAGATTTTAGAGAATCTGATTCGTCTGCGCAAGGGAAAAACAACGATTATTATCGCACATCGTGTTTCTACGCTCCAAAAGGCTGATCATATCGCAGTATTGACTGAGGGTGAGATGACTGAGTATGGTACACATGATGAGTTAATCCGCGAGGGCGGCTTCTATGCAAAGATTTATGAGAAGCAGCAGCTTGAGCAGGAATTAAATGAGATGTAAGGGGGTGCAGCAAGATGAGTTCAATGACAGATGACAAATTGGAAAGTAATTATAAAGGAAATGCGCTGCTGCATCTTTTGTCTTATATGAAGCCGTATGCCGGATGGGTTATGCTTTGTCTGGTGCTTGTATTGGCACTTACGGGATTTGATTTGTATAGACCAACACTGATTGGAGATGCGATTGACAACTTCGAGACGCAGGGCGATTACAATGAAATTATTAATACAGCATGGAAATACGGTATTGT
>OIEI01000452.1_pt1 | contig 15402 bp, 16 predicted proteins | sample 1581781 | NCBI WGS metagenome assembly OIEI01 (sample SAMN01760935, study PRJEB22395) | human gut metagenome | reverse complement strand
AGTACCTTCAAAATGGGAGCCGGTATGAACGTGCAGGACAGGCTCGTCGCGCTCCACGACCTCGACTGCCCGTGGCGGCCGGGCGATCTGGAGCAGCGCAGCGGGCGCATCATCCGTCAGGGCAACCGCAACAAGGAAGTGCATATCTACCGCTACGTCACGGAATCCACCTTCGACGCCTACCTCTGGCAGACGGTGGAGAATAAGCAGAAGTTCATCTCCCAGATCATGACCTCAAAATCCCCTGTTCGCTCCTGCGAGGATGTGGATGAGACTGCTCTTTCCTATGCGGAGATCAAGGCGCTGTGCGCCGGAGACGAGAGAATTAAAGAGAAGATGGACTTGGATGTGGACGTTGCCCGCCTGAAGCTCATGAAGGCCAGCCATCAGAGCCAACAGTTCCGTCTGGAGGACAATCTGCTCAGGCATTTCCCCGAACAGATCCGGCAGAACGAGAGCTTCGTGGAGGGCTTCACCGCCGATATGCAGACGCTCGCCGGGCATCCGCACCCTGTGGACGGCTTTGCGGGCATGGAGGTCAAGGGCGACCTTCTCACTGACAAGGACAACGCAGGCGCTGCCATTCTGGAAGCCTTCAAGGACGCAAAGGGCTTGGAGCCCGTTCCCATCGGCAGCTACCGGGGCTTTGCCATGTCCCTGACCGTGGAGGACTTCGGGCGGGACTTTATTCTCACCCTCAAGGGTAAGATGAACCACCGCGTGACGCTGGGCAAGGACGCGCGGGGCAACCTCACCCGCATTGACAACGCCCTGAACGCCATGCCGGACAGATTGCAGAATGTCCGAAACACGCTGGATGCGCTCACCGCGCAGATGGAGACGGCAAAGGCGGAGCTGGGCAAGCCCTTCCCCCAGGAGGATGAGCTGCGAACAAAATCCGCGCGGCTTGCGGAGCTGAACGCCGAGCTGAACATCGACGACCGCACGCCCATGGAGCAGATGGCGGAGGACGCGCCCGCCGTGCAGAGCGCAAAGGCGGAGCGTCCCTCCGTGCTGGCAAAGCTGAAAGCGCCGCTGTCCCAGCCCTGCGCCGAGGACAAAATCAGGCGCAGGAACAAGGAGGAACGATAAAAAAACGGCGGCTTCGGCGAAGAATGGATTTTGCCGGAGCCGCTTCACTACAGCTTAATGAAAGGAAGGATGCACCAATATGAAGAATATTCCCGTTTACAGATTTCCCGCCGAGCACGCCCGTGAAAACGGCGAGCTGGAGCTTTACCGCGCCTCCAACAAGGCCAATGCCGCCTGCAAGGAGGCCATCGAGAAAGCGATCTCCGAGCATTATTGCGATAACGTCCTGCACAGGGAAGCCGTCGCGCAGGTGGCGGAGCAGTTCGGGCATGAGCGCATTTTATATGTGCTGGCGATTACCATCCGGCAGAAGGATTGGGACGGGCGGTTCTCAGCGGACAACAAACAATGGGCAAAGACCGTTCCCGTTTCGGAGAACCCCGACGCATGGGGGACGGATCGGAACTGCTATCTGGCGGTGAACAGCCACAGCGGGCTGGTTGATCTGTTTACCAAGCTGGCGCGGGAGGACGCAAGGGCGCATGAGCGCAAGCCCTCGGTGCTCGGCAGACTGAAAAGCAGACCGCCCGAAGCGGCAACGGAGGCAGTCAAAAAGACAAAGGAGCCGTCCCTGTGAGCGCGCAGTTCATGCGCCGGAGCATCCGCATCTCCGTTCGCCTGACGGAGGAGGAGCACCGGCTGCTGAAGGAAAAGATGGCGCGGATCGGCGTGACCAATCAGGAGGCGTTCCTGCGGAAGATGGCGCTGGACGGGCTGGTGATCAGGCTGGATTTGCCGGAGCTGAAGCAGATGATATCGCTTCTGCGCTACACGAGCAACAACATCAATCAGATCGCCAAACGGCTCAACGAGAGCGGCAGAGCCTACGACACCGACCTTGCGGAGATTCTGGAAAGGCAGAAGCAGCTATGGGGACTTGCCAACAAAATTCTTATGAAGCTGTCCACCATTCAGTGAGCAGGCAGAAATATACGATAAGCCCATGCTGCCGGCATCCTTGTTTTAGGGCAGCTCTTTCTGTATAATGAAATCAAAAAGGACGGAAAACGACTATGAAATTCATTTTGAAACTGCTGCTTGCGCCCCTTATGCTGGTTTTGTGGATCGTGGAATGGGCGCTCACGCTGGCGCTCAAGGCTTCCGCCGTGGTCTGCGTCATCGCCTCCGCCCTGTTTCTGCTTTCAGGCTTCTTTTACTTTGTGGACGGCAACGTGCAGAACGGCTGCATCTGTCTGGGCATTGCGTTTCTGCTGTCGCCCTACGGACTGCACTATTTGGCGGTGAAGCTCACAGCGCGGTTTATCGGCATGAGAATGCTGCTCAGGGAGCGAATCTACGGATAACCGGAATATGCGGAATGTGAAAAGGCGCAGGCTCCCTCCTGCGTCTTTTTCCATGGAGGGAATATGGCGACCACACGAATCATACCCATGCACTTAAACAAGGGCAAGACGCTGGCACAGTGCCTTGCCGACCGGACGGAGTACGGCATGAACCCGGATAAGACTGAGGGCGGTGCGCTGATCTCCGCGTTCGCCTGCGAGCCGGAGACCGCCGTTTCCGAATTTGCCCTGTCCAAGCGGGAGTACCGGGAGCTGACCGGACGGGTGCAGGAAAGCGACGTCATCGCCTATCAGGTACGGCAGTCCTTTAAGCCGGGAGAGGTAACGCCGGAGGAGGCCAACCGCATAGGGTACGAATTTGCCCAACGCTTCCTAAAGGGCCGGCACGCTTTTCTCGTCTGCACCCACACCGACAAAAAGCACATTCATAACCACATCTACTGGAACTCCACGGCGCTGGACTGTACGAAAAAGTTCAAGAACTTCATCGGGAGCTACCGCGCTGTCCGCAGGCTGTCCGACCTGATCTGTGCCGAGCGCCGGCTGTCCGTGGTGGAGAATCCGCAGAAACACGGGCTGAGCTACAACAAATGGCGCGGCGGTCACGACAAGCTCTCCAACCGCGATCTTCTGCGCATGGCGATAGACGCGGCGCTTGAAAAGCAGCCCAAGGACTTCGACACGCTGCTGGCGCTTTTGAAGGCTTCCGGCTATTCCGTTGCCCGAAAGGGCAGGCTGTCGCTGCGGCACGAAAACCAGAAACAGAGCATCCGCCTGGATTCCCTGGGCGAGGGATATTCCGAGCAGGAGCTGCGCGCCGTCCTTGCGGGAAGCAGAACGCACAAGCCCTTCGTCAGGAAAAAATATCCGAAGCGCAGGGAGCGCGCCACGCTGATTTCCGACATTGAGGCGAAGCTCAACGCAGGAAAAGGCTACCGCTACGATCAGGCGATGAAGGTGGTAAAGCTCAAGCAGATGGCAAAGACGCTGATATATCTGGAGGAAAAGGGCTTTGCCGATTTCGACGCACTTGTCAATGCCGCCGCCGATGCGGAGAAGAAGTTCTATGCTTTGAAGGCGGCCATAAAGGCGGCGGAAGCGCGGATGGGCGAGATACAGACCCTGCGGACGCACATCATGAACTATTCCAGAACCCGCAGCGTTTACACCGGCTACCGCAAGGCGGGGTACTCGAAAAAATACCTTGCGGAGCATGAGGGGGATATCCTCATCCACAAGGCGGCGAAGAAAGCCTTTGATGCGTTTGGCCTGAAAAAGCTGCCCACGGTCAGGAGCCTGAACGAAGAATTTGCAAGGCTGCTGGCAGAGAAAAAGGCGGCCTACGCCGAGTACCACCGGGCGCAGGAGCAGATGCGGGAGCTGCTGATCCACAAGGCGAACGCCGCCTATCTGCTGGGGCTGGACGAACAGAACCGGCAGACCACCGAGCGGCAGCGCGAGGAGAAATAGCGATGGCACATCGCGCCGCCACAGATGAAATCTGTGTTACAGGGGGTATGGGGAACGCCCCATCAAGCAAAAGGCGGGGACTCGTCAGAGTCTCCGCCTGGTGTCTTTTGGCTCCAAAAGACCTTGCTTGCCACGTTTGTCGGGAACCTCACATTACTCGGGGAGAGCGTTGTTCCCTGTTTACATGCGGAAGCCAAAACAAGCAAGGGAAACGAATTGTTACAAGGGTTCTTTCACAAAGCCTGTGCAAAATTCGATTTTACAACAGAACGATGCTTATGATAACTTAGCTTTCTTTGCAAGTAGAATGGCTTCGGTCAACACAGATCTACGGAGCAATGAAAGAAACCAAATAGAGGCTGACCTTGACCAATACTATCCTGTTTATCGCGCAAGATCGAAGTCGATGATCAAACCAAGCCGAGTGCGATACGTATTACCATAACTGCATCTGCTACCTTAACGAATCCATCGCCGTCCACATCGCCGCAGAGAATCTGCTCAGGAGTGAATTCAATCAGGCCAAGAGCATAACGCATAATCAGAACAGCATCCGAAACCCTGACAGCTCCGTCACCGTCCACATCGCCTACGCCGCCGGGAGTTGAGGCGGTAAACTTCGCAATAAAATCATTCACTCCATCGAAATCATTTCTGTTGATTTCTACGTTTGTTGAAAGCAACGTACCATCCACAGCATACCAACCACAGAATGAGTTTCCCGGGACGGAGGCCGCTTCTATACAACAATAGTAGATTCCGTAGTTTTCATCCCACTCAGTACTTACTCCTATAAAGCCATATCCATCTGTGCTGATAGTGTCAATATCGATTCGCGGATTATTCGATAAATCCAATTCCGTCAGATGATTTTCGGAGCAACCCAGGATTTCAAGTTCTGTATTCGCACTGACATCAAGTTCTGTCAGCAGATTCAATGAGCAATCCAACACTTCAAGTGCCGCACACTCGCTGACATCAAGCTCCGTAAGCTGATTTCCGGAGCAATACAATACATACAGTTCTGCATTCGCACTGACATCAAGCTCCGTAAGCTAATTCCCGGAGCAATACAAACGCCTCAGTTCTGTATTCGCACTGACGTCAAGCTCCGTCATATGATTATAATCGCAATCCAACTCTTCAAGTGCCGCACACTCGCTGACATCAAGCTCTGTCAAGTCGTTTCCGTAGCAATCCAAAATTTCAAGTGCCGCACATCCGCTGACATCAAGCTCTGTCAATTTGTTTTCTAAACAATACAGTTCCACAAGTGATGTGCATCCGCTGACATCCAGCCCGGTCAGTTGGATATCGCCCCATGACTTGCAACGTACTTCTGTGAGTGCGGTGCACCCACTAACATCGAGGAAACCAACCAATTCTAATGGGAGAGCATCATTGCCAATACCGCCAAAGAAAATATTATAAAGGCGGTACTCGCCGGCAACAGTTGTCCATTCGATGCTCCCTCGGCAATAATCACCATCATACTCCCGCCAAGTTTCGGGATCCGTAGGATCATAATCCTCACTCAGCTTCTCACCGTTCCTGACACCGTTTTCGTCCGTCTGTTCAAAGAACGCAACCATTTTCTGATAATCATGGTCGTTGTACCCGTGCGGTGTTGCATAACGGGTAGTGAGAGGTGTCATGGCCTCGGCAGCCAGCTGCATTGGCATAGCCGAGCCAAGCATGACGAGTACCAGCAAAACAGCGGCAAGCGCCTTCAGTTTTCGTTTCATAGAGAATCCTTTCAAAGATGAATTTGGTAGTTTAGCCTCCTTCTCAAGAGGTTATAGAATGGCTTCGGACAACACATCTCTACGGAGCAGTGGAACCGGCTTAAAGAGCAAGGGGTTGTCCTAAACCAACGCTATTGTAATTTGCATTGCGGAATTGTGAGTATGCATTGAAAGGCACCGGTTTCTAACAGTTCCACTTCTCTTCTCATTTACCGCAATAGTGCATTTGATTCGGATGACCCCTGTCAAATCATGCACAGTCACTTCGTTAATTGTGCGCCATCGATAATCACTGAAAAATGAGTGTACCAGGATTCTCCGCCGTCTACCTTAAACTCAAGCCAGTTAACATTCGATACATCAAGCTCGATTACCGTCGGACTGAATTTTCTTGTGATCTTTACACTGTAAAGCACAATGCCGTCTCCGAGAATCTGGAATTCTTTATCAAAGTTACCACTACGATCGCCAATTGTAAGCGTGCAGGTAAACTTTTCGTAATTGTAGTTTAAGCAATATGATGCATTCGCACTTCCACCCCAACTATCCTCAAGTATGAAGAGGTTTCCATATCGATAATCATACGTATTTCCAAGAACATCGGTATATGTTTCACCGTATTTAGCCTGCTCAAAGTTTTCATACTCTGCGCAGGAAAGCTCACACAGATAGGTCGGTTTTAACGCATTGAGGTCATCAAGTTTTGCATTTAGCCTTTCGTCAGAAACAATGGCCATTGCTGTTTTGATCATTTCGAGTGCGCGCAGGTATTCCTTTGCCTCAATTGCCACGCTGGATTTTTGGACAACCATTGTAATATATTCTTCTGTTAATTCGTTGAGGGTGTTTTCGATGGCATCATTGCTGCCGTGTTCTTTCGTATAATTGTTCATAATGCTGAAAGCATCCATGTAATTACCCTCGTTATATTTGTCCATTGCTTCGTCAATGACAGCCTGAGCCTCTTTTGCGGCAACAATTTCATCGAATTTTTCCTTGTATGTCTGATAATTGTAGTCCGAAGGTATGCCATCGGAAGAAGCATACAGAGCATGCTGCTGAAAATACCGAACCATTTCGTTCGCAAGGTCTTGTGCCTGTTCAAAGTCGCCTTTTGTAATGAACTGCTCGATTGAAGCATTGATTTTTTCAAAGCACTCAATGTACTTTGTAACGGCATCGGCATAATTCGCATCCTCCTTGTCCACGGAGTCGAAGTTCATTATTGCTTCAAGCCACTTGCCGTCATTGTACCTTTCGATGCCTTTGTTGTATGTCTTCTTCGACTCTTCGAGCCGCTTCAAGGTGCCACGAGCCTCATATATCAGATCAGAGCTTATCCTGACTCCTTTGTATTTGGATGAATCAAAATCCATCGACGTCCATTCAGATAGAAGATCACAGAACTTAATACAAGTGTTGTAATCCTTCTCACCGGCATTGTATTCGGTTATGAAATCATCCAGTATTTCAGGTAAAGCTTCGCTGAGCGCATCGGCAGTTCTGTCCGAAATGCGTCCTCCATTGTACAGGGAATTCGCTTCAGAAAAGTTGTTTTCCCTTATTGCAAGCAAAATTTTCCTTGCTGTTGAATCTTTGACCGCAATGCCGTCAACCTCTTTTTGACAGCCCATGCACAATGAAGAAATCATAATGCATATCAGCATCAGGATTGCGATGAGCTTCGAGCTTTTGTTTGTCATGTTTGTTTTTGTCTGGTTGGTGTTCATGTTTTTTCTCCTTTGGTGTTCCATTCTTTTGGTTGTTAGGTGTTGGGTTGAAGCTATATCTGTTTGCAACCATATAACTTGCGTTAGTAAACTGAGCTGCAAATTCATAGATGGTGTTGCTGCGCAGCCGCGTCCTGTGTCAAGTTCACGACGGCTTCCGTTCTGAGTTACGAAGGATACTGCGCATAACTGCAAAATGTATATTTATGCGCTCTCCTAATTTGGAAAACAGTATGCGAAGAACAGTTCTGCATAGTCAAGTAATTCCTATGTTCAGCGTAAAGTCTGCCCTTCTCGTGCCATTATTGTACACAATTGCGGCAATATCTGTCAACACCGCAAGTGTATAAATATGCACTATATGCAAATATATTTTCCTTATAAGTGGGAATTGCGAATGATGGGCAGTGTTGCGCGTAAATAGAAAAGCAAAGCCGCCTCAAGCGGTGGGTCTTATTCAGCCAATGTTTAGTCAGCACATGCACCATATAAAAACGCAAGATCTGTATTTTTTATCTGATTCTGCGTTTAAGGAGCCATTCCCCAAAATGTGACCGTGGTTGTTGTTAACCATGGAATGAGTTGTAACCTCTATGTCAATGAGAAACGTTGAATATGTAAAGAGCTATCGTGGGGACATTTCTCTTGATAGCATCACCACAAGCAAGAGAATATAGGAGGAACCGAATATGATCAAAAAAAGAAGAAACCTGTTTATCATGCTGGTTGTCATCGTTCTGATGCTCAGCGCGACAGTCGGCGTGATTGTCGCATCATCGAACGGAACGCGCTTTAACAACACCATACTGGCAAGCAGCGTTGCAGCCGTTTCAAGCAGCGGCCTGTTGACAGTAACCAATCAATATCAAGGGATTTCCGGAAAAACAACCAAAGGTGAGATCACGACTTATATTGAGAAGAAAACGTGGGGATTGTTTTGGAAGCGCGTTGATATTGGCGAGCCTAATAACGAATGGTACGATGTGATATACAATTACGTTTATGCCGGCGATCACACGTTCCAGCTTCCATCAAAAGGGACATATCGCATCACGGTTGTCTATGTGATATCCGGTTCGGGTGGCGCTCCCGACACGATTACTCGAACAATCAAGAAAACGTATTAGGCGCACTGCCAAGCATTGTTTGGAATGCCTTTCAGTGTGAGATACAAACGAGGGAGATTGTCGGCATTAGCCTGCAATCTCCCTCGTTTCGTTTGTGCTGTTGTTTCACTGTCTTTGAACCGAGTCTATTAACTTAATCATCAGGTCAATCCCGTAGTCTCCATAAACCGTTAGATTGAAAGCGTATTGATTGTGAAGCCACACTGCAACCATAACGCCGGCAGATTCATAAATTGATACATCTGTGCCGGATAGGTCAATTTGGGAGTGTTTCCCATTCTCATTATCTACATCAATTGCAAAATCTTCTGTTACGCTTTGCGCAAAGATGATCCGATCTCCCGCCTCATTTTGATAGAAGGAAATACAACAGGAGTCATTTTTTACGACGATTTCTTCTGCATATCCATCCGGAAGTTCCGTTAGACGGTAATGCTCTGTAATCTGTCTTCTTTCAGACTTTTCCGTAAAGAAGTGAACATAGGAGTCAAATGTCTCCCGGATGAATTTAGTTGCCGCAGCTCGTACCGAAGGAATGCTGCAAGCGGTCAGCGCAATCAGTAAAAATGCGGCTGCGACGGCTGCAACCCGCTTAGGCACAGTGTTCGTCATTCGCCAGAACCTGCTTCGCTGTGCATGTGTGAGTTTATCCATTCTGCGCAAAAAATCATCTGAGAATGAATGGTTTATCTCTCGTTCATTCCTTGGAATCTCGGCGAACTCAGTAGAAACAACTTCCCGAAGCGCCGTTTTAAGTTTGTTTTCAGCCATTATTGTTCTCCCCTTTCGAATAGCTGCACATGAAGAAGCTTTTTCCCACGCACCAGCCTTTGCTTTACGGTTGACACCTTGCAGTTCAGCAACTTAGCCGTTTCAGGCACCGATAGCTCCAATACAAAGTGATAATACAGGGCATCTCTGTATATGTCGCCCATAGATGCTATTGCTGATACAATCTTTTTGTACTCAATGCGATTATGTATCTTTTCGACAAGAGCATCGTCCGGCATTTCTTCCGAATCAGGCACATCTGTTTCGTTTTCTTCCTCCGTCCGAACACGTTCATGACGATGCTTTCTTAGGTGATCTAAGGCAGCGTTTTTTGTCGCTTTTAACAAATAGTTTCTTAAATCAGTCTCGTTTTCGATGGTACTGATTTTTGCCATATACTTCTTTGCAATCCTCAGAAAGACGTCATGTACAATATCCTCGGCATCAGAATCGTTTTTAAGCACGGTGCGTGCAACGAGAAACATCTGTTTTCGATAACTGAGGTATATTTCCTCAAATAGTCGGCGATGAGATTCGTCGTCTATAAAGCTCATATAAATCAATAGCATTGGTTTTCCTTTCTATAGCCCATGAGCCTCCATTCATACAACGATTGTAACGGGAAACAGGTTACAATCAAAGCTCAAGAATGCTATTGGCAAATTCTTCCCATCGGTACCACTTTTCCTTCTTATGCGCAAGGTAATCAATACCGCTCTCGGTTGCCTTATACACCTTGCGTTCTCTGCCGGCTACCGGGACAAGCCGTGATGACAAATATCCCTTAGCCTCCAAAGCAGACAGCAGAGGATAAAGCATTCCCGTTTTCAGTTCAAACTCAGCATCGGTGCACCTATCGCTGACTTTCTTTATGACTTGGAACCCGTACATCTCCTCTCTGCTCAACAAATGCAGAATCAGGAAATCATAGCGACCATTCATATTTTCACTCCTCAATGTAAGTACAAATTCTACTGTATGATTTCTACTGTACAAATTATACCATGCCCTTGGCGTGCGTTCAAGGCAGGGTGGGATAATTTCTTTCGGGAATCTGTAACCGGTTCATAGCCTCAAAACGTTGTATGAGTAGAGGCGGCAATAGAGCGGCTCAACAGATTGAGAGGAGGCGATGCTTTATGATTGAGGAATAGTAGTTCAACATTTCAACGCAAAAAATACGATTTACGAGGAGGTTTATTTATGAAAAGAATTCTTTCTGGCATTTTTGCCGCTTTGCTTATCCTCTGCGCTTTGCCGGTTGCGGCATTTGCAGAGCAACAGCCTTCGGATATTGATCCGATTACTGTTCAACCAATAAGTGCTTCCGGTGGGGAGATCGTTCGACCCACTTGGCTTGCATATGGGCCAATCACCCAGTATCCCGCTGAGGGAGGAACATGGGAATACGGCTTTTGGGATGCAAAGGTTCGATCCTATTACACCGTGGATCGTTGCCATGGCAGTACTGTTGTATTGAATGGCAATACCGTTCGTTCGGTAGATACTGCCGCTGGGGAAAAGTCAATCGCAGAAAAATGGGCAGTTCAGTGGCCTTCGCACGATGACCGCTATTACTACCGTGTTTGCAACTGAGTATCCCTTTAGCAGTTCACTTTTCGAGCAGTTAGGCTGACAGTAGTTGTCTTCGGAAGTGTTTCACTCACCTCCGAAGACCATCCTTGTGGAGATGAGCAAAATATCGGTTCGCTCACAAATGCACGCAAAATATAGTGCGTTAGTATTGCAAGACCCTTGTTTTGCTCATCTCTGCTATCCTTGAAGCAAGGAGGTTTTTTTGTGATTAAACAGAGCATTAGACTGGTGGGGTGCATTATTGCATTGTTCGCCCTTATATTGGTTTTTAAGCATTCGCATTTGATGCAGGAAGAGAAACCTTTGAATACAACCGAAAGATTTAACATAGCTGTTTTATCAACAACTATATCGAAAGAACGACTTGTAAACGAGCTAAATGCTCTTGTCGATCAGTACGGTGCTGTCTTAGTGAAGGTTGTTCCAAACCAAGATAATTATGATAGTCAGAAAGATATCATATGGTTTGGTTCTCTCCAGCCTGACGGAACCAATCCCAGAATCCGGGATAACCGCATTTCGTGGTTGGAGCCTTCTGTCGGCGGTGAACTGATCCATTCTTCCGATATGGGAGTAAGACCGCTGTACGGCAGCTACTCGATGCTTGGAAGTACAGAGTTCAAGGCTGCCTTGGCAGAATGGTGCAACAAAAATGAGATGAGCATAGACTTCTATAAACAGTACCCGCTTCCGGCAGTGTTCCTTGTATACTTTATCCAACATGGAATCGGAAACGCTGTGTTAATCTCATTCTTTTTGTTCCTGACAACAGTTATTGTCTGGTTTGTAACACACGCGAAGGCCAGGGCTTTGCGATTACTTGGCGGAGTCCCGTTGCAGCGTATTCATTTTGAGGATACACTGACAATTATATCTTTGACCTCTCAAGGCTTTTTTGTGGGGTGTGCAGCGTTTTTCATATATTTAGGCATTGCTTCCGGAATTGATCAGCTTTCTATTATGTTTCTGCCTTTTATTTATACTGCAATTACTTTCATCGCAATATCGGCTGTTGTTGTACTGCTGATATCTCTGTTTGTGCAGCCTAAAGCAAAGCATTTATCTTTTAGGAAGATACCCTTGAAACAGTTCAGGCTGCTTGGACGAGCTGCCCTGATATTCTCCATTGCTCTTGCCTTAATGGTTGTGCCTACCACCATTACGATGGCTTCGGCATACAGGGCTCTCTCGAACGACTATGCTTCATGGGAAAGCCTTAAGGACGCCGTAGGAATTTCATATAACGATGTGAACGGACTGTACAACGATTATTGGATGCCTATGGTCGAGAACTTTTTCGCGGAGATGGCGGACAGAGACAATCTTTGTCTGTCAATGGCTGTTGACAGAGCCATTGTGCTTGATAATGCTGAAATGGGAAAATACGATCATATCGTTGTCACAGACCGCGCATGGGTGGAAACCACCGTATTCGGGGACAATTCCGATAAAGCTGATCGTCTGACTCCGATAGGCTTTGATGATATTCACGCCGAATTGAAAGACTTTTTGTCTAAGCAGCTCCCTATTTGGACGAATACAGGAGAAATACAGCCGGAAGGCATGGGTTTCTGCGAATTTAACGGCGACAGCTTTTTGGTTTTGCCTCCAAACGCATCGTATGGCAACAGCACCATACAAGCGAAAAATCCATTGATTATTCTGGTGGAGGAGCCTGTGAAAACGTTGAAAGTAAGCAGCTTTCTTCTCCCTATGTCTTCGAGTGGAAACATTGTTTTCAAAAATGAAGCTGTCTTGCGGTCTGTTCTCAACGAATCACCTCTTATGGAAAAAATATCCTCCATAGATTCGTTCACAGAGGGCGCACTGAAATATGCGCAGCTTTTTAAGCAGGAGTCTTTCTATTACTTTGCGGCGTGTGCGCTTTGCCTTGTTTCAATGGGCGCTGCGGGGATCATGAGTGCGCAGCTCTGGATCGGAGAGAACAGGAAGCGTATCTTCACACTGCATACGGCAGGGATCAAATACAGCGCAATCATCCTGCCTGTACTGCGAAAGGAAGTCATAGTGGCGGTTTGTACAGTTCTTGTCGGAGGGATTGTTGTTTATTCCATTCGTCACCCGGAACCGCTGTTGTTGCTGTTATCATCGGCTGTACTGTTTTTGATGTATGTACTGTTGAATTTTGTTGGGTATATTTTCTTTTCGAAGCGAGAGTTTTTGCAAATGTCATTCAGGCGGGAATGACCGTCCTTAGATAAAATGCGAACAAATACAGAGTGGAGGTTGAGCAAATGAATATCAGAGCCAATAATGTATCCTTGTCGATAAATGGTCGGAGAATCCTGTCCAATGTGACATTGCTTGCGGAAGGCGGAAAAATGACTGCGCTTACCGGGAAATCCGGAAGCGGCAAGACAACTCTCTTGAATTGCTTGGGATTGATACATCCTATCGACAGCGGAAAAATATTTGTGGATAATAACGATGTAACGGGGTGGCGCGAGTCACAACGAACGCTGTTTTGGAAGGATCATGCATCTTTCATTTATCAAGATTACGGGATTATTGATGATGAAACAGTTTCATTCAATGTCTCTTTGAAAAAGTTTGGAAATAACCAGGGACAGATAAAAGAGGTTTTGGAAATTGTCGGGTTGCAGGGCAGGGAGAAAGATAAAGCCCTCGTCCTTTCGGGTGGAGAAAAGCAGCGATTGGGAATTGCAAGAGCAATTCTGAAAAACGCTTCCGTTATCTTTGCGGATGAGCCAACCGCTTCACTTGACAATTCCAACAGGCAGCTTGTAGTCTCGTTGCTGAAAGACTGTGCAAATAGGGGCGCTGCCATAATTCTTGCAACGCATGACGAACGTTTGGTTGCCGAATGTGACACAGTGGTTAGACTCGGAACGTAATAGATTGTCAAACCGAACAGATGAAGGATACATGCAGCGAATATCTGATTGCACACCTTCTTTTTTCCTCTTGACTTTCTCTGAGTTATGTGTATAATAAATCTATCAGGAACTTTTGTTCCAGATAGGAGAAAAGTACAATATGAGAAGCAAGAGCGAGGAGCTTATGCTCCGCATCCGGGAGTACATCGAAAGCTACTTTGAGCGGTATTCCTCTACCCCCACTGTCCGGGAGATCGCCGGAGCTATGAAGATCGCGGTTTCCTCCGCACACAGATACCTGGTGGCTATGGCGGAGAAGGATATGGTTTTCTACGAAAACGGCACACTCTCCACGCCGAAGATCCAACGGATGAATCCGGCGGTGAGCCCCGCCGCCATTGTCGGTTCCATCCCCTGCGGCTCGCCGGAGGAAAAGGAAGCCCGGGTGGAGGAATACCTGCCCCTGTCCGTGTCCTTCTTCGGCAAGGGGGACTTCTACGCCCTCCGCGCCTCCGGCAGCTCCATGACGGGGGCGCAGATTGACGATGGCGACCTTGTTATCATCCGCCAGCAGCACACCGCTCAGGTTGGAGAGATCGTCGTTGCCCTCACCGACGAGGACAAGAACACGCTGAAACGGCTCTTATATGACGATGACCGGCAGAGCTATTACCTCCACCCGGAGAACAAAGACATGGAGGATATCTATGTGTCCGGGCTTCGGGTACAGGGCGTAGCCACCCATGTGATCAAAGCCCTTTGACGGAGGTATTGCCCATGCAGAAAAAATATGTGTCCGTCAACGCGGAGGTGGATACGGACGGCGTGATCCGCCCGCTTCTTATCCGCTGGCATGACGGCAGACAGTGGGAGGTGACAAAGGTGCTTCATACCTGTACTGCATCTCACGATGAGTTTGAAGGCGTCCGCTACACCGTCAAGATCGGTCGTGCGGTAAGATATTTGTATCGGGAGGGTCAGCGCTGGTATGTTGACCGCTCCCCGTAGGAGGTGTTTGTGAGACATGAGGATTTTTTCCTATGAGGAACTCGACGAATTGGGCGAGGGCTTGATTCGCCAATACCTTGGGAAGGAAGCGGAGCGCACCTGCTGCGTGGACATCGAGGGGTTCGTTACGGACTTTCTGAAGCTGCCCCTGCTGTACCGCAGCTTTGCCGAGGAGGACAGCGACAAGATCGGCTTCATTGCGGACGGCGTGACCCCTCTGCGCGTCTACGAGAACGGGGCCGTTGTCCGGCGCGTGTATCCCGGAGGAACCATCGTAATCGAGCGCTGCCACCTGGGGAATGTCTACATTTGCTTCCATATTCTTATCATCCTGTACATCAGAATATGTAGAAAAGTTCACTACTTTTACAATTATGCCAAGTAATGGAACCTCTTCCATGGCATGGGCTATTGTCGGGCTTACATTTACCGAAATCACCAGTGCAACCATAGCTGCCGCTACCGTTGCTGCTCCTTTTAAAAAGCGGATACTGCCTTTCTGGGTCTCCCTCTTTCCTTTTCTGATTCCGGCTTCCACCTGCGTTTTCAATGCTTCCGGGACTTCTATCTGCTCATATTCCTGCTTCATCGTGTCCGATCCCGTCTCCCGGTAACGGCGCTCGACATTTTTAATAAGGCCTTCCCAGTTCAGATCATAGACGCCTTCTCCACGCTGTCCTTTATAATGCTCCTTTAATATC
>OIEI01000449.1_pt1 | contig 15477 bp, 13 predicted proteins | sample 1581781 | NCBI WGS metagenome assembly OIEI01 (sample SAMN01760935, study PRJEB22395) | human gut metagenome | reverse complement strand
GCTGGTGCTCACCGACCACAGCATCAGTGAGATCGCACAGGAAGCAGGCTTCGGGGATGCCAGTAACTTCTCCACCCGCTTTGCCAAGGCCACCGGCCAGAGCCCGATGCAGTATCGGAAGAGCACATTAAAGAGCAAAGAATCCAAGTAAAAACACAGCTTGCATTCCCTTGCAAAATATGGTATATACATTATACGAAGAACAGCCTTGAATAAACGTACATTCGTTCAATGATGTGTAAAAGTGAGGTGCTTTCCATGAATGCTGTGATCTACGCTCGCTATTCCAGTGACAACCAGCGTGAAGAATCCATTGAGGGCCAGATTCGGGAATGCACAGCATATGCTGAAAGAAACGGCATTACAGTGGTCAGGCACTATATCGACCGTGCACTTTCTGCCAAAACAGACAATCGACCGGATTTTCAACAGATGATTCGGGACAGCAATAAAAAGTTGTTTGAAATCGTTTTGGTTTGGAAATTTGACCGTTTCGCTCGGAATCGCTTTGACAGTGCAAACTACAAGATGATTCTGAAAAAGAACAATGTCCATCTGATATCGGTCATGGAGCCGATTGCAGAAGGCTCGCAGGGCATTCTGGTGGAGACGCTGCTGGAGGGTATGGCAGAATACTATTCGGCGGAACTTTCCGAAAAAGTCATTCGTGGCCAGACCGAAAATGCGCTGAAAGGCAAATGCACAGGCGGCACAGGAACGATTGGCTATAAAATCGACGCAGATAAGTTCTATCGCATCGACCCGCTGATTTCACCGCTTGTATTGGAGGCTTTTCAGCGGTACGACAACGGTGAAAAAATCGTTGAGATCATGAACTACCTCAACGAAAAAGGGGTTCGTAATATGCTGGGTGGAAAGCTGACGTGCAGCAGCATGAACACCATGTTAAAGAACCGCCGCTATATTGGAGAACTTTCTTTCCGGGATACCGTTGTCCCGGATGCAATTCCAGCCATCGTTCCCAAGGATTTGTTTGACCGTGTGCAAAAACGTATGGAGAAAAACAAACGTGCTCCGGCTCGCGGAAAGGCAGATGAGGAATATTTGTTGACCACAAAGCTGTTCTGCGGTAAGTGCGGGGCATTGATGTTCGGCGAGAGCGGAACAAGTGCTACCGGGCGAACCTACTATTATTATAAATGTGCCACTGCCAAAAAGAAGAAAGGCTGTAACAAGAAAACCGTACAGAAGGAGTGGTTGGAAAATCTGGTCGTTCAGGAGACGATGAAGCTGATTCAGGATGATGCAGTGATTGAACGAATCGTTCAGCTGGTCATGGATTTCCAAAATCAGGAGAATACCGCGATCCCTCTGCTGGAAAAACAGCTCCGGGAAGTGGACCGAAAACTGGACAACCTGATGAAAGCAATCGAGGAAGGCTTGTTCACCCGGACGACCAAAGAGCGTTTGGATGCGCTGGAAGCGCAAAAGGATGAACTGACCGCCAAAATTGCTGACGAAAAGCTAAGAAAGCCTTCCTTTAATGCTGACTTCATCCGATTCTGGTTGATGAAATTCAGAAAGTTCGATGTATCGCAGCAAAAGCAGCGCAAGGCACTGATTGAGATCTTTGTGAACGCCATTTTCCTCTACGATGACAGAATGCTGATCACGTTCAATTATAAAGACGGCTCTCAAACCGTCCGCTTCGAGGATACTTTGGCTGCCGATGAATTGGCAGGAAATAGTTCGGATTTGTCCAGCTCTGCTCGACCACAAGAAAAGCCGCCCGGAAGCGTCTGAGAACGTTTCCGGGCGGCTTTCTGTTTGTTTTAAAGGACAGGGTTACTTGGGCTGACGGCCGATGTAAGCCAGGATGCCGCCGTCGGCGTACAGGATCTGGCCGTTGACGAAGTCAGAAGCATGGCTGGCCAGGAACACGCAGGGGCCCACCATGTCCTCGGGGTCACCCCAGCGGCCGGCCGGGGTCTTGGCGCAGATAAAGGTGTCGAAGGGGTGGCGGCTGCCGTCCGGCTGGGTCTCGCGCAGGGGAGCGGTCTGGGCGGTGGCGATGTAGCCGGGGCCCATGCCGTTGCACTGGATGTTGTACTCGCCGTACTCGGAGGCGATGTTCTTGGTCAGCATCTTCAGGCCGCCCTTGGCAGCAGCGTAGGCGGAGACGGTCTCACGGCCCAGCTCGCTCATCATGGAGCAGATGTTGATGATCTTGCCGCCGCCCTGAGCGATCATGTCGGGGATGACAGCCTTGGCGACGATGAACGGAGCGTTCAGGTCAACATCGATGACCTGACGGAACTGAGCAGCAGTCATCTCGGTCATGGGGATGCGCTTGATGATGCCGGCGTTGTTGACCAGAATGTTGATATGGCCGACTTCCTCGGTGATCTTTGCGACCATGGCGTTCACGGCGTCCTCATCGGTGACGTCGCAGACATAGCCGTGAGCCTTGATGCCGGCTTCTTCATAAGCGGCGAGGCCCTTATCGACCAGCTCCTGCTTGATGTCGTTGAAGACGATGGTAGCGCCGTTTGCGGCCATTGCCTTGGCAATCGCCATGCCGATGCCGTAGGATGCGCCGGTGATCAGCGCCACCTTGCCGGTCAGGTCAAAAGATTTGGGAGTGCACTGTGCCATAATAAAGTCCTCCTGTCAAAAATCGTATTCTACACGGCGCAAATTGCAGCCGTGCTGCTTTGCAAAGCGCGTCGTATCCGGCCGTGCCGGAGCGCGCTCTTACTTGTATACCAGTCTAGCATCCTTTGCAGGAAGTGTCAAGGCACATTCTTGTGAAGTTTTGTTGTACTTTCTTTAGATTTTCGCTTTTATGCCGAAAAACAGCACGAAAAACCGTCGTTTTTCAGCGCGATAGTTTGTGCGGGCTGACGCGCCTTGTCACGGTGCACAAGATATCCCGGCTTAATTTGGGCTTGTTGACAAGTTTGGACGACCTTTGTCTTTTACCCCAGCTTTTTCTTCTGCTGGCGTGCCACGATGGGCATGAGCAGGGGCGTGGGAACGAGCTTCTGGGCCGTGGTGGCAAGGCGCATCAGGGTGCTGGGCACGATGATGGTCTTGCGGTGGAGCATCCCGCGCATGGCCTCCTCCACGCAGAGCTCCGGGGTGATGCCCTTGAGGGCGAACACCACATCGGCGCGGTCGTTGAACTCGGTGTCCACGGGGCCGGGGCAGAGGGCACAGACATAGACCGGGCTGTGCTGCTCCCGCAGTTCCTCGGCCACGCCGCGGGTCAGGCTGACAACGTACGCCTTGGAGGCATAGTAGCCCGCCATATAGGGCCCGCCCGGCAGCAGGCCCGCCGAGGATGCCACGTTCAGGATGGTGCCAAAGCCTTGGGCTTCCATCTTGCGCAGGGTGAACTTGAACAGCCGGTGCATGGCCAGCACGTTCACCCGCAGCATGGAAAGCTCCTTGCCCGCGTCCGTCTCGGAAAAGGCACCGCAGGCACCAAAGCCCGCGTTGTTGATGAACAGGTCGATGCGCTCGCCCGCCAGTGCTTCGCACAGGGCGGTGACCTGCGCGTCCTGCTCAAGGTCGGCGGGTGCGATGCGGCAGAGGGTGCCGTGTTTCGCCCGGAGCTCGGCGGCAAGGGTCTCCAGCCGGTCGCGGCGGCGGGCGGTCAGAATGAGCCGGAAGCCCAGCCGGGCATAGCGGCGGGCAAACTCCCGCCCGATGCCGGAGGACGCGCCGGTGATCCAGACAGTTTTGGTTGACATAAGCATTCTCCTTTTCTGCGGAAACTCCATTGCCTCTATTCTATCACGGCAGCGGGTGAGAATCCATGCAAAAATTCAAGGAAAAGCTATCCCTTGTTGCCCGGGAAAATTTGGAGTATAATAGACTCAAAGAACAGCGCACTGACGCAGGAGGAAAGAAAAATGAACAAACCGGTATTGGTGGTCATGGCTGCCGGCATGGGCAGCCGTTACGGCGGCATGAAGCAGATCGACCCGGTGGGCCCCAAGGGTCAGCCCATTGTGGAGTACTCCCTGTACGATGCCCACCGCGCAGGCTTTGAGACCGTGATCTTTGTCATCAAGCACGAGATCGAGGAGGCCTTCAAAGCCGCCATCGGCGACCGCGTCTCTCAGGGCATGAACGTGAAATACGCTTTCCAGCAGCTGGATGAACTGCCCGCAGGCTTCACCATCCCCGAGGGCCGTGTCAAGCCCTGGGGCACCTGCCACGCCGTGCTGGCCGCAAAAGACCTCATTGATGGGCCCTTCGCCGTCATCAACGCGGACGATTACTACGGCCCCGAGGCCTTCAAGGTCATCTATGAGTATCTGTCCACCCATCAGGACGGCGCAGTTTACGATTACTGCATGGTGAGCTATCTGCTCAAAAATACCGTCTCCGAGAACGGCACCGTCTCCCGCGGTGTCTGCGTGGTGAACCCGGACGGCACCCTGCACAGCGTGACCGAGCGCACCGGCATCGAGACCTATGAGGGCGGCATCCGCTGCACCTCCCTCACCGGTGAGGGCACGGATGACCTGCCGGTGGAAGCACCTGTCAGCATGAACCTGTGGGGCTTCGGCAAGAGCTTCCTGGACGAGGCCGACCGCCGCTTTGCGGGCTGGCTGCGTGAGAATCTGCCCAAGAACCCCCTCAAGTGCGAGTATTTCCTGCCCACCGTGGCCAGCGAGCTCATCGATGAGGGCAAGGCGGCAGTTACCGTGCTCAAGAGCACCGATAAGTGGTACGGCGTGACCTACCGCGAGGATAAGCCCACCGTGGTGGCCGCCATCGCCCAGAAAACCCAGGAGGGCCTGTACCCCGAGGATCTGTGGGCGTGATAAGCTGACCACACCCGCTGCGACTCATTAACTCATTACAACGCAGAAGCGCCCCATCCGGTGAAGGATGAGGCGCTTCTACGTATATTTGGGAATATTCGGGGATGGCGTTAGTTGTTCTTGAGCTCCTGTGCCTTCTGCCATGCATTCAGCACATCAAGCTTGCTTACGGGATTGGCCGGGAAGAACTTCATCTCTTCCGGAGCCGTGCCCTCATCGTTCAGGTCAGGGATAAGCTCGTTTTCCATGGCCCAGCGGGCGGCGTGCTGCAGGTCCATATCCTGCTCTTCCTGCCCTACATCGGGGTAGAGCAGTTCGGATTCGGGCATGGGTTTGCCTGCATCCTCCCACAGCATCATGGCAAGGGCGCTGCGGTTGCTGGGGAAGTAAGGCAGAGCCATCAGCTTGCCTGCAAATTCAGCACCCAGAGAATAGGCCTGATAGCCCAGCACTGCGGTACCCACAGCGGCAGTACCAATGATCGCGGCAGTGCCCAGCACATTGGGCCCATCATCTTCAATGGATGCATCGCGGTACTGTGCGGCAATATCCACCACATCACTGCTCATGGGGAAGGTGATGCTCTCAGCCTTGTAATCCTGACCCAGCGGCAGGGAGAGCTTGCCGGTAGACCAGATGTCAAACACCATGCCCTCAGGGATCAGGGTCTTGTCCAGCGTCACGGTCACTGTTGCGCCGTCCGGTACAGAGTAGGTCTTTTTGCCGGTGGTCTCGTCAGTAGTAACAGTCAAGGTATCGGTCACATCCTTGTCACCTTTTTTCACGGTAACAATGCCGCCGGTCACGGTCAGCGGGTGGCAGACTGCGGTATTGTGGGTGTGGTCAGCGGCGGCATCACGGTACTTTGCAGACACATTCACATCATTGCTCATAGAGAAAGTGATGCTTTCTGCCTTGGAGTCCTGACCTGTGAGCAGGGAGAGATTGCCGGTGGTAGACCAGCCGTCAAACACATTGTCCTTAGGGATCAGGTTCTTGTCCAGCTTCACGGTCACTTCTGCGCCTTGCGGTACATCGTAGGTCTTTTGGCCGGTGGTTGCGTCAGTGCGGCTGTTCAGCTTGCTGGTCACATCGCTGCCGTCGTATTTCACAGTAACAGTGCCGCCGGTCACGGTCAGCGGGTGGCAGCTCGGAGCATCGGGGTCAAACTCCCAACCGGCATGGAGGGTGATGTCCTCCGTAATTGCGGTTTCTTTCACATCAAAGAGCTGGTCATTGTCGGTGTACCAGCCGGTGAACTTGTAACCCGTACGGGTGGGATGATTGATGGCATCCAGATCGGTTTCCTTCAGATCGTTTGCCTTGGTATCAGTGATTTTTTCGGTCTCATAAACCGGCACCTCAGGGTAGTCGGTCTTGCCGCCATTGGCATCAAAGGTCACATGGCAGAGGCAAAGAAAATTGCGATCTTTCAGTACATCATAGCCTGGAAGCTCTTTTGCGTGGTCCCTGTCGTTGTTGAAGTAGATGGCACCATTGGGAGTGTAAATATAGATAGGCTCTCCATCCTCGCCATAAATGGGGTCGCCATTTTCGTCCTTTTTGTAATCGGTAGCGTAGAAACGCCCAGCAGGACAACGGGTCAGCTCATCCTGGAACGAGGTCAACCCGGCAGGAAGCGTAATGTCTTTCAAACTAAAGCACCAGTAAAAGGTATCAGGTTTAATGGCTGTTACGTTTTCCGGGATGGTGATGGACTTGAGTTGTGAGCAATACCAAAAAGCGTCCCTGCCAATGTCTGTCACACTGTCCGGCAGAGTGATCGAGGTGAGCGCTTGGCAGGAAAAAAAGCATTCGCACCGATGGTTTTCACTCCATCTTGCAGGGTGATCTCTGAAAGTGAGGTGCAATTGGAAAACGCACTATCCCCAATGCAAGTGACACGGGCGGGGATCTTAACATGATTCAAGTTGGAGCAAGACGCAAAGGAACCATCGGCAATGGTTGTCAGGCTTTCAGGGAACGTCACAGTAGTCAGTTGACCGCAATCATTAAACATATCAGCTCCGGTTGACTGCACACCTTCGTCAATTTTGACGGAGGTAAGCCCACTGCAGTGGTAGAATGCGCAATCACCGATCTCAGTGACCGTTCCGGGAATTTCAATCGAATTCAGGCTGGTGCAGGAATCAAAAGCATACGATCCGATGGAAGTCGGACTTTTGGGAAAAGTGACGGTATTCAGAGAAGAGCAAGAATCAAAGGCGTGATCGCCGATTTTCTGAACGTTGCCCGTTAATGAAAGCGATGTAAGAGAAGTACAGTTTGCAAAGGCGTAATCGCCGATTTTCTGAACGTTGCCCGTTAATGAAAGCGATGTAAGAAAGCGGCTTGAAAAGGCGTATTTTTCAATCGATGTGATAGTGGCATCAATGGTAAGAGATGTCATGCCACAGTTTACAAAGGCGGAATCGCCGATCGTTTGAAAGCTGCCAACTAACGAAAGTGATGTAAGAGAAGTACAGCTTGCAAAGGCATAGGCTCCTATCGAGGTGGCAACACCTTTGATGGTAAGAGAGTCCAACTTGGAGCAATGTTCAAAGGCAGACTTACCGATGGAAGTGACGCTTTCTGGAATTGTGACGGATTGAATCTGGTTACAGAATGAGATCAGATTGTGATTTGTCTGATGATCAGGTGAATAGGTGCCAGAGAATGAATATTCTCCCAAACCGGTTACAGGGTGGTGGTCCAACTCTGTGGGTATTTCGATGTCGTAGGGGCCATTGTTTGCTGGATCAACAGGGCCAAGAAATTTTGTGATGGTTGCAGTACCGTTTTCTGCATTTACCGTATAGGCATACTTGTAAATGCCATCGCCATCGTTGGCTTCATGTACAGTTGACGTGTCTGCCGCAAATGCTGTGACTGCCGACAGGGGCAGCATGGTGATCATCATGCAGACCGCAACCAATAAGCTGATCAAACGCTTGGGTCTCATAATTTTTTACTCCTTTTCAATGATTTTTCCAAAAACTCTCTCTATTTCAACCAAAACAAAAGAGCGCCGCACCGGCCAAACGGCTGGTACGACACTCTGAACCCTTGTAGGCCCGCTGCGCGCTCGCTCTCCTGAAGGGAAGCCGACGCATCTTCACAAGGAGGTGCAAGGTTTCATATTACCTTACCCGGAGAGAATAACGTGCGGCTGGCTGCCATATTACAGGCCCTTGTAGCTTTGCGTCGCAGCCTTTCGACTGGCTTGCCGATTCTTCAGTTTTTAGCGGGAATAGCATATTGCACAGGATAAGATACTCTTTTTTTTTTTTTGTCAATATGACGAAAATAAATTTGGAAAAGTGTACAAAAAAGGAGCGTACAAGGTGGAAAACAGAATGAGAATAAAATCGTGCAGCAGCACAAGATCTGCCTGACTTTATGGAGAATGCAGTGCAAGAAAAATGCCCCTGACCGAAAGAAGCCGGTCAGGGGCATTTGGGGTTGCTGCAACGGGCAGGGTCAGTGTTTGCGCTCGTACTTCAGGCGCTCCCGCAGCTCGTCCAGAGAGCGGTGCTTTTCGCCGTGGCGCAGCTTGGGGTAAGCGCGGAGCATACGGCCCTTGCCAAAGTACTTGGAGCTCCGGGTGCGGGCGCGCATCTCCTCGCTGCGGGCCTGCAGCTCCTCGGCCAGCTGTTCCAGACGGAGCAGCTCTGCCGTGCGCTCTGCGGTGCCCTTGGCTGCCAGCTTGACGGCAGTGGCGGCCTCAGAGGCATTGAGCCGGGCCTCCTGCGAGGACTTGCGGGCGGCCTCCATGGCCTCGTCGGCCTTGGCGCGCAGGGCGGCAGCGGCATCCCGGGGGCTCAGTTTGGCGGCATTGTCCCGGGCCTCGGCGGCTGCCAGCTTGAGCTGCAGGCGGCTCTCGTCCATCTTCTGGTCCACATCCATGGCGGTGGTACCCAGCAGCTCGGTCATGGCATCGGACACGGCGTGCATACTGTCGGCCACCTTTTCCAGAGCATCCAGCTCACGGGCCAGGTCAGAGGCCGCAAAGGCAGTCACCACCACATCGGCGGCGTAGCAGGCGTACAGGATGCACATGAGGACAAAGCCCACCATCTGTGGGACCATCTCCACAAGGCCGGCGATCACGGGGTGAACGGCCTTCATCACCACAACGGTGCCCACGCCCCACAAAAGGGAGAACTCCAGGCAGATATATCCGCCGATGTTGAAGGGGAAGTCGCTGTAATCCCACCACCGGGTGTGGTAGAGCTTGTAGAGCGCCCAGCCGCCCGCCAGCTCCAGCACGCTGGGCAGGATCACGCCGCCGATATAGAGCAGCAACAGGTTGTCTGCCAGCGGCGAAAGGGTGAACAGCACGATGATCATGCCAAAGCCGTAGATGGGGCAGACCGGGCCGTTCAGAAAGCCGCGGTTCACCAGCTGGCCGGTGGAAACGGCAGCATAGATGACCTCCAGACACCAGCCCAGGCAGGAGTAGATCAGGAAAAACGCCAGGATCTGATACAGCGAAAAGCCGCAGACCATGGTGTTGACAAAAAAGGACATCTTACTCCTCCTTTGCGGCGGCAGCAGCTTCCTCCGCAGCCTTCCTCTTTTTCAGGACCTTGGGCTCGATCCAGGTCACGGTCTCATCGCCGGGCAGCTTTTTGGCGATCAGGGCCTTGATCTTGATGCCCATCTCGGTGAACATTCCCTCGTGCTCGGTGCGGATGTTCCACTCCGGCTCGTTTTCGTGCAGGTCAAAGGTCTTCCAGGTGATCTCGTAGCCGGAAGCGGGGAAATACTCCAGGCTGTCGCGGAACAGGTCGTCGTCATCGGTCTTGAAGTAGATCTCGCCGCCATCCTTGAGGAATTCGCGGTACTGGATGAGCTGGCGGGGATAGGTGAGCCGGTGCTTGTTGGAGGAAGCGTTCTTGCTCCACGGGTTACAGAAGTTGATGTAGATGCGGCTGACGGTATCCTCAGCGGTGAGCACGCCCTTGATGCGCTCGATGTCGGTGCTCATGATCTTCACGTTGTCGATGGGGTGGCCTGCCTCGGTGTAAGCGGCCTCGATCTTGCGCTTGGCAAGAATCAGCACCTTGTCGGTGATGTCGATGCCCAGATAGTTGTTTTCCGGGTGGGCGCAGGCCAGCTGGGAGATAAAGCCGCCCTTGCCGCAGCCCAGCTCCAGCACAAAGGGCTGCTCCGGGCGGGCATACTGGGCGTGCCACTTGCCGCCCCAGATCAGGGGCTCGTGGACGTGGAAATCGGCGGCCATCAGCTCATCGTGGGCGTAGGGTTTGAAACGCATTCTCATAGTTTGTTGTTCTCCTTAAAATTAACGTGGCTCGCCCTCTCAGGCGCTGACGCGCCAGCTCCCCCAAAGGGGGAGCCTTTGGCAAAAACGGATGGTTTTCCGCACTGCCAAAGCCTCTCCCTTTGGGAGAGGTGGCTTTGCGAAGCAAAGACGGAGAGGGCGAGGATGCTTACCGGTCTTTCTTCTGCAAAAATTCTTCCACCTGTTCCGGCTCTGCGGCGCAGCTTCCCTGACAGATGCCGGGTTTGCCGCCGCCGCGGCCATTGAGGGCGGCGTTCAGGGCTTTGGTCAGGGCACGGACATCACCGCCCGCCTGGGCGATACAGTAGCCGGTGCCCTTTTCGTTGGGGGTCAGGGCCGCGCACAGGCCGGTGGTGGCTTCGGTCAGGCGGCTAGCCAGCCGGTGCAGGCCGTCCGGGTCCAGCCCCGGCACGATGCGGATGGCATCCGCACCGGGCGTTGCCTGCGCGGCCAGCGCGTCAAAGAGCTGGCTGCACAGCCCGAAGTGGGTGAATTTCAGGGCGGTGTACTCGTCATACACCCGGTGCACGGCGTTGGCTGTCTCGCTGGCCTTGGCGCTGAGCAGGGCACCGATCTCTGCCTGCCGCGCCCGCATGGCCTGCGCGGCTTCCAGCGCGCGCCCGCCGCAGACGATGCTCAGGCGCACGCCGCCCTTATAGTTTTCAGCGGCCAGGATCTTGATCTGGCCCACCGCACCGGTAAAGGCGGTGTGGGTGCCGCAGCAGGCACAGACATCCGCCCCGGGGATGGTCACGATCCGCACCTGCCCCTCGATCTCCTTTTTGGAGCGGTAGGTCAGGGCGGCCAGCTCCTCCCGGGTGGGGTAGGTGATGTTCACCGGCACATTCTCCCAGATGATGCGGTTGGCGGCAGTCTCGGCCGCTTTCAGCCCCTCGGCGGAGATGGGGATGTTCGTGTCCATCCGCACGGCATCGGAGCCGATGTGGAAGCCCACGTTCTCGGCCCCGAACATGCTGTGCAGGATGCCGGAGAGGATGTGCTCGCCGGTGTGCTGCTGCATCTTATCGAACCGCCACGCCCAGTCGATGGCCTGTGCTGCTTCGGCCCCGGGCACCGCCCCGGCGGGCAGGGAAGTGACCGTATGCCAGATGACACCCGCCTGCTCGTGGACATCGGTGACGGTCAGCACCGTGCCGTCGGCAAGGGTCAGGGTGCCCCGGTCGGCAGGCTGGCCGCCGCCTTCGGGGTAGAACACCGTGCCGTCCAGCGCGATGCGCCCGCCGCCGGTCCGGCTGTCCGGCTCTGCGGCTAAAATATGCCCCACCGCCTCCCGGCGGTAGGCATCGTGTTCATAGTATTTTTCGGTTGGCTGCATAAGCACCTCCTAATATAAAAACAAGTATACCACGTTTTTTGCCTGTGGAAAATAGTCTGCAGTTATGTTATGATAGAAAACAGACAAGCCCCAGCAAAAAGTTTGAGACGAGGAAGGATTTACAATGCGTGAAAGTGGTATTCTGATGCCGGTGTCCAGCCTGCCCGGCCCCTACGGGATCGGCTGCTTTGGCAAAAAGGCAGAAAAATTTGTGGATTTCCTTGCGGCGGCAGGCCAGAAGATCTGGCAGATCCTGCCCCTGAGCCCCACGGGCTATGGGGACAGCCCCTACCAGAGCTGCTCTGCCTTTGCGGGCAACCCTTATTTCATTGATCTGGATGCTCTGAAAGCCGAGGGGCTGCTGACGGCTGCCCAGCTCAAGGCCGAGCCTTGGGGCAAGGACCCGCTGAACGTGGATTACGGCACCCTGTACACCAGCCGCTACAAGGTCCTGCGTGCCGCCTATGCCGCCTGGCGCAGGCAGTGTGCAGGCCGGCACGGCTGTGCCCATTACTATCCGGATGCGTACTATGCCTTCACGCTGGAAAACGAGGGATGGCTGGAGGATTATGCCCTCTACATGGCCCTCAAGACCGCCAACGGCATGAAGAGCTGGACCCAGTGGCCCCGGGAGTACCGCAAGCGGGAGCCGCAGGCGCTGGAAGCTTTTAAGGCAGAGAACGAGGAAGAGATCGGCTTCTGGAAGTTTCTGCAGTACGAGTTCAGCATCCAGTGGAAGAAGCTGAAAGCCTACGCCAACGCCAACAACGTGCAGATCCTGGGCGATATCCCCATCTATGTCTCGGCAGATTCCGTGGATGCCTGGGTGGGCGGCCCGCTGTTTGAGCTGGATGCAGACGGCGGCTTTGCCCGGGTGGCAGGCTGCCCGCCGGATTACTTCTCGGCAGACGGCCAGCTCTGGGGCAACCCGCTGTACAACTGGCCCTACCATAAGCAGACCGGCTATGCCTGGTGGATCCAGCGTGTCCGCCATGCGCTGGGCATCTATGACCTGCTCCGCATCGACCACTTCCGTGGTTTTGACACCTACTGGGCCATCCCGGCAGACAGCACTACCGCCAAGACCGGCAAGTGGGAGACCGGCCCCCGGATGGAGCTGTTCAACGCGCTGGAAGGTGCGCTGGGCAAGCTGCCCATCATCGCCGAAGATCTGGGTGAGCTGTTCCCCAGTGTGCGGGAGCTGCTGGCAGACAGCACCTTCCCGGGCATGAAGGTGCTGCAGTTCGCGTTCGGCGGCGGGGACAGTGAGTACCTGCCCCACAACCACGTCAAGAACAGCGTGGTCTACCCCGGCACCCACGACAACACGACGCTGACCGCCTGGTGGGACGAGAGCGCATCGGCCAAGGAGAAGGCTGTGGCCGCCGCCTACCTGCATCTGACCGGCTGTCAGCCCACCGCAAAGGAGGTGGCCGCTGTCAAAACAGAGGCGGCCCGCACCGCGCTGCTCCGGGCTGCGCTGGGCTCTGTGGCCGACCGTGCCATCATCCCCATGGCCGACTGGCTGGGCCTGGGCGAGGAAGCCCACCTGAACAGCCCCGGCAAGCTGGGCGGAAACTGGAGCTGGCGCGCCGCCGATGGGTTCGACACTGCCGCGCTGGCCAAGCGCATTCTGGCGGAGTGCGCCGTGTACTGCCGTACAGAACCGGGCCGGAAACCTGGAGCGTGTTTAGCAGTTTGACGAAAATGTAAAAAATTACGTTAAAGTTTGTGCGTTTTGCTGGAAACGCCCGGCACGAGATGGTATAATTCCGGTAATGAGGGCTGCGCTTTCAGCGGCCGTGTGGCAAAGCTGTGCCGGAAGGGAGAGAGTCCGGCACCGGATAGTGGGGAAAAACGCATGAAAAAAGAATGGACGGAACAGGATCTGCGCGCCTTTGCAGAAAACGCACAGACCGCCTTTGAAGACGTGACCCTGACGGAAGCCGATGAGGAGACCGCGGACACCTGGCAGGACGATGGCCTGCAGGTGGATTATGTCCTGCGCAATGGGCAGGTGGACTGCGTGCTGCGCCGCCTGATCGAGGCGGACGGCAAGCTCTGGCAGCTGCAGATGACGGCTCCGCTGGCGGGCAGCGACCTGCCGGAGGATCGGATGACCGCGCGGGAGCGGGAGCTCTGCCGGGACGATATGAATCACGATTTTCTGACCGGCGTGTTCAACCGCCGCTATTTTGAAACGGAGTTCTGCACCCGGCTGGATGAGTGGACGGATGCCCACCGCTGTGCTTCGCTGGCGCTGGTGGCGCTGGACGATGAGGACGGGATGCGCGCCCGGCAGGGCGATGCCGTGATGAACCAGCTGGTCTGCTTTGTGGCCAACCAGTGGAAAAAGCACTACGACCGCCCTGCAGAGCGGGTGGTCTGCCGCCTGACGGACACGCTGTTCGCCATCGGCTGCGCGGATAAGAACTGCGCAGAGCTGGCCGAGGAGCTGAACGGCATCTATGCCGAGATGCCCCGCGCGTGTGTGGCATCGGTGGGCCTGATGCGCCGGGTGCCCTTTACCCAGTCCATCGGCTGCGCCTGCACCGGCGAGGTGCGGGGCAAAAACTGGGACGCACTGTATCAGCTGTGTGAGCAGCGCCTGAAGGCGGCCCAGACCGCCGGCGGCGACCAGATCTGCAGCAAATAAACCGAATGCATAAAATCCCCCTTTGCGGTACAAGCTAGTGCCACAAAGGGGGATTTTTGTATGGAAAATCAGAAAAATGATAACCTGAATCTGCTGGAAGCGGTGGTGCAGAACACGGAGATGGGCAAGAACACGCTGGAACAGATCGTGCCCATGACCGAGGACCCTGCCTTCCGGGCCGAGCTTCTGCGGGAGCGGAATCTCTACCGGGAACTGAATCAGGAGGCCCACACTGCCATTGAGGCCTGCGGCGGCACGGCTCAGGGCCAGAGCATCATGGCAAAGCTCAACACCAAAATGGGCATCGGCATGAAAACGCTCACCGACAGATCCACCCGCAATCTGGCCGAAATGCTCAGCGAGGGAAGCAGTCAGGGCGTGATGGACTGCATCAAGAGCCAGAAGGATTATCCCGATGCGGCTCCCGGCTCCAAGCGCCTGATGCAGAAGCTGCAGGATCTGGAGGAAGAGAACCGGCTGAAACTGGAGCAGTTTCTGTAAAGGCCGCTCCGTCTGCTCAGAGTGCTTCCACCATGGCTGCCACGATTCGGGTGGCGGTAGCCACGTACTCGGCGATGCTGAATTTCTTCACCACCAGCACCTCGTGGCCGTCCTCGTCGGCGTTGTCGCTCATGGCCCGCAGGATCACACAGGGCACATCGTTCTTGGCGGCGATCTGGCTCACGGCAGCACCCTCCATCTCAACACAGTCGGGGGCGCACTTGGCTTCGATGGCGGCCTTGGTCTCGCTGTCGCCCACGAACAGGTCGCCGGTGGCGATCTTGCCGGTCAGGGCTTTGACCCCGGCCTCGGCGCAGGCTTTTTCAGCGGCGGCGATGAGGGCCGGGTCACCGGCGTACTCCTTCAGGTAGGGCGGGTTCTGGCAGATCATGTCCAGCTGGGCATCGTGGTAGAGCACCGTCTTGCCAATGACCACATCACCAATGCCGATCTTGCTGGTCATATTGCCTGCAATGCCGGAGAAGATGATCTTCTCGGCACCGTATCGGGTGATGAGCACCTGAGTGGTGGCGGCGGCATTGGCCTTGCCCATGCCTGCACAGCAGACCACGACCTGCTTGCCTGCCAGCGTGCCCCTGTGATACTCCACGCCGCCGTAGAGCTCCACGGTGACATTTTCCAGCTTTGCACACAGCTGATCGACTTCATCGGGCATTGCGCCCATAATTCCGATAATCATATAGATGTCCTTTCTCCCGGGCAAAAGTGTCTCCCACGCGGCGCGCGGGAGACACTTTTATCATACATCAGACGTTGAACAGGAACTCGATCACATCGCCGTCCTTCACGACGTACTCCTTGCCCTCGGTGCGCTGCAGGCCCTTGGCCTTGACGGCGGCGTAGTCGAAGTTGTTGGCTT
>OIEI01000445.1_pt1 | contig 15549 bp, 8 predicted proteins | sample 1581781 | NCBI WGS metagenome assembly OIEI01 (sample SAMN01760935, study PRJEB22395) | human gut metagenome | reverse complement strand
CGCACGGTGGTGTGAGAGGTCGGGAAATTTATTTAAATTTCCCTCCTACTCGATTCATGGCGACGTTGAATTATAAACGGGAATATGTTAGAATTAACACGATTATTTATGGAGGAATAACTAATGGAAGAGATTATCAATAATAACGATGATGAGCAGAAGGACAATGATCAGAACGAGGATAAAGATTTTGAAGAATATGAGAAAATCTGTTATCTGTGCCACAGACCGGAGAGCAAGGCCGGCAAGATGATTGAACTTCCGCAGAATATATATATTTGTGCAGATTGTATGCAGAAGACATTCGACAGCATGAACGGACCTGGCGGATACGATGACCTGATGAAGATGAGCGGTATGCCGGGTATACATTTTATGAATCTCTCGGATTTCGGCGATATGCCGGAGCGTCAGAAGATTAAGAAGAGAAAGAAAGGCGATAATCAGATACCGCCGATAGACCTTAAGTCAGTTCCGGCACCTCACGAGATAAAGGCTAAGCTTGACGAATATGTAATCGGACAGGAATATGCCAAGAAGGTTATTTCCGTTGCCGTTTACAATCATTATAAGAGAGTTGCCACGAATACAATGGACTCCATTGAGATTCAGAAGTCCAATATGCTTATGATAGGACCTACAGGTTCCGGTAAGACATATCTTGTACAGACGCTTGCAAGACTTCTGGATGTGCCGCTTGCGATTACGGATGCCACATCACTTACCGAGGCAGGATACATCGGAGATGATATTGAGAGCGTTGTATCGAAGCTCCTCGCAGCAGCCGATAATGATGTTGACAAGGCTGAGCGCGGTATTATTTTTATCGATGAGATAGATAAGATAGCCAAGAAAAAAGAAACACGTAACCGTGATGTCAGCGGCGAATCGGTACAGCAGGGTCTCTTAAGAATACTTGAGGGAAGCGATGTTGAGGTGCCGGTCGGAGCCAATTCCAAGAATGCCATGGTTCCGCTTACAACCGTAAATACAAGAAATATACTCTTCATATGCGGCGGTGCTTTTCCTGATCTCGATGACATTATTAAGGCAAGACTCAATAAGCAGTCATCAATCGGTTTCAAGGCCGATCTGAAGGATAAATACGATGAGGACCCGGACATTCTTGAGAAAGTTACATTGGATGATCTGCGCGAATTCGGTATGATACCGGAGTTCTTAGGTCGTCTTCCGGTAGTATTTACACTTAAGAAGCTTACCGAGGAAATGCTCGTGAGAATCCTCAAGGAGCCGAAGAACGCCATCCTGAAACAATATCACAAATTATTGGAACTGGATGAGGTTGATCTTCAGTTTGAAGACAGCGCATATGAGGCTATTGCGAAGAAGGCTCTTGAGAAAGATACCGGCGCAAGAGCATTACGCTCCATCATTGAAGATTTTATGCTTGATATCATGTATGAGACACCTAAGGATAAGAACATCGGCCGTGTAATTATCACGAAGGATTACATTGAGAAGAAGGGCGGTCCGGTCATCGAACCGAGAGGTGTCGCTGTTCTTGAAGAACATTAGGCATTATTTTACGGCATGCTCCATATACTAAAATAAAAATGGATTTTTGCAGCGACGTATTTACATCTGAGGAATACACTGAATATATTCTGAGAGACGGATATTATACCAGGAGAGCGTTGGAACCGTATGCAGATTATTGCATTGCGGGAATTAGCGATAAATGGGCAATAGTATCTTTTAATATCAATATGACACAAGAGAGTACCTTTGAAAGACTGGGGTACTCTTTTTTGCCCAAATTATACGGTCTGTCGGATGTGACAGCAGTGAATGCGGCGGGAATCACGGCGGTCAGGCAGCAGCCTGTGCTTGAACTGTATGGCAGCGGAACCTATATAGCTATAATTGACACCGGGATAAACTGGAGGCATGAGGCATTCCTTAACAGTGACGGAACCAGCAGAATTGAGGTTATGTGGGATCAGCAGACCAACAGAATATATTATAACCGGGACATAAACGAGGCACTTGCAGACGGCGGGGACATTCCGGGCGATGATATAGGACATGGGACTTATATGGCGGGCGTGGCTGCAGGTAATATCAACAGACAGTCAGGATTTTCGGGTGTCGCGCCATACAGCCGTCTGATTGTGGTCAGATTGCAGCAGGCTAAGCATTATCTGCGCGATATATATTTTGTGCGTGACAACGTGCCGGCATATTCCGAAGCCGATATAATGCGCGCAGTTGCATTTGTGTCGGATTATTCAGAACAAAAAGGGGTAACGGTATCATATGCTATAGGAATGGGCAGCAATCTCGGTTCACATGCGGGCATATCGCCGCTTGCCGACTATCTTGGTGATGAGGCGGAGAGACCGGGACATTGCGTCACATTGTCAGTGGGTAATGAGGGAAATGAGCGGCTGCACTTTGCGGGCCGCATATCCGGCGATGAAGTACAGAGTGTTGAAATCAAAGTCGGACGGGGCGAGAATGGATTTGTATGTGAATTGTGGTCAATGGCTCCGGAAGTATATACTGTGGAAATAATTTCGCCGGGCGGGCAGATTATCAACAGACTGCCAAGCAGAACCGGAACCAGTACTGTACTTAGTTTTCTTTTTGAAAATACGGTAGTTGAAATTTATTACCAGCTGTTTGAAAAAAGTTCCGGGATGAATGTGGTTGCCATGCGTTTTGACAGTCCATCGGAGGGCATATGGACAATTAATGTATACGGACGTGATCTGACCACCGGAAATTACGATATATGGATCGATAACCGTGAATTTTTAACGGATGATACTTATTTCGTTGTATCGGATCCTTACGAGACAGTTACAAACCCTGCCAATGTCCCCGAGTGCATTGCTGTGGCCGCCTACAGCCATAAGGATAATTCTCTTTACCTGAAAAACGGGCGCGGATATAATTCCGATGGCATAATCAAGCCGGATTTTGCCGCTCCGGGTGTGGATATTCTGGTGCCGGACCATATGGGTGCTGCCTCTTATGTACGGCGCAGCGGCAGCAGCATAGCCACGGCATTTACTGCCGGTACGGCAGCTCTTCTGCAGGAATATGGCAGCAGAAACGGAAATATGCGTATCATGACAACTTCGGCAATCAAGAACATATTGATATCCGGATGCGGAAGAAAACATGGTATAACATATCCCAACAGGGAATGGGGTTACGGTACATTAAACCTGTATAATTCAATTGATAATCTCCGCCGCGGATAATAAAATAATGTTACGTTGTTCCGGACTTTTGTAAAATAAATTTAAACAAGGTATTGACTTTATATTTTTAACGTGCTATAACTTAGTCATTAAATGAAGAGGCAAAGGTGCCTGATAAAGGCCACCTTTGTCTCTTTTTTTGTTTAGGAAAAGGAGGAAGAAAAATGGGAGATTTTTCAATCATCGACACATTCTGGGTATTTCTGGCAGCAATCCTTGTATTCTTCATGAATCTTGGTTTTGCGGCAGTTGAGGCCGGATTTGCCAGATCCAAAAACACGGTAAACATATTATCAAAGAACTTTATCGTGTTCGCTGTATCATCAATAGGTTATCTGCTTCTTGGCTGGGGCCTTATGTTCGGAGGCGATAATCCGTTTATCGGAACCAAGTCGTTATTCATTCTTGGCTCATCCGACAATTCATTTTATGACAACACGTTAACCTCAAGTGTTCCGTTCTGGGGCAAGGTATTTTTCCAGATGGTATTCTGCGGAACCGCAGCAACCATCGTTTCCGGAGCGGTAGCAGAACGTATTAAATATGTTTCATTCATTATTTTCTCGTTCGTGCTCACAATTATAATATATCCTATCATCGGTCACTGGATCTGGGGCGGCGGCTGGCTTGCAAGACTCGGTTTCCAGGATTTCGCAGGTGACACCGTAGTCCATTCGGTCGGCGGCTGGGCAGCTCTCTCCGGAGCACTCATCCTTGGACCTCGTATCGGCAAATACGGCAAGGACGGCAAGCCTCGTGCAATTCCGGGTCACAATATGTCACTCGCCGTTATCGGTCTTTTCGTTCTGTGGCTTGGCTGGTTCGGTTTCAATCCGGGCTCAACAATGAGTTTCCAGAACCCGTCCGATGTAATGCACATACTTTTTACAACCAATGCTTCAGCTGTAGCAGCTGTTCTTACATCTACGATAACTTCATGGATAGTTATCGGCAAGCCTGACCTTGGCATGACAGTCAACGGCTGTCTCGCAGGTCTCGTCGGAATCACAGCAAGCTGCGCTTATGTAAGCATACCGGTTTCACTCCTTATCGGAGCCGTTGCCGGCGTAATTGTAGTTCTTCTTGTCGGTTTCTTCGACCGCCTCGGAATTGATGACCCTGTCGGCGCAACTTCAGTCCACCTCGGCTGTGGCGTATTCGGCACAATCTGCGTGGGTCTTTTTGCCAAAGAGGGCGTGACAAGTCTTTCTACCGTAAACGGTCTTTTCTACGGTGGCGGCGCAAAACTCCTCGGTACAGAGCTTCTCGGTATCGTTGCAGTCGGTGCGTTTGTATTTGCGGCAGCATCCCTTACATGGTTTGTCCTCAAGAAAACCATCGGCATCCGTGTAACGGCCAAGGAGGAAATAGCAGGTCTTGACATCGGCGAGCATGGCAACATCGCATATCCTGATTTTGCACTCGTAACCGAGATGTCCGATTATGATGACGAGGCACCGGCTGACGAGACAGATGTATCTGCCAAGGTTCCCGTCAACGAGGCTGTCGTGGTCGAGCATCACGAAGCGGTCGACAGCGGCATAAGCAAGGCGACAATCATTATGAACCAGTCGAAATTCTCGCAGCTGCAGGATGCTCTTGAATCAATCGGCATAACCGGTATGACCGTAACCAACGTCTTCGGCTACGGTGTCCAGAAAGGCCACAAGGCATTCTTCCGTGGCGCACCTATCGAGACACGCCTCCTGCCAAAAATCAAGATTGATGTCGTAATCTCCAAGATTCCGGTCAACACTCTTGTAACCACAGTCCAGAAGGTTCTTTACACCGGCAACATCGGCGACGGCAAGATATTCATCTACGACGTCCGCGATGTCGTCAAGGTCCGCACCGGCGAGCACGGATTTGACGCACTGCAGGATGAGGAAAAATAAATAGAAAAACCAATAAAGAGTCTGTCCTGAAAAGAGGAGCAGGCTCTTTTGTGTGTGAAAAAATGTTTGATTTAATACATGAATCGTGGTATTATATATGCATATTTAACAAAAGAATTAACGAGAGAGTGTATATTAAAAATACTTGAAATTTAGAATGAGTGGTGGATTTTAAATTTGTGCAAAATAAAAAGGCTATGAAGCCTTTTTATTAATAGCACCAATGTGCGTAAACAATATCGGTTAAAACCTTATTTGCACTCACCTTGTAAGTGTCTTTATAATAACACAGACCTATGTTAAAATGCAAGAATAATTTTTTAAGGAGAAAAAATAATGGACAAAAAGATGTATGTTGGAATTGATATGGGAACCAATTCGGTAGGAATGGCGGTAACTGATGAAGAGTATAACTTATACAGGGTTAAGGGAAAGGATTTATGGTGCTCAAGGCTATTTACCGAAGCTGATACAGCCGCTGAACGCAGAACGAACCGTATATCAAGACGCCGTCGCCAGAGGGAAGTTGCAAGGCAGGGAGTTTTGCGGAAGTTGTTTGCTGATGAAATAAATAAGGTCGATGAGGGCTTTTTTGCCAGACTCGACGAATCAAAATATCATTTAGAAGACAGGGATAGTGAACAGAAATATACATTATTTACAGATACGGGATATACAGATAAAGATTATTTCAAAGACTACCCTACAATTTTCCATCTGCGTAATGAATTATTGCATCCGGTGAAGGACAGCTATGATGTCAGATTGGTATATTTGGCAATAGCAAACATGTTTAAGCATAGAGGCAATTTTTTGAATGAATCCCTGGACGCAGATAAAATAACATCTAGTGCAGACGAAGCATACAGGAGCCTGGTCGAAACGGCTATGATGTATTCAATAGAGTTTCCTGAGAATATAAATGTTAAGAAATTTATTGATATAATTGGAGAAAATGGTGTTTCCAGAAGCAAACATCTGGAAAATGTATGTGAATATCTTGGAATTACCAAAAAAGATAAGCAGGCATACGAGATATTGAAACTTATATGCGGTATGAGCGGAGTGCTTATAAATATTTACGGCGAGGATGTAATAGACGAAGAAAATAAGAAATTCAGCATATGTTTCAGGGACTCTAACTATGAAGAAAAAGAGGGCGAGGCACTGGAACTGTTAGGCGATGAATACTTTGAACTATTGGAGGCTATAAAAGAGATACATGATATCGGAATGCTGGCAGGCATAATAAAGGGCCATAAGTACCTTTCTGAGGCAAGAGTTGATCTTTACGAACAGCATAAAAAAGATCTGGATATGCTTCAGCATGTCTTGAAGAAATATGATATGAAGGCATATGATGAAATGTTCAGAGTTATGAAAGCCGGAAATTACAGTGCGTATGTTGGCAGCGTTAATGCGCATAGTAAGAAAATACGCAGAAATGGCGGAGACGGAAGAACCCAGGAAGAATTTTATAAAAATGTAAAGGCTGTGTTAAAAAAATTTCCGGAAGATGATGAAGAAATAAAGACTATATTGTCTGAAATTGATAGTGAGACTTTTATGCCAAAACAGTTGACGGCTTCCAATGGTGTTATCCCAAATCAATTACATGTGTCGGAATTAAAAGCCATCCTGACAAATGCGGAGAAATACCTTCCGTTTCTGCTTGGTAAGGATGAGTCAGGACTGACGGTTTCTGAAAGGATAGTTGAACTGTTCAGATTCCATATACCGTATTATGTAGGACCGATAGGCGCACAAGGCGAAAATGTATGGGCCAAAAGAAGATCGGGAGAAGAAAATGGCAAGGTTTATCCGTGGAATTTTGAACAGAAAATAGATACACAGAGCGCCGCAAAAGAATTTATCAACAGAATGGTAAGGCATTGTACATATCTTTCCGGTGAACGCACGTTGCCGAAACAGTCACTTTTATACGAGAAATTTATGGTGTTAAATGAGCTTAATAATCTTAAGATTGCTGGCAAAAAGCCGTCAGTACAGGTTAAGCAGGACATATATGAGAAACTTTTTAAACTGGGGAAAAAAGTTACATTAAAGCAACTTGAAGAGTATTTATGTAATAATTCAATCATAGCGTCAAAAGAAGATATTGAGGGTATTGACGGTGGTTTTAATTCTTCATTAACATCCGTGGGTAAATTCCGTGGAGTGTTGGGAGATGAGCTTTTCACAGATGCCAATCAGGCAATGGCAGAGGAAATCATATTTTGGGGTACCGTATATGGTAACGATAAGAAATTTTTAAAAGATGAGATAGAAAGCAAATATGGTACAGTTCTGTCCAAAGATCAGATAAAACGTATCCTCGGTTTTAAATTCAATGGCTGGGGAAATTTATCTAAGACATTCCTTGAACTTCAGGGATCATGCGAGTGCGGAGATTGTTCGCTCATACAGGCACTTTGGGAGACAAATCATAACTTGATGGAATTGTTATCAGAGCAGTATGGATTCAAAAAGGAATTGGATGCATTGGCAAGTAATGTGGAAAAACCACTTACCGAATGGACAATAGATGACCTCGATAACAAGTATTTATCAGCTCCGGTAAAAAGAATGGTATGGCAGACAATCAAAATGCTGAGGGAGGCCTGTGAACTTACCAATAAAGAACCGGACAGGGTCTTTGTTGAAATGCCAAGAGAACACGGAAAGGAAAATGACAGAAAAGCATCAAGAAAGAAAAAATTACTTGACCTGTATTCGGCACTTAAACGGGAAAATAAGACATGGGCCGAATTGAAAATCAGAGAAATCGAAGGAAAAACAGAAGCTGATTTCAGAATAAAAAAATTGTACCTTTATTATATGCAGCAAGGCAAATGCATGTATAGCGGCGAGAAAATAGAATTGAATGATTTGTTCAATAATAATCTTTATGATATCGACCATATATATCCGAGACATTTTATAAAGGATGACAGTCTGGAAAATAACCTGGTGTTAGTTAAAAAACAGATTAATAACCACAAAAGCGATAACTATCCGTTGGAAAGTGATATCCGCAAGAATATGAACAAATTCTGGAAATCATTACGTGAAAAAAATTTTATTTCAGAGGAAAAATACAGCAGATTAATTCGCACAGAAGAATTTACGGACGAAGAAAAAGCTGCTTTTATCAGCAGACAGTTAGTGGAGACAAGACAGGGAACCAAGGCAATAACACAGGTATTGAAACAGGCTTTTCCGAATACTCAGATTGTATTTGTTAAGGCTGGTATTGTCAGCGATTTCAGAAAGAAATTCGATATAAATAAGGTCAGGGCACTTAATGACACTCACCATGCCAAGGATGCATACCTTAACATAGTTGTGGGAAACACATATTACACGAAATTCACGAATAATCCTATGAATTTCATAAAGGATGCAAGGAAAAATCCTAAAAATGATTTCTACAGATACAACATGGATAAAATATTTGACTACAATGTAATCCGTAACGGCGAGGAAGCATGGATAGCGGACAATGGGAAGACAAAACAGCATGTATTGCAGATAATGAAGAAAAACTCCGTAACAATAACCGTAAAGACGGAAGAGTATCATGGAGCATTGTCAAACAAGGTTACTGTATGGAGTAAAGAAAAAGCTAAAGGAAATCCGGATGCATATATGCCGGTCAAGACAAGTGATACAAAGGCTCAAGATGTTACAAAATATGGTGGCATTACCGCTATTGCAAATTCCGGATATACCCTTGTAGAATATAAGGTGAAAGGTAAGAAAGTCAGAAGTCTGGAAGCACTTCCGGTGTATCTTGGCAGAAGTAATGCATTGACTAATGAAGATATAATGCAGTATATATCGGCAGCATTACAAAAAGAGTATGCCGGTAAAGAAATATCGGATTTAAGTGTGAGAGTACCATTTGTTCCACAGAAATCCAAGGTCAGAGTAGATGGTTTCGAATATTATCTTGGCGGTAAAACAGGAAAATCAGTTTATCTGAGTAATGCAATGCCTTTATATTTATCAGGAAATGACGAAGAATATCTTAGAAAGATAATGAAGGCAATAGAAATAGACAATTATGAGGAGATTGATAAGGATAGCAATGCAATAATTACTGAGGAGAAAAATGTAGCATTGTTTGATGTCTTATGTGTAAAAATTAACAGTGAACCTTATATCAATAATCAGTGGAATATATATAAAATATTGGAAGGTAAGGAAGAAATATTTAAAAATCTGGATATTAAAAAGCAATGCTATATTATTGGTCAGATTATTTCATGGATTAACTCGTCGACTCAAAATGTGAACTTGAAGGATGTATGTGGCAGCGAACATTCAGGAATGCAGCGATTAAATAAAAAGATATCAGAGTGCAAAGAATGCATCCTTATTCATCAGTCTGTAACAGGTATGTATGAGAGAAGAATAGACCTGTTAAGCATATGAGTTGGCGGGTGATAGTGGTTTCAAGAAGTGCCAAGCTGGATTATCAGATGGGATATATGGTAGTCCGGCAGGAAGAAACCACGAAGATATTTCTTAATGAAATAAGTACCGTTATTATAGAGACCACGGCGGTCTCTATAACGGGAACTTTAATGAGCGAATTGATGAAGAACAAAATAAAAGTAATATTTTGTGATGAAAAGAGAAATCCATCTTCAGAATTGATACCATATTATGGGGCTCATGACACAAGTGCCAAGGTCAGAAATCAAATTGCATGGACCGATGACATAAAGGCAACGGTGTGGACCGAAATTGTCACAGAGAAAATCCGGAAACAGAAAGAACTGCTGGAAGACATTGGTAAGATTGAAGAAGCAATTTTGCTGCAAAGTTATATAGATGATATGCAATATGGAGATTCAACCAATAGAGAAGGACATGCAGCGAAAGTGTATTTTAATGCGTTATTTGGAAAAGACTTTACAAGAACTGCTGATTGTAATATTAATGCTGCCTTGAATTATGGGTACAGTATAATACTGTCGTCATTTACCAGAGAGATTGTGGCGAACGGGTATATTACGCAGATTGGGCTATTTCATGACAATATGTTTAATCAGTTTAACCTGGCATCTGACTTGATGGAACCGTTCCGGCCTATAGTAGATGATGCAGTTTACAATATGAAAATTAGTGTTTTTGAAAAGAATGAAAAGATGCAGCTGGTAAACCTGCTAAATAAATCTGTTAACATAAATGACCGTACAGAATATGTAAATAATGCTATAAAAATATATTGTAGAAGTATCTTTGATGCACTTTGTGATAAGGATATAGCACTGATAAAATTTTATTCATTGTAAATTTCAGAGGGAAAGGATATGAGTTATAGATTTATGAGGATATTGGTAATGTTTGATTTACCAACAGTAACGTCGGCAGATAGACGCGAATATGCATTGTTTAGGAAATATCTGATAAAATCAGGTTTTATGATGATGCAGGAATCAATATATTGTAAACTATCACCGAATTCAACATTAGCAGATGCAGCAATAGAGAATGTTCGTAAGAATAAACCGTCTAAGGGACTGGTGCAGATATTAAGGGTAACAGAAAAACAATTTGCAAAAATGGATTATATAGTAGGAGAGGGTAATACGGAAGTGTTATCATCCGACGACAGATTGGTGATACTATGAAACTTGTAGAACGAGAGTATGGAATTGAAGTGGATATTAAAGAAAATATAGTTTCAATCATTGTCCTGGAAGATGTCAAATTAAGGCTTCCGTTGATTAATGAATTATTTTCACAGACATCCGGCAAGGAAGGCAATTGGCTGCTTTTTGAAAATGACAAGAGTTTTGATTTGGGAAAGAAAGTGGAATTAATTCTGGAACCGTTGACATTGACGCTGAATAATAAAAAAGTTAAGACTAAATTGTATCAGGACATAAAAACGATTGCACAAGATTACTGTTTCTCGCAAGGTTTAGAGGTTCATTCCCAAATCTGTAATTATTTGGAAAATATGTTGGATAAATTGCCATATCCCGTAAAATATGATGAAGATTGGGATGTATCGGAAATTCTTAAAGCATATAATGTGGAACTCGTGGAAGAATATGACAATATATTTGAAAAATTATATAATTATATTAAATTAGTGAATACCGTATGCGGGACTGAAATATTTGTCATGGTTAATATTAAGCAGTACCTGACAGATGATCAGATAACTGAGTTGTACAAAATGGCCGCATATGGTAAAATACAATTGGTGTTGATAGAATTCAGTATAAATAACAAAAGAGATTGTGAAGAATTGTATATTCTTGACAATGACGATTGCATTATTACATATTAGCATCACTAACTTAGAGAATGTTTTGCGCGGATATAAAGAAAATGCTTGAACATATGCCAATATGTTATGGGTTCGGTGATGACCTTGAAAAAAGATTTGAGGTTTGAGAACCTTGTAAGTAAATAAAGGTGTGAAACAACCACACTTTCAATAAGTGGCGGAGCAATGTTTGAGAACCTTGTAAGTAAATAAAGGTGTGAAACGTTGTGATTATGGCCGATACTGAGACGTCGGTTTGAGAACCTTGTAAGTAAATAAAGGTGTGAAACTCTGACATCAGGAATCGAATCAACAAAAGAGTTTGAGAACCTTGTAAGTAAATAAAGGTGTGAAACAGAATAACTTGATTCGTGGAGCACAGGAAAGTTTGAGAACCTTGTAAGTAAATAAAGGTGTGAAACCACGAACAGAAGATACGACACGCAAGACGGGTTTGAGAACCTTGTAAGTAAATAAAGGTGTGAAACTCCTTAAAATGCTAACTTAATAACAGCAATGTTTGAGAACCTTGTAAGTAAATAAAGGTGTGAAACACATACTAAAAGTTGGAACTTTTGAAGTAGTTTGAGAACCTTGTAAGTAAATAAAGGTGTGAAACAGTTCCTGTAATTCAGATTCCGACGGTACAGTTTGAGAACCTTGTAAGTAAATAAAGGTGTGAAACAATACACAATGAGCAAAACTAAAAAGGAAGGTTTGAGAACCTTGTAAGTAAATAAAGGTGTGAAACGAAAAATTGAGAACTGATACCATCGTATTGGTTTGAGAACCTTGTAAGTAAATAAAGGTGTGAAACAAACAGGCATATTTGTTTTTTCGTCAAGTTGTTTGAGAACCTTGTAAGTAAATAAAGGTGTGAAACGAATTTAGAATTAATAAGATGCGCAATTCTGTTTGAGAACCTTGTAAGTAAATAAAGGTGTGAAACGTACCATATGCGGACAATAAAGCAATATTAGTTTGAGAACCTTGTAAGTAAATAAAGGTGTGAAACTAGGCACTCTGACTATACGCTTAATATAATGTTTGAGAACCTTGTAAGTAAATAAAGGTGTGAAACTCTGTCTTGATTTCGGCGGGTTCATTGATTGTTTGAGAACCTTGTAAGTAAATAAAGGTGTGAAACAATTCAAGATACTTAAGTAGAGACATCACAGTTTGAGAACCTTGTAAGTAAATAAAGGTGTGAAACTTCATTGTCGGTGCTACCCCCTCTACGCCAGTTTGAGAACCTTGTAAGTAAATAAAGGTGTGAAACGGCGATCGTAGTATTAATGCAGCAACACTTGTTTGAGAACCTTGTAAGTAAATAAAGGTGTGAAACTAATGTCATTGTAGTTAGGTTTGTTATATTGTTTGAGAACCTTGTAAGTAAATAAAGGTGTGAAACTGAGCTTATGGAATTTATAGAAAAATTGCAGTTTGAGAACCTTGTAAGTAAATAAAGGTGTGAAACTTACTGGAATTGCTCCTGATATTGTCTGCTGTTTGAGAACCTTGTAAGTAAATAAAGGTGTGAAACTTGCTATTCCGTTTGATGTTACTTTCGACGGTTTGAGAACCTTGTAAGTAAATAAAGGTGTGAAACAGTCACACCGCCAAACAATGTATCGAATGTGTTTGAGAACCTTGTAAGTAAATAAAGGTGTGAAACAGGTTTGAATAATGGTTGAACTTCAAATAAGTTTGAGAACCTTGTAAGTAAATAAAGGTGTGAAACTGCTATCTCTTCTACTCCTACTATTTACAAGTTTGAGAACCTTGTAAGTAAATAAAGGTGTGAAACCAGTGAAAATTCCCTTAGTGGTTGTTGGGAGTTTGAGAACCTTGTAAGTAAATAAAGGTGTGAAACTGAATACCATTATTATATCCCTCAATGGTAGTTTGAGAACCTTGTAAGTAAATAAAGGTGTGAAACACTATCACAGAGACTATCACATCCGCGTTTGTTTGAGAACCTTGTAAGTAAATAAAGGTGTGAAACAACACGATACGGACAGCCGTAAATAACATTGTTTGAGAACCTTGTAAGTAAATAAAGGTGTGAAACTGAAGTATTCGGCGCGGGCGTATTCTCTTGGTTTGAGAACCTTGTAAGTAAATAAAGGTGTGAAACTAACTCATTTGCTTGTATTTTGCCTTTGAAGTTTGAGAACCTTGTAAGTAAATAAAGGTGTGAAACTTAGAATTATGGGCGCTTATGTACCTACGGTTTGAGAACCTTGTAAGTAAATAAAGGTGTGAAACTTAATACTTTGAAATTTTCCGAAATCGGTTGTTTGAGAACCTTGTAAGTAAATAAAGGTGTGAAACGGTCGTCAAGGTCAACGAGTTGATTTATATGTTTGAGAACCTTGTAAGTAAATAAAGGTGTGAAACATTCATTATCCTCAAAGCAAAAGTCGATCAGTTTGAGAACCTTGTAAGTAAATAAAGGTGTGAAACAGTACGGTTATGACAATGCCACAGAATACGGTTTGAGAACCTTGTAAGTAAATAAAGGTGTGAAACCGGTCTTAAATTCCGAAACGAAAAATTCAAGTTTGAGAACCTTGTAAGTAAATAAAGGTGTGAAACATGTCTAATCCCTCTTTTGCTAATTTGTATGTTTGAGAACCTTGTAAGTAAATAAAGGTGTGAAACACAGGAAAGTGAAAAAGAAAAACAATTACGGTTTGAGAACCTTGTAAGTAAATAAAGGTGTGAAACTATTTTGCTTAATGTTGCAATACTTGCACAGTTTGAGAACCTTGTAAGTAAATAAAGGTGTGAAACATAAGCTCCTCAAAGTAGCTCTTAAGTATGGTTTGAGAACCTTGTAAGTAAATAAAGGTGTGAAACGGATAAGGCCGTCAGAGTTGTTTATCCGGTGTTTGAGAACCTTGTAAGTAAATAAAGGTGTGAAACCAGCATCAACTGACACAGTTACGTCAACTTGTTTGAGAACCTTGTAAGTAAATAAAGGTGTGAAACTTCATCAGGCAGATAAAGAAATAAATAAGAGTTTGAGAACCTTGTAAGTAAATAAAGGTGTGAAACGTACCATATGCGGACAATAAAGCAATATTAGTTTGAGAACCTTGTAAGTAAATAAAGGTGTGAAACTAGGCACTCTGACTATACGCTTAATATAATGTTTGAGAACCTTGTAAGTAAATAAAGGTGTGAAACTCTGTCTTGATTTCGGCGGGTTCATTGATTGTTTGAGAACCTTGTAAGTAAATAAAGGTGTGAAACAATTAGATAAATCTAACTTAATACATATATGTTTGAGAACCTTGTAAATAAATAAAGGTGTGAAACTACTACTTTTTATGAGTGTGATTTAAACGGTTTGAGAACCTTGTAAGTAAATAAAGGTGTGAAACTACCCTTGGCAACACTATCTCCGACTGTGAGTTTGAGAACCTTGTAAGTAAATAAAGGTGTGAAACTATGAGCAGATTGTCGCTCCAAGTAATTAGTTTGAGAATCTTGTAAGTAAATAAAGGTGTGAAACTTGTATAAGTGTTAGATTTACCACCATATCGTTTGAGAACCTTGTAAGTAAATAAAGGTGTGAAACCGAGAGTGACCCGGAGTACAAGAGCAATCTGGTTTGAGAACCTTGTAGGTAAATAAAGGTGCAAAGCTTACCTGATTACTTGATTATTTGAATTTTTGTTTGAGAGCCTTGTGAGTTGCAAATGTCAATATAAAAATGCTCAAAAAGTGGAAAATAAAAATGTACATTTTCCAGAGTGCTGCTGATATGTAATCACTTGATTTTAGAATTTGGAATAATTGAGTTGTTGTAAAACATAATGGTAAAGAAATCATCTGCATATCTCAACAGGAATTATAATTCGGTATGCACAAAAACGAATCTAAAAGGTGATTTCCATATCACCAGGCAGCTGATGTAAAATCGTCCGGAATATTCAACAAGACAGAATTTGAAAGTAAAAATTTTTATAAAAACTTGCATTTTTTCAATATTTGATGTATATTATAGATACTAATTGGGGTATGCATTTGCGGATGCATACTTGAGAGAGTCGGAGTAATCCGGCTCTCTTGTTTTAGTTTGCGCGCCATGGGCGCGCTCTAACGGGTGTAAGTCCCGAACACGCCT
>OIEI01000436.1_pt1 | contig 15821 bp, 6 predicted proteins | sample 1581781 | NCBI WGS metagenome assembly OIEI01 (sample SAMN01760935, study PRJEB22395) | human gut metagenome | reverse complement strand
ATGTCTTATGTGCGCCGCCAGCGTTTATCCTGAGCCAGGATCAAACTCTCATATTAATGGTATTTATATTTCTCTCAATTTCTTAAGAGTTATAAATCTTAATTGATTTGAGTTTTAGCTCATTAATTTGTTTTTTATGGTAGTACAAATAACTACCGCTATTGGTCTTTTTTCAAAGGTTTGTTATTTACTTTTCAATGTACTTTTTCGTTACCTCATTTGGTTAAAATGTATAACGAGCTTTATTGTACTACTTTTATTTAACAAAGTCAATATCCTTTTTAAAAATTTTTGAACTTTTTTAAAGGTCAAAATAATAAATTAGTAAATTGATGATTTAATAATCAAATTCGCTATTTTCTTTACTAATTTATATATTATTTATTTAATACATTCTTTGTCTTTTTAGTACTTCAATTATCTTATCATATTAGTTAATTGTTGTCAACACATTTTTTGAATATTTTTAATATTTGCATGGGTAAATGCAACTATTAAGTTTTTTTGTTCAGGCTGCATCTCATGGCAAATGCGATACGTCTTACCCGCACCTGCAACCGCAAGTATTACTCGTTTAGCCATTCGATTGCCTCCTCAACATATCCAGGAATAACGAAATCTTCTTCAGAAATAAGCATCTGATACGCGGTATCCACTTTATTATTAAGCATCTTGCCCAATACTTGTCCATAATTGGTTCTGTGGAAAAGGTATTCTGCTCCATCTTGAACCTGAATCATAGTATCAAGTTTTTCCTTATTACAGTTATAAACACATGCTTCCCAGGTCCAATCTTCCATTGTTGCTCCCATAAAAACATGTTGTTTTTTATTATGCTGATTAAACTCATTTGCATCATCAATTTTAGTCTGCTCATGATCATTGTCTGTTATTACAGCTATTCTTTTACCAGTTTCTTCTGCTATCTCTAAATATCTCTTATAAGAAATACCATTGCACGAAATTATCGAAATTCCATCATTTTCAACAGTCCTACCAGTTTTCTTTTCATAGAACTTAGGTAACAGCAAATATTCTGTAGCTCCTTCTACCAGTATTACCTTTTTTGATAATAACAGTTGCAAAAATTCATTATCATCTGCTTTTTCAAAAAATATAGAGGTTTGTGGTTCAACGTTTTTTAATGATAAATAGTGATTTTCTGCAATCCAAATTACATTTCGAAGGTTAAGCCTACTAGCAATCATATTACTATGCGTGGTTAGAATAATCTGGGAATCTTCTTCATGGTCCATTATTTGCTGAAGCATCTGCTTTAAATTCGTAAAACATAAATGATTTTCAGGCTCTTCAATCAAAATCGTATCGAGATTATCCTCGCGATTAAGCGCTATTTGCGTTTTCACTAAACTTTCCATTCCACTTCCCTTGTTTTCCAACGGAATAGAATCCTCATACACAGACACGACACTTTCTAATACCACTTTCTTATTATCTATTCCAAATCGTCTCCTAGCATCTATATCAGGAAGATTTACGTCTTCGAAAGATGTACTCAGTTTTTCTCTAAATGCATTCTTAGCTTTAAGTTTAGTATCATTACTGTAAAGATTTGAAAATAGTGCTCTATTAAAATAGTTAAATGCAGACGACTTTGATGTTTCTGACGTATCAATAAACAAATTCTTTATTGGTCTCTTAGCTACCTTATATGGTAAATTGGCATACGTTTGCCATGTCAAAGAATAATACTCATATGGTATTTTCCCATCGTTAATAGAATCTGCTAATTCCTCAGAAAAATCTTCATCAAATTTACATTCAAATCTTATTCCATACTTCTCTTCACTACGATTACCATTTACGTGATTTTCTCCATAAAAATCAATAAATTGCGGTGTATTATCAAGTTCCAAATCAACTTCGATTATTATCCTCGGTAATGTAGCTACGTTAGGATTATTTTGAAAAGCTCTAACGTTTTCCAAATTAAACAAATCTTGCAAAACAGACTTGTCTGCATTCCAGTACAGTTGATTTAGTACTATTCTAACAGCCTCTAATATTGTACTTTTTCCTGCTTCATTTTCGCCCACCAAAATACTCAAGTGCTCATTAAACTCTATCTTAAAGTGTTCAAAACGCTTTAACCCATCAATATATAATGTCTTTACACATCCCATTTCCAGTCTCCAATCTTAAATGTTATAAAAAGATAATCCTACACAATCAATTCACTCAATCCGCCATAACAAGTCACACAGGCGCTCTTTCTTGCTCTCGTAAGTGCAACATAAAGCAAGCATTTCTCACCTGTTCTAAATTCTTCCAGAGAAATATCATCCTCAAAATCAGCCCTTGTTCCAAAAGGGAGAACCTTTTTATTTACTGCTACTGCAAATACATAATCAAACTCAAGACCTTTTACTCTATGCATAGTCGCTATTCTTACACCTTCAAAAGTGCGGTCATCAGTCTTGTTTGCCTTGATTTCAAAGGACTTAATTCCTGCCCTCTGTAATCCAGCAATATAGCTATCTAGCAATTTATGTGTTCTTGCTACAATACAGATATTTTTCTGCTCTATGCCTGCTGTTTCCAGTTCATGAATTCTACTAACCAAATAATCAAGTTCTTCCTCCGGAGTAGCAAATTTCTTAATTTCAGGCTTATCCCCATGAGTAAGTGACTGACAGCCTTTACCATTGTCATAATCATCATCTAAATCATCAAAAGATACTCCATTAAGCAATCCAAATGCAAACTTGCGGATTTCCTCAGTTGTTCTGTAATTGATTCTCAAGTAGCTGCTTCTTCCGCGGACATTAATTCCGCATTTTGAAAGTACTGCCTTATTTCTATATATTCTCTGATGTGAATCACCCACAATAAAAATATCATTCCGGTGCTCATCACCTGCAAGTGATCTAAGTAACCTATATGCACTTGGGCTTAGATCCTGACCTTCATCAACGATAATTGATGTGTACTGACCTGTAAGCTTCTTATTTTCAAGAATCTTACGGCATTCATACATAGCTGTCTCAACATCTCGCTGTAGTTTTTCGTTCATTATATTTTGATATTCATCAAACACATCCCATATTTGCATACGAACTTTTCTATCAAGGCGTACTCCTCTACCAATTCTTGAAGCTTTGCAGTAAGATACTTTGTCATATACTTCCTGTGCCTGAACAACCTTAACCCACTCATCCTTATAGAAGTTTTCTACAAAGTTTAAGTCGCCACCTGCTATAGCAATAGCATCTCTCCATGCCTTGTCCACTTCTTCGTCATAAACAATCTGATACTCATATCCTTGTCTACGCAAAAAATTAGAAACCCACGCATCAAGATTAATAATATCTATTCTCTTCATTTCCTCTGCAGTGCATATTTTTCTAAGGTTATCTTTTATATCTTCCGCCAAATTCTTGGTGTAAGTTGTAAAAAGAATCTTTTCATTCGATTCTAAATTGGATGCAAGCATTTTTGCTCTATGCATCGCAACAACAGTTTTACCAGTACCTGCTCCGCCTAATACTCTCGCAGGTCCATTAAAGTTTTTTTCCACAACCTTACGCTGTGTTGGATGGAGAAAGATTCTCCATTTTTCAAGTGGCTCTTGCATAATTGCCTGAAGTTCTTCCTCTCCCTCGACAATAACAAAGCTTTTCCTACTTGTATCAGTTTGAAGAGCTGCTGCAAAATCGTTTTCTTTGACTTCAACTTTCTCTGTCTCTGGATATAGTGTGTCCAATACTTCTTCAACCGAAAATCCGTTTCCAAGCCATTCAAGCCCTTCAAAAGCTTCTTCCGGAATCGCAGCTTTCAGTGAATGAAGACCTTCTAATGTCTTGATTGCTTTAATCATAGGAAGTTGTTCTTCCGGAAGACCTATTTTTTCAAACACTTCATCTGAGATATTTGCAAATAATGCCGTCTCATCAATTGCCTTTTGTTCCTCAATAACTTCCTGCACATCAAAAATCTGTACACTACCTGTAAGCTTGTTTATTGAGCATTTTTTTCTCTTCGCCCAAGCATATGCCTCATCATGATGATCCACCCAAAGCAAAATATAAACATTGCTTTCCGGTTCACGCACAACAATTCCCCTGTAAGTATCATCAATCCTCACAGAGCAAATGTTCTTGTCAATCCCTTCATTAATCTTTTCAAAGTTAATTCCCGGATGCATAGGATCATTTCTAAATTTATTAAAAAACTCAGTTACTTTTCCCTGCTTCTGTCTTGGTAGTGCTGCGTATGCAGTTAAAAAATCAGTCGAAATAGCTACAGTTGGCTTATTATTCATTTACAGTTCCTCCAAATACATTGATGTTAATTTCTTCACTACTTAGCAGTACTGTCCAGCCTTTACCCTTAAATATATCCATGTACTCTTCTTGCTCCGGTAAAAGCCAGACAATTTTTTTATATTCCCAGACCATTTCGGCTTCCGCTATAGTTGCTCCAGATGATTCATCTGATAACTCAAAACCTACAACGCTTGGAGCAGGGACTCCATTATGATACATCTCTGTAGCGCATGTTAATGCGATATCATCAATGAACTCATCCATGATATCATTCCACTTCTCATCAACTACAACATCCGTACCTAACGCTGCCTCTGGTGCATCTTCCTCTGCAATAATTGTTCCAAGATTACTGTATATAGCCTTGCTCATTCCGAGCTTAGACAAGAAAATTGCAGTACTATTAAATTGCATAACATTTACAAAATGCCAGAATCCATTCCAATCCGATTCATATTTATCCGTTCTTGAATCAGGAACATCATCAATAATTGCAACTATTTTCAATGGAGCTCCCATTCTCATGCCTGTCATTTCAGCCAGAGAAACTTCTGCCAGCACATCTATATTTCCCATATCCTGTCTAGGACGCCATGTTCCGAAAATAGCTTGCCCAAAATCATCCACATCATCCAAAGAACCAATTGCATTAAGCACTGACTTCCATTTACTACTCCACTCACTGTATAAAACCTGATTTGTCATCTGAGCCGCTTCGACTATTGACATCGCAAATGATCTTGCGTGTGTCACAAATAAATCTTCTGCATTTGGAATAGATAAATAGTCTATTAATAGTTCAAATCCATTTTCTTTTTCAGGATTAATGGATTCAGCATTTGCACTCTTTACTGCCGGCTTATATACCTTTCCAGATGGCATTTTCACAGAATTCAACGTTTCAGTTCGGTAGTCTCCCTGACTTTTAAATACATTATGTACATCTTTATATGTAAGTGACCAAACTCTATACTTTCGAGAAAGCATAATAGCCATACGCTTTAGGGTGTCTTCCTCTACGATATCCTTGTGATAGTAATAACCATCTGTAAAGACAGCTATAGGTTTCTGATTGCCTGTCGTTCTCTTTGGTCTGATTACAAAGTCAGGTCGAGACTTTACCGAAATACCCATAGATGCATCGAAGTCAACCTGTGGTTCGATTGTCCATAAGCTTTCACCAACTTGAAGAGAATACCCTTCTTTCTCATTAACCAATGTCTTATGAATTCTAATTGGTCTTTCTGCGGTACTCAGCTTTTCAAAAGCACCAACAAATTCTCTTTCTAGTTCGCTGTCAAACAAATGGTTTGTATCTACTTGTGCAAGTTTTTTAATCTCAGTTCTATTCTCTTTTCCACTTAAAATTGTCTTCAAAAGTGTTATTGCCGAATTTCTTGAGATTTCACCAATATGCTGACTCTGTCTATAGGCATATAAACACTTATAGCATCCATCTTTCTGCGGGTCGTCATTACAGCTACAATGCTCCATCGTCTCCAATGCCCCTTCAAAAACATCTATAATGCCATTCTCCTCATTCATAAGTTGCTTCAGATAGCCTGTTCCACCAGGTACAGAATCATATATTACTAGGTACTGCTTCCTATAATCAGCCTCAGGAACTGGAACTTCACTTATAGTTGCTCTTAAGTGATCAACATTGCCAAATTTTTTCTTCATTCCAAGCATAAATGCGGCAACAAACGATTCTACTCTCACATTTGTAGCATCCATTGTTGTAGCAGGAATTAAGAGACGTAATGCCTCCGTCTCAAACTCTCTATACAAGAAAAGGCACTCTTCAAATGGATCTGTAACAATAGTATTATCTTTTACCATCTTGCAAAAACGGGAGTGCTTAGGTTTTTCCCCCTGCACCTGAATCTTTCCACAATACTTACAGATAGTGAACCCTTTTCTAACACCTTCATGTCCGGCAACAAGTAATTTGTCTCCAGTAATTGATTGTTCACCGAAATTAATCTCACGCATCTTTGCCTTTTGAAGAAACTCATAGCCCCACTTAAACTCTTTGTTATCCATTTCAAAAGCCTGAATAACATCCTTATCTTCATCTACATCTACCAGAAGTTCCTTATCATAGAACATAGATGCACGATCTTCGCTGTCATCACCGATTTGGCTTTCTTCCTCTTTCATATTGGAATACACCATCTGCACCTTAAACATTGAACGAACCTGCCCTGCATCTGCCCACCCCGGATTTCCACATTTAGGGCATACATGTGCAGGAGTACTAGAGTCCTCAATTGAAGCATGAGAGCAGTTTGGGCATAATCTCCATGGTTCAACTTTAGCAGTATTAATATCCACCTGATCAATCGTAAGCTTATGTCCGCCTGCATAAAAACTATTTAAAGGCGCAAACTCACTGATTGCAGACGAAGCAGACCTATTGTATTCATAGGTCGTACTTTCATATTTATTCTTCTCTCTATCGTTCTCGTCTTTTTCAACCCTGGTAAGAACTGCCTTTAATACTATTCCAGCTTCTGGGAATGCATAGTTTGGCAATAATCCCGCATCCGAAAGGAAGTTGAAAACATTCTTCTCATTAATCTTTGCAACAACGCTTGTCCAAGCAGCACGTTCTGCTTTCAATTCTTTAATCTGTTCATCATAAGATGAATCCTGCGGCTTGTCTTCAAGAGCTTTAATCATCTTGTTAAGTTCTTTTATACTGCTTTGGATACCATCTCGTTGCTTCTTCAAATCATAAAATTCATTATAAATCTTTATATGCATAGGGCTATTAGTTGTACCTCCGCCCATAGCAAATGCCTTAATATCTTTGATTGAATTTTCGTCAAGACCATCCCCATTTCCAGGATTTACGGAAAATGTCTGGATAAACATTCTTACAAGCTTTGCCATGTTGTTCTGAACATAGTAAAGGAAATTGTTTGGAAATCGATCTTTTGAAGTCTCATCCAATTTAGCTAAACATTGACTTACTTTGTCAGGAACCACCGCAGTTCCGGATTTAACCCAGCAGTCCATACAATAAGCAGTAAACTGTCTTGCAAGTACTGCGGATGCCTTAAGGAACACCTTTGGAGGTTCAACAGCTCCAGCTATCATTTCCATCGGATCCTGATAGAAATAAAGATCATGAGGTCTAGCATTAGCTATTGCAACTGTTAATGCATTACCATCTTTACGTCCACCACGTCCTGCTCTTTGAGCATAATTTGCCTGAGCTGGTGGTATAGAACTAAGGATAACCGTAGACAAGTCTCCAATATCAATACCCATTTCAAGAGTAGGTGTACAAGACAGAAGATTTGGATCCCATGGCTTTTGTTTGTCTTTGGATTTTTTGAATTCTTGTTCTAAATTCTCACGATCAGCTCGTTCAAGCAAACCTGTATGCTCCTTTGCCACAATACGAACAAGCTCACCCTCACTATATAATTTGCCGTAAAAATCCAACCCTTTATCTTCTGCGATATGCATGTGTCCATTGCAATCATTTCTTGTACAACAAGCACCATCAAACAGTTCTGCGTCTGATTCTGACATAGAAATTTGTGTACCACACTCATCACATACAAGTTGTTTCACTTTGCTAGTTACCTTACATTTTTCAGGATTAATTGACCAAACATCTATGTTATCCGGAGTTTCTACCTTATCCAAAACTCTTGCTTTAGTCAGTTCCTCAAGAATAATCTTCATGATATCAGCAGAATCTGATTCCAATGAAAACATTGGAAGATACTTATTAATCCACTTTGAATACCATGACTTGCTTTCAATACCATCAAATCCCTTTAGTTTCTTAGATCCACGATTGATGGCAACGAACTTAGGGACATTAAGACCTCTGTTTACACCAGGAAGCCACTTTTTTCGTTCATTAGAAAGATGATAATAGTTGGCTCCATTATTAATGAATTGCTCAAAAGCATAGTAAGTAAAGGCACCATTGGTTTTCATCTGATATAAAACACCTAGTACCATTCTTGTAAATGTTTCTACATCTGCGCTCTGAAGTCTACCTACTTCGTTCGTAACTCTTTCCATTATTCCCGGAATCGCTTTTTCGTACTCAAAAGAAAGCACCGAACATCCAGCCTTTTCAAGAGTTCTACCGATTCTTGAAAGGATTCCGTACTCCATGAGGATTTCGTATTTAAATCTCTGCTCTACAAAGCTTAACAGAGTTGCTACATCTTCATCTTTACGAAGTGTACCTTCATTGCACATTCTCTCGTATGCACGCATCCATGTAAGATTTGCAGGTATAAAATTAGCAACAAAGTAATCGTCACCCAGATAATTTTTCCAGTAAGAAACAACCCTCTGAATAAACTCATCAAAAGAATACTCTTCAGAATCAATGTTAATAAACTGAGTTATTGCGGTTCTGAGTCCAAACTTCCAAGTTCTTGAATTGTAGAATCCTGCATGATGAGCAGCATCCTGAACATTGTCAGTAAACGCTAAAAGTTTCTTATCATCATTAAACTTTGACGCATACAGCTCAGATATTCCTGCACTTATAGCAGTTGCACTTCTTAAACCTATAAGAGACATTGTTCCTTTACCATTACAGAACGGACACTTATATGCCTTAGAATTATTTCTACCTTCCGTCTTTAAATCTGGTACCCAAATAGGAATTGTTTTATGTCCATTCGAACAAAGAGTTCTGTTTGGCTCATCAAACATAATCTCCATACATTCTGGGCATAACCTCATGCGATTATTAAGATTAAATGCTTCTTCTCCTTCCTTATGTGGGAACATTATTCTCACCTTGGAGTCACCGGAGAAGAATGCATTGTAAAACGCTCTAATATCTCTTATTTCTACACTGCCATTATCCTCTATAGATGCCCAACCGGTCTGTCCGCACTCACGGCAATTGATTACTGGCAGATAATGTTTGGCCTGATGTTCATTAAGATCTGTTGAAAGTGCATATTTAATATCCTTCTGTGCCACTTCACCAACAAGTCTTCTTAACTCTCGCATCCATACCTGAACTTGAACATTTAAAAACGGACGAAGTTTGCCCGATGATGTTTTAGTTCTGGCATGAGAAATCAAAGCATATAAAGCATCAATAACAATGCAAGCAAGATCTTCTCCCAGCTCACCCAATAATGGGAATCTCTTGATCAGCTTTTCATATGCAAAAGAATTCTGCATATATGAGCCCTTTGCTTCCGCAATAATACTCTGCGTAAAGTTGTGATGCATAAGCTTCTTTCCAAGTTCAACTCTTGCATCATCACTCATGATATTAGCGATTGCGATACCATCTTCTAGCCAGCACTCTACCGCAGCATAAAGATACTCTTTCTCATCTTCTCCAGAAGATAATTCCTTTACTCGAAGAGCTTCCTCTCTTGATGGTAATTTATAATCAGTTACATCATATCCCGCAAAGAACTCTTCCGAAGACAAACGATTTTCAGTAACAACTGCATCCTCATCAAATATTTCTCCAAATACATCTGCAGCATATTCTCGAATACTCTTTGCACTGTCTTTCGCGCCCATTGTCGCAGAAGTTCCGATACAACAAATCTGTCCAGGCATCACATTAAGACGTGCTTTTAATCTTCTAAGAAGGCACGCCAAATCTGTTCCCTGAGCCCCATCAAAAGTATGAAGTTCATCAACAGCAATATATTTCAATGTGTCCGGAAGATTATTCTTCCACAACTCTGCATCTTTAGGTCTAACCAAAAGATAATCCAACATCTTATAGTTAGTCATAAGAATATCTGGTGGTGCAGCAAGAAGTGTCTCATGATCCGTGATTACTTTGTCTGGAAGCATCATCTTCGCAGATGAATGCTCCTGTCCTCCGACATACATTCCGACACGAACTCCCGCAGACTTAAGTTCTTCACTACCATCAACTAGCTCTGCAATACGCTTAGCCTGATCTGACGCCAAAGCATTCATCGGGTAAATAATTAACGCCTTAATTCCTTTTTCTCCACGATGCTTATAGCAATATTCAAGAATAGGATAAAGGAAACATTCTGTTTTACCTGAACCTGTTCCTGTAGCAATTAATGTAGATCTACCATCTTCACCTGTAAGACGTTCAAAGGCTCTTTGCTGATGAACATATGGGCTAAACGGCTGATGAATCGCCTCAAATAAGTTTTTATCACCTTCATAAACACGGAAAGGCAGACGGACTGCTACATATGGTTCATGAAACACTGCATCTTTTGTGTTTAACATATTCCTAATAGACCCCTTAAATATAGGGTTTGTTATAGGAAATGATGTATCAATATAATCTATCAGGCCTTCCTGATACTGTCTTGCAAGAATTGATGGTAACATCTCTACACCTCTTTCTTTTACTCGTATAATTTAGATGCCATATCCCATGCTTCTTTATATAAAGAAACTCGGTCCGTCCTAAAATAAGGTGCTACATAATAACGATTAATTCCTAGCAAATCTGTATCAGAAAAACTCTTATCTTTATTCTTCTCCCATATTTCTTTTGAAACTCCATATTTAACAAAAGATTTATTTGTAGTAAAAACTATCTTTCCTTCTTGATCATACCAGGTATTTTTTTCATTATCGTCCATATTCGGATAGTTAATAGAATATAGGTCTATAAGCTGCTTTAAAGTCATTCCTATTCCTTTGGCAGCCAAGACATCAAGTTCAACCATCGTAATGTATCTGTCCAAATCTCTCCAAATTGCAAATAACTCATTCCACTCATTTGTAATATTGCAGTCTAAAGAGGTTTTTATTGAACTAATTAGTGTTTTATCCATCTGGAATTCATCTGTATAAACGTGTTTTAACAAATTTGCATACAATGGACTAATGGCATTTAATCGCAATCCCCTAAGCATAATTGCATTTTTGTACTGATTATCAGGGACGGGAACAATACTTATTGTGTTACTTGTAAAATTCATTTTACCTGTAGAATTAATTAGGTAAATATACACCAGCGAATTAAGTAGTCCTGAAAGATATACCATCTTTCCTTCATCTCTAAACGAGTATCCCACAATACTATTCACATATGATACCTTTGGTGGAATTAACGTACACTTTAAATTCAACTCGCTACTTTTACTCAACATCTTTCTAAAAACAATTCGATATTTCTCATCAAATTTAACGCCATCAACAACGGGCAAGTTTTTAAAATACAGCTCGGAATCCGCAGGAATATACTTAACCCTAGGAACAACACACTGTCCAGAGACCACTTCATCCAAACTAATATTGTCATAATCACCTTTTGACGAACAATTTATCCTTGGTTGTTTTGAATACATATTTGCTTCGCCAATATTAGGACCAGAAAGGACACAATATTCAGGTTTTTCTATTTCACCATCATACGCCTTGATTATTCCGTCTCTAACAGCATATGTTTCATGCCACATTTCACTTCCAAAGAAATCATTTTCATTTAACTTTTCAAATCTTCCTGTGAAACATTTCAATACTGAAAGTAATGTATCTGTATGAATCACTGGTAATCTAGTATACAGTTTTCTTTCTGCTCCATATATTTCTGCAAAAACCGCCAATTCTTCTTCTGTAATCCTAATTAAACGATGTATATCTGTCTGTACATTCCAATTACCTAAAATATCCTTTTTACTGTGGTTTACTTCTTCTGTATTGGTAAAGCATCCTTCGATACTTTCAACGTCATACAAATTATTTATATTGAGAAAATCTATAGACTCCTTTGCATTTGAAAAGACATTAACCGAGAACGTCTTACTATGCGCAATAGGAAATATATCCTTCTCGTTTTGAAATTGAAAATGATATACCAGTTTTTTGTACAACGCCTCCCTTAATATTCCAGCATTTTGTTCTTCATATACACCTTCCGGATGAACATACCCACCAATTCCAGAACTATTTAATATGCTCCACGCAAGTGGTAAAAAGCATTTAAACAGATCCGTCTGTCCGCCACTTAACACGATTGAGCGTTGTAAAAGCATAATGCTGACAACGTCCCTGTCATCTCTCTAATATATGCATCTTTCACATCTTCTCTCTCAAGAAACATTTTTCTCTTTTTAGCTACATCGCTAGACTTCATAGCTTTTACGTTTATTTCTGGGTAAAATTCGGAAAGGATGTTTGACTCATTCCAAGTAACTTTAACCCATGGAGGATTTCCAAGGAGAAGATCAAATCCACCATTATCCTCAAATACATCAGCAAACTCAAGTTCCCAATGCTGGAATTTATGTTCTTTTGCTATTTGATTTGCAATTGCAAGTCTTTCGCTCCTCTCTCTCAGATTATCAAGGCATACTTCACCTAAATCTGAATACTGAGCCTTAAACTCAAGTGCAAGCTGATCACCTTCTGTAACATATTTAAGTCCCGAACCATCCGCTTCAAACTTGAGCACCATTTGACCACTTGAGTTAACATTTACGGCTCGAATATTACCTTCTAGAATCAATGACATATCAAAAAAGAACTCTTGTCTTGAGGGTAATAAATCAACTTTATCAATTGGCCAAAACCATAATGCACACCAATAATCCATAGCGGCTTTCAATCTTGCATATGGACCTGCATTTTGTGCTTGTTCAGATTTAAAAAGTTTTTTATATATTTCATCTTTCTGACGAATGGATTTATGTGAACCCTCACCAATCTCCTCATGTCCAAAAACACTTAATGGTTCAGAAGTAGCCTCTTCAATTTTTCTTCTCTCATCCGCAGCTAATTTCCACAATCTATCAATACTCTCAGATAACCTAAGAACTGTCTTAAGCTCATCCTCATCGAATTTTGATATAAATTCTTTATTCCAAGACCTAATCTTTTTAATACTCTCAGGTTCAAGATCCTTGATAACCTTTTCAGAATAACTAGACATACCTGGGTCACCCAAAAGAAAATGATATATTTCCTTAGTATGTTCATGCTGTCCTTTTTTTGTACGATCTTCACCTGGCATAATTCTTCTAGGAGCTTTGTTGTACCATTTTCCTGATTCAAGTTGTGATTGAGAATAAACTTGTCTTCTAGCACCTATTAGTGAATTACCATTTACAAGCTGTGTACCAAACCATGGCACGTATGCTCCCTTATAAATAGTATTTAGCCATAATGAAACCTCGGCTAGTTCAACTGCTACAGGATTCAAATCACACCCGTATACATTTCTATCTGCGATAAACATTTTTACTTTCTGCAATTCTTCAAAACGTTTATCATAACTTATTGTCTCCCCAAGTTCTTCCTGTTTCTTTGTAAGATATGCTTCTGCGAGCTGATTAATAGCTTCATTCAAGAATGCAGCACTTCCCATCGCAGGTTCACAAACTGTAAGATGTAATATTTCATCCGCAGTCTTATCTTTCAAAAGCTCTTTAAGAGCATACTTAACAAGGCACTTTGTAAGCACCTCGGGAGTATAAAATGACGCAGATTTTTCTCGTTCTCTTCCTGCCAAGCGATAAATAAAGGAACCTTTTTCATACATTCTAAGTTGTCCTTTATTTTCGCCAGATTCATAGCGAACTCGCTCCGTTTTCTCGTCATAATTTTCCACTTCATTCTCTTTTACAAAATATCCAACATCTAATTCGTTAAATTTATCCCCAGCTCTCTTTACTTCATACAAATCTTCCTTTGCAATAAATCCTCTGTAACTAAGAAGTGCCTCATATACTGCACCCATCTGGTTAATTCCAAGCGCAGAATAAGAAATCCTTCCTTTTCTCTCTTTAGAATTTCTTGGTCTTGAGATACTCATCAAATCAACAATCTGAAGCATTGCGTAGTTTCTTAGTCTGGCTTTCGTAATAAGCTTTGTGTATTCCGGATCAAATATGTGTGCCTTTAATGCTTCAATGGTAAATACATCATGCATTGAAGTTTTCTCAATTTCAATTGCTTTCTTATACTCTTCCAAGTTTTCAGGATAACCAAAATAAGTCATATGAAAAAGCTTTTTAAGAGTATCATCAATGTAATATCCCTCCGATAATACTTCGCTATCTTCCTTTACTTGATCACACACATCACGCAATCCTTCAAGAGAATATCCCTGCACGTATGTCTGAGACTTCATAGGTGCATAACCAAGTTCTGGTCTTGCCTCGATAAAAAGCATAAAGAGAAAACGATACATATATCTAAGACATTCCAAAGTAAGTTCAGATGCATCTACAGGATTTTCTTCCAGATTAATTTTCTGTCTTGTTTTCATATCATAGATAACTTCATTGCCAAGTATCTCTATGCTTTCTCTTAAAGCATACTTAAGCGCATCAGAAACACCAGCACTATGTTTATGTGAGTTTTCATCCAAACTATCTAATACGATTGTACCATCAACCGGACACAGACTCTCCTTATGAAGCAGAACAGTCATTGCCATAAATGTTGACTCCTCATGTCTGCTATAAATATCTTCCATCATGAACTGGAGATATCTCTTTTCATTCCATTTATTTCTGTCAATTAACGCAATCTGATTGATTCCAAATAACAGGATAAATCTAGGTGCTTCTTCTCCTGCAAAAAATAGTTTTGCAAGAATATCATCATTTAAAACACCAACTGATGCACCATTTTCATCCTCATCATCACTCTTCTCAAAAATATACCCCTGAAGGATATCGTCATCACGTTCTTCTACAACAGATAAAAAAGCCCACAATAAAGGTGCTCCATTTGCTTTCGTTACTTCATGAAAGATAGGAACATTTAATCCATCCGCAACTTCTTCTGAAACACTATTTATAGATTCATATCCCAGTGCCTTTAAATACAGAGTCGCAAGCTTCTGAACCATCGGTTTGCTCACTTCTTCATTTTTAGAACGTAGATATCTATCACGAATGTTATAGTACTGTGTTCTTACATCGCGCAGCTTTTTCCATGGTAACTGGATTTCTTCTTGCTTCTCTTTTTGCTTCCACCTCTTTATAATGTCTTCAGCATTATCCTGAAAAATAGAAGTGAAGTAATGGTTTGTATAATATTCATTTTTATTTTCAATTCCTGTTAGAATCATTTCCATGTTATCTCACTCCTGTTACAACTGCGATAATTCTAATATATGGGTTTTCTTCAATTTCCAGAGTATCCTTTTCCCAATCCATAAAGTTCGTAAATATCGCTTCTATTTCACGCTCTTTCTCTGACTTTTTACGTTCCATTCCCGGAATTCCCAAATCAAAGAATGAAAGCTGTGCAGCTTTATGTCTTTGCTCTAACTGCTCTAATCTTTCCATCTCTTCATAAATGTACGGATCTGTCTTCTCTTTATATTCAGCACATTTGTCCGCCATTATCTTTTTAGCACGATTAACCACATCTCCAAGAAGTTTCTGTCCTCTTGCTATTTGTTCTTCAGTAACATTCTGTGTATTTGGTACCTTTACATTCAAATGTGTTTTTTGCAATACCTCATTCATCGAAAGGATGTTATCAAACTGATCATTTTTATAAAGCACACCAAACCATTCATCAACAACAGTTGTTGACTTTCTGTTTGGTATAAGACCAGCC